>Ga0209367_1000170_pt1 | contig 51433 bp, 34 predicted proteins | sample WorMetLIZISLAND2_FD_187412 | JGI IMG/M metagenome (GOLD analysis project Ga0209367, IMG submission 187412) | Marine gutless worms symbiont microbial communities from Max Planck institute for Marine Microbiology, Germany - Olavius geniculatus... ... | reverse complement strand
TCAATCCCATCTATTTTCTCATGTACTGCACCGGTGAGAAGATGAACATCACCCAGATTGAAGGCCAGTTTCCCCAGGCGCCGTTTCCCAAGCGGGAGCACCGGGAAAAATTTGTCAAGGATTGGTTTCAGGTGCCGCACGAACGGTTCAAAAAATATTTTCTGGATTGGGAGCTGCGAGGCGAAAACTCCAATCCCTATTACCCGACGGTGGACATGACCTGTGACATCGTGGATTGGCAGGAGCGCATGCACTACATCGATGACGCCCTGGGGATGTGCACCGGGGTGTCGTCGTTTCACCTCAAGCCACCGTATCACATCCACAACCTGCCCAAGTTCATGTCGGCCGGTTCGGGGATCGACATGAACGAGGACACGATGTCGCTGGCGGCCAAAAGGTATCGGACGCTGGTGCGGGCCGTCAATATCCGTCGGGGGCTGCGCCGCAAGGACGAGAAGCCGCCCGAGGACCACTGGAAACGACGGTTTCCCGAGCTCGAAAAGGAGCTGCTGGATTCGTACTACAAGCTCAAAGGGTGGAACAACGACGGGATTCCGACCAGAGAGTCACTGGACGAACTGGGGTTGGGATATGTTGCCGACGATTTTATCGAGCGCGGGATCCTGACTGACGGCGATAAGGAGCAGGCAGCAGAAACCTCAGTTGAAAACGCTCAGGATTAGTTCAAAAGCGAACCGCAGAACCGCAGAATATCGAATATCGAATTTCGAAGGGTGGATTCGCTTGGCTTGATCATTATTTAAATCGATAGAATACACTAATCGATGTTAAATGTTCATCAGACTTTTGTTTTACTATAGTGGTTGCCGGCGGCTGCGTCAGCAACTACGACGGAACCAAGAAAACCTTGAACGCTGAACCTTTGAACCTTTCTCAAAATGGGAGTACGACCATAATGGGTGAGAAGAAAAAGAAAATCATCAAGACGATCCGGATCGACGTGGATAAATGCAATGGCTGTCGGTCCTGCGAGGTCATCTGCTCTGCATTTCACGCGGCGCCCAAGTACAGCAGCAACAATCCGGCCCGGGCCCGCATCCGGCTGATTCGGGACCCGATCAAAGACGTATACGTACCGGTCTATGCCGGTGATTACGCGCCGGCCGAATGTGCCGGTCGAGACAAGTACACGATAGACGGCAAGGAATACGAGGAATGCGCCTTCTGCCGGTCGGCCTGTCCATCCCGCGATGAGTTCAAAGAACCCGACTCCGGGCTGCCGTTGAAATGCGATATGTGCGAAGGCGAAGATGAGCCCTTGTGCGTCAAATGGTGCCTGGCGGAAGCCCTGGTATTGGAGGAACGGGAAGAAGAGGTCGACGAAGCGCAAGAACCGGAAGAGTTGGAGGTCGGACTGGAAGCACTGGCCCGCAAATACGGTCTGCAGAATGTGATTGACAGCGTAGATCGGATGTCGTTGTCGAAGAAGAAATAAAGGTTGTAACCGTTCAAAGTTCACGGTTCAGAGGTTAGGATGTTTGGGGCTTTCGGCTTCGCCTTCGATCCCACATGCAAGGTTCGAAATTGATGTCCGAGTAGCGGCGGGGTTTATCCCCGCCCAAAGCGATAAATGCCCGAATATCCTGGGCGGGGATAAACCCCGCCGCTACAAGGAAAAGATAATTTTTAGGCCGGTTGGTGTCGCAGAAATTTATACAGATCCTCACGGGATTTGAAATTATGATTAACACAAAGAAAGAGGATTGAGACTGACAGTGGAAACTGTAGCCCCTTTGAAAGAAATCATCGATGTCATCAAGGAGTCCGGCGGAGACGCCTTCAAATTTTGCTATCAATGCGGATTGTGCGACACGGTCTGCCCCTGGAACCGGGTTCGATCTTTCAGTATGCGCAAGATCATCCGGGAGGCGACCTGGGGCCTGACCGACATCGAAAGTGAAGAAATGTGGCGCTGTACGACCTGCGGCAATTGCCCCCGGCAATGCCCCCGCGGGGTCGAAATTATCGAGGCCGGGGTCGCTTTGCGCCGGATATCAACGGAATATGGGGTTTTTCCAACCCCGGTCAGTCCCGTCCGCGGCATTGGTGCCAGTTTGCTCGGAAAAGGTAATCCCCTGGGTGAAGACCGGGACAAGCGGGCCGCCTGGGCCGACGGCCTGTCCGTCAAGCCTTTCAGCGAGGAAATGGAAATACTGTATTTTCCAGGCTGTTACCTGTGCTATGATCCGCGTTTAAAGAAAGTCGCCGGTGCCACAGCCAAAATTCTGAATAAGGCCGGCGTGGATTTCGGGATCCTGGGCGTCGAGGAGAATTGCTGCGGTGAAAGCATCCGCAAGACGGGAGATGAGGAACTATACAAACGCCTGGCCCGTGAAAACATCAAAAACTTCGTTGCCAACGGAGTCAAAAAAATCCTGGTCTCTTCCCCGCATTGCTATCACACCTTCAAAAACGAGTACCCCGAATTCATGGTCAACTTCGAGGTGGTGCATGTAACCCAATATCTATTCCAGCTTATCGATGAGGGTCGGCTTGAACTGACCGGGGAATACGGGAGAAAAGTGACTTACCATGACCCCTGTTACCTGGGTCGGCATAACGGGGTGTATGAGGAGCCCCGCAGTGCCCTGGATAGAATACCCGGGGTGGAACTGGTTGAGATGGAGGATTCATGGGATGACAGCCTTTGCTGCGGCGGCGGGGGCGGCCGGATCTGGATGGAAACCGTCAAGGGCGAAAGATTTTCCGATCTCAGATTGGAACAGGCAGTCGATGTCGGGGCCGAGGTGCTGGTCACCTCCTGCCCCTATTGCATCACTCATTTTGAAGAAAGCCGGCTGGCGCTGGCCGAGGGCGAAGTGTTAGAGATTAAGGACATTACCGAAGTCGTTGCTGAAGTAATATGAAGAAGGTTTCAGGTGTCGGGTTTCAGGTGTCAGATGCGACCAAAGGCCGCATTGGATTTCGGATTTAAGGAATTCTGCCCATGTGCAATTTTGGATTTCGGATATTGGATTTAAGAAATATTGTCCATTAGAATTGACAGAGCGTAGCGATACCATAAATCCGCAATCCGCAATCCGCAATCCGCAATCCGCAATCCGAAATCCGCAATCGGGGAATCCGCAATCGGGGAATCCGCAACCCGAAATTATATAGAGGGTGTAGCTAAATCATCAATAAACAAGGATAACACTCATTATGACCGATGAAAAAGTCCAAAGGTTCAGTGAAAACCGCCCCGATCGCAATTTCGGCGATGTCATGGTTGTCGGCGGCGGAATCAGCGGAATTCAGGCGTCGCTCGATCTGGCCGATTCAGGTTTTAAAGTATACCTGGTAGAGAAGGCCCCTGCCATCGGCGGCCACATGGCCCAGCTTGACAAGACCTATCCCACAAATGACTGCTCCATGTGAATTCTCTCACCCAAACTGGTCGAGGTCGGCCGGCATCCGAATATCGAGATCCTAACTTGCACGGAAGTGGACGGTGTCAAAGGGCAGGCTGGTGACTTCAAGGTCACCCTGAACAAAATGCCCAGATACATTCAGGAGGACAAATGCACGGGCTGTGCAATCTGCGTCGAATACTGCCCGGTTGAGATCCCCGATCCCTATAATCAGGATTTGTCTTCTAACAAAGCGGTCCATATTTACTTTTCCCAGGCGGTACCCCTGATTACCTATATCGATGACAGCTGCCTCTATCTCCAAGACAAGAAGTGTTCCATCTGCGAAAACGTCTGCAAGAACGAGGCCATCAATTTTCATCAAGAAGTTGAGGCGGTGGACATCAACGTCGGGGCGATCGTTCTGTCTCCCGGCTATGATATATTCGACCCGAAGATAAGAGGTGACTTCGGCTACGGCAAAATGGAAAACGTGGTCACCAGCCTTGACTTTGAAAGGCTGTTATGTGCCACCGGGCCTCACGAAGGTGAGGTGCTGCGTCCTTCCGATCAGAAGCACCCCAAAAAAGTCGCCTGGGTTCAATGCGTGGGCTCCAGGCAGGTTATACCGGGCGGCAACACCTATTGCTCGGCCGTCTGCTGTACCTATACCCAGAAACAGGTGATTTTGGCCAAAGATCATGCACCCGAGACGGATTGTACCGTATTTCACAACGACATTCGTTCCTACAGCAAGGATTTCGAACGATTTTACCAGAGGGCCGAGAACCTACCCGGGGTGCGGTTTATCAGGAGCTACGTGTCGATCGGAAAAGAGATTCCGGACAGCAAGAATGTCACCATCCGATATGCGACCGCCGAAGACGGCGTTCAAGAGGAAGAATTCGACCTGGTGGTGCTGTCCATCGGGCTGAACCCGCCGGCCGACGTGGATAAGATTGCCGATTTGTACGGCATCGAGCTCAACTCTCATGGCTTCTGCAAAACCAACCCGGCCAATCCCATTGAGACAACCCGCCCGGGAATATTTGTCAGCGGCGCCTTTCAGGGGCCCATGGATATCCCCGAGTCGGTTTTTTCCGCCAGCGGTGCCGGTTCCCTTTCCGGCGAATTCCTGAACTACCGGCGGGGCAAGCTTTCCCAGGATCGGATCTACCCGCCGGAAAAGGACGTATCGCGGGAAGACGTCAGGATCGGGGTCTTTGTGTGCCACTGCGGCGCGAATATCGGCCGGGTGGTCGACGTTCCCTCGACGGTAGAGTATGCGTTAACTTTGCCCAATGTGGTGCATGCCGAGGAACAGCTGTTTTCATGCGCCACGGATTCGGCAGATTCGATCACCGAAACGATCCGGGAAAAGAATCTCAACCGCGTGGTTGTCGCGGCCTGCTCTCCCAGGACTCTCGAGCCCCTGTTCCGGGACACGCTGCGCGAGGCGGGCATCAATCAATATTATTTTGAGATGGCCAATATCAGAGAGCACTGTTCCTGGGTGCATGCCCGTGAAAAGGAAGATGCCACCGCCAAGGCCCAGGACATTACGCGCATGGCGGTGGCGCGGGCCTGCCATCTGAAGCCCCTGCAGGAAATCGATCTGCCGGTCAACAAGGCGGCGCTGGTGGTCGGTGGGGGTGTGGCCGGCATGACCTGCGCCCTGTCCATCGCCAACCAGGGACATGAGGTCTTTCTGCTGGAAAAAGAATCCGATTTGGGGGGAACGGCCAGAAAAATCCATCATACCCTGGAAGGGCTGGATGTCCGGACCTATTTGGATGACCTCGTGGCCCGGGTATATCGGCATCAACTGATCCATGTCTACGCCAATGCCGACATTCTGGATGCCACCGGTTATGTGGGTAATTTTGTCACCCGGGTGAATTCGGAAATCGGTGTGCGTGAGATCAAGCACGGTGCGGCCATTATCGCCACCGGTGCCGGGGAATACCAACCGGACGAATACCTTTATGGCGACGATGAACGGGTAATGACCCAGCTGGAGTTGGGAGAGCGCATCGCCCTCGGTGACGAAGACCTGGCCAACGCCCAGAGTGTGGTTATGATCCAATGTGTCGGCTGCCGGCAGGAAGACCGTAATTACTGTTCCCGGGTGTGTTGCAGCAATGCCATCAAAAACGCCCTGCAACTGAAAAAGGGCAATTCCCGAATGGACATCACCATTCTTTTTCGGGATATGCGAACCTACGGCTTCGTTGAGGATCACTACCGGGAAGCAGCCGACCAGGATGTTCGGTTCATCCGCTACGAACCGGAAGACAAGCCCCAGGTCGAAGCGGCCGTGGAGGAAGGCCGGCCGGTGATCAGGGTGACCCTGCCGGACTATATTCTCGGGCAGAAACTTGCCGTGGATGCCGATTATCTGGTGTTGTCCGCGGCGGTCGTTGCGCCGGCGGGCAATAAGGACCTATCGCAGCTATTCAAGGTCACTCTGGGGCCGGACGATTTTTTCAAAGAGGCGCACGTCAAATTGAGGCCGGTGGAGTTCGGCACGGAAGGCGTTTACCTGTGCGGCATGGCGCATTATCCGAAGCACATACCGGAGGCAATCAACCAGGCCTTCGGCGCCGCCAGCCGGGCGTTGAGCCTGCTGTCCCATGACATCGTCACCGTCTCGGGCTCGGTTTGCGAGGTCAGGGAGAACGACTGCGTTTCCTGCGGCGCCTGCATTACGGCCTGCATGTATGGCGCCATAGATTTTCGCGAGACCCCCCAGGGCCGCAAGGCTTGGGTCAATCCGGTGCTGTGCAAAGGCGATGGACTCTGCTGTGCCAAGTGCCCGACGAATGCGATTTATTTGAAGCACTTTACCGATCAGGATCTCTTGAGCCAGATTGATACGGCCTTCGATTGGCCGGACGAGGTGATTGAACCGGTTTAGCCGGATAAACCGGAAATAACAAAATACAAAAACCAAATTATAAATAAATTCAAAATCGCAAATTCCAAACAAGTGCTGGTAAGCGGGGACGATTTTCCCAAGCTCGGTCTGGAAAAAAATGATTTTCAAAGCAAATTGTCCCCAAAAAAACATTTAAGGAACCAAAGGGACTCTATGGGAAACAGGGCGATGAACTTTGAACCTGTGAACCCATAACATGAAGGAGTAGAAAACGAATGACGAACGGACATAGATTCAAACCCAAAGTACTAGGCTTCGTTTGCCATTGGTGAGCTTACGGCGCGGCTGACATGGCTGGAGTTTCCAGACTGCAATATTCGACCGAGATCAGACTTATACGCGTCATGTGTTCCGGCCGGGTCGACCTGGAGTTCATCCTCCGGGCGTTCTCGAACGGTGCCGACGGGGTTTTTATCGGCGGTTGCCGCCTCGATGAATGCAACTACATCACCCATGGCAATTACGACGCCCTGAGCAATGTGCTCATATTTAAAAAAGTAATGGCGCACATCGGGCTGATTCCGGAGCGGTTGAAGATCGAATTCATGTCGTCCGGCGATGGCATCCTATTGGCCGAAGTTATTAACGATTATTGCCGGGAGGTTAAGGAGATCGGGCCGCTTGGCGCAAGCGAGGGGATCGATAGTCCGGATTTAGCCTTCAACCTGGAAGCCGTCAACAAGTTGATCCCCTATATCAAGCTGGTGGAACGGGAAAAACTGAGGGTACCGCATAAATCCGAAGATGCCTATCATGAATTTTTTAGCAGTAAACCGGTCAACCGGTTGATTGATGAATTGATCATCGACAGACTGGCTGTCAGCCGGATCATGCAGCTGCTGCGCAACAAGCCCATGACAACCGGAGAAATGTCCGAGAACCTGGGTTTCGATCCATCTCAGGTAGCAAGACACTTGAACACCTCATCCCGGCACGGATTGGTGAGATATGACGAGCGTATGAAGCGTTACGAGTTGGTTTAGCGAGTAGCGAGTAGCGGGTAGTGCGTTGTGGGTTACGGGTTGCGCGTTGCGGGTTGCGGGTTGCGGGTTACGGGTTGCGCGTTGCGGGGTGCGGGTTACGCGTTGCGGGTTGCGGGTTGCGCGTTGCGGGTTGCGGGGTGCGGGTTACGCGTTGCGGGTTGCGAGTTGCGGGTTGCGGGTTGCGGGGCAAAAAGCAGGTATTCGGCGTTCGGCATTCGGTGTTCGGTCCTTGGCTTTGGGCGATGGGATCGGGGTGCGGGGGTGTGCTGCGGGCAAGATGGAAACTGGGTGCTCGATACTGGATGCTTGATACTGGATGCTCGATGCTGGATGCTGGATGCTGGATGCTGGATGCCGGGTTACGAGGTGCGAGTTGCGGGGTGCGGGGTAACGGAGACCGAAAACTGAATGCTGATTACTGGGATGCCGGATACCGGATACCAGGTACAGACAACAAACAACAGACAACAAACAGCAAACAACAGGCAACTGATTACTGATTAGTGGGATACGGGCCAATCGGGGCTGCTACCTCTGAACACAGGCGAGGAAAGAAATACTTTTATGGATATCGATAGAATAGATCAGATTATTGATGAACATCAGGGCGAGGCCAGTTCGTTGATTCAGGTGCTGCTGACAATTCAAAGTGAACATCACTGGCTTCCCAAAACAGCGTTGGAGCGGGTCAGCGAGAAATTGCAGGTGCCCTTGACCCGCATTCAGCAGGTCGCCACTTTTTACAAAGCGTTTAGCCTGGTTCCGAAGGGTCGCCATGAAATTCATATTTGTATGGGTACCGCCTGCCACGTGCGGGGCGCAACGCGCGTCCTCGATACGGTGCAGGAGGTGACCGGCCTCCAACCTGGTGAAACCGACCTGGATTTGAAATTCAGCCTCGAGAAGGTGAACTGTCTCGGTTGCTGCGCATTGGGGCCTGTGATGGAAATCGATGGGAAAACCCATGGCAAGATGGCACCGAGGGAAACCGCTGATGTGCTCAATAGCTACGAGTAGGAAAAGACTATGCCGCGTATAAATTCACCATCTGATTTGGACAAATTGAGGGAAAGTATCCTGTCGAGCAGAGACCCACAAAAACCGTGCCTTACCTTGTGTTCCGGGTCTGCCTGCCATGCCACAGGCAGCGGCGAAGTTGCCGCGATGATAGAAGAAGAGATTGCCAGGCAAGGATTAGGGGATGAGGTCGACTTCCGGCAGACAGGCTGCCACGGATTTTGCGAACGGGGGCCGATAATCGTTATTCATCCCGAGCAGATCTGCTACTTCCAGATCCAGCCGGAGGATGTGCCTGAAATTATTTCCCAGACCATCAGGGAAAAGAAGGTCATCGAGCGGTTGCTCTACACCGATCCCACTACCGAAGAAAAAATAATTCACGAATCCGATATCCCGTTTTACAAAAACCAGGTCCGGCTCGTCTTCGGATCCAACGGCAGCATCGATCCCAAACGCATCGACGACTATCTGGCAATTGACGGATATTCCGCCCTGGCCAAGGCATTGTGCGGCATGAGTGCGGAAGCGGTATTGGAAGAAGTCAAAAAATCAGATTTGCGGGGCAGGGGCGGCGGCGGTTTTCCGGCTGGAAGAAAGTGGGAGGGATCGCGCAACGCCCCGGACGACATCAAATACGTGATCGTCAACGCCGATGAAGGCGACCCCGGAGCATACATGGACCGCAGCCTGCTCGAGGGAAATCCGCACGCCATCCTAGAAGGACTGGCCATCGGCGCCTATGCCATCGGCGCTCACGAGGGCTATATCTACGTGCGGCAGGAATACCCCTTGGCCGTGGATAATGTCCACATCGCCATCGAACAGGCCGAGGAATATGGTTTCCTGGGAGAAAATATACTGGGTTCAGGTTTTGATTTCACCGTCAAAGTGCACCAGGGCGCCGGCGCGTTCGTCAGTGGCGAGTCGACGGCCCTGATGACGGCCCTGGAAGGACGGGTTGGAGAGCCCCGACCGAAATACGTTCGCTCCAACCTCAAAGGCTTGTGGGGCAAACCGAGCGTTTTGAACAATGTCGAAACCTGGGCCAATGTGCCGCTCATCGTCAACAAAGGTGCTGAATGGTTCACCCAATTCGGCACCGACGGCAGCAAGGGTACCAAAATCTTTTCCCTGGTCGGTAAGATCACCAACACCGGCCTGGTGGAAGTGCCCATGGGCATGACCCTGAAGGAAATTATCAACGACATCGGCGGCGGCATACCCGGGGACAAGCGGTTCAAAGCCGTCCAGACCGGGGGCCCGTCCGGCGGGTGTGTGCCCGAGGAATTGCTGGATCTCGAAGTCGGCTTTGACGAGCTGACCAAGGCCGGCTCGATGATGGGTTCGGGCGGGATGATCGTGATGGATGAAGATACCTGCATGGTTGACGTCGCCCGGTACTTCATTGAGTTTCTGACCGATGAATCATGCGGTAAATGTACGCCCTGCCGCGAAGGCCTGCGACAAATGCTGAAAAGCCTCACGAATATCACCCGGGGCAGAGGCCGGGCGGGGGACATCGAACTGCTGGAGGAGCTGTCCGAGGTCGCCCAGGAGGCTTGCCTCTGTGCCTTGGGCACCAGCGCCCCGAATCCGTTTTTGAGCACGGTACGCTACTTCAGGGATGAGTACGAGGCCCACATCAATGAGAAACGGTGCCCGGCGCTGTCGTGCAAGGAACTGATTTCGTTTCATATCGACCCGGACAAGTGCCGGGCCTGCATGATCTGCCTGCGGAAATGCCCGGCCGATGCGGTTGACGGCGGCAAGAAGAAAATTCATATCATCGACCAGGAGAAATGCACCAAGTGCGGAACCTGCCTGGAAGTGTGCCCGTCGCGCTTCGGTGCAGTGACCAAAATTTCGGGCGAGCCCGTCCCAGCGCCGATGCCCGAAGCGGAACGGGTGATTGCATAAATTTTGCCCGTATATTTGATTTGCCAGCACGCCGTCGGGTGTTTTGCGAATCGGGTACACAATGCGAGTTTAGCCGAAATAATTCAGGCAAAATTTATATTTAAATTTGGATCTATCTACAATTTAAAGGATAATGCCATTTTATCCCCCTCCCGGGGGAGGGAAGTAGGACCTCCTTCCCCTTGATGGGCGGCGACAAGCTTAGCCGAGCGGGAGGCAGGGTGGGGGTGAAATGAATTAGACTAATTCCTTATTTTTATTTTTGAAAAATCTTAGCATAAGAGAGACAATAATAATGAAAGAAATCCATTTAAACATCGATGGGAAAGATGTCCAGGCAACCGAAGACATGACCATTCTGGAGGCCGCCCAAAGTGTGGGAATAGAGATACCGACCTTGTGTCATCACGAAAAACTGGAGCCTTTCGGCGGGTGCCGAATTTGCATGGTGGAAATTGAAGCCGGCGGCTGGTCGAAGCATGTTGTCTCCTGTGTCTACACGGTCGAAAAAGATCTGGTCGTTCGAACCCGCTCCGCCAAAATCGATAAAATCCGCAAAATGATATTGGAGCTGCAGCTGGCACATGCCCCCGATTCCCCGCAAATGCTGGAACTGGCCCAGGTCTATGGCGCAGACCCCAACCGCTTTGAGCAGGAGGCCTCCTTTTGTATCCACTGCGGCCTGTGTGTGAGATACTGCGCCGAAGTCAAGCAAAAGCATGCCGTCGGATTTGTCGACCGGGGAATGCGCAAAGAAATCAGTTTTATCCCGGAAATTGCCGCCCAGGAATGTTGGGATTGCAAGGAGTGTTTTCCGCTTTGCCCGACGGAAGCGCTGCAAGCCGCATACGTTTTAACCCGGTCGCTCAGTGCCGCCCCGTTTTAGATTGCCGTCTTTTTTTGTTATGTGTAGTTCGAATCCTGCCTAAAGCTCCTCCCCAAGGCCCCTCCCCCAACGCCCGGATCGATACTATTTACAAATCTGAGCGATTTATAGCGCTCCATACGGGCGGGCGTAAAGCCCGCCCCTACGATAATCCGATCAGCTTCTTGGGTAGGGCAGGGGGCTATCTCCACAAGCACCTAAGTTATTATGATCATAAAATTTTCCAATTTTTGTAGTGGCGGGGTTTATCCCCGCCTGCGCGGAAAAGGCTATTTCCGGCGCTGGATTATTGAGTTCGTTTGAATGGGGTAATTATAAGATTGTGCTTGTATTCAATAAATAAATTTGATTAATATGACGGTCATCACCGGAATCATTCCACTGGAAAGCGAAAGGAGGAGACTATGAAAAAGCTGATGGGAAGACCAATCACCCGACGATCGTTCATGAAAGGTGCGGCCGCCCTGGGGGTGGGGATAACGTTTGCCCCGGGCATGGCTTGGGGGGCCGAGGAAAAGCGCTTGAACGTCTATAACTGGGACACCTATATTGGCGAGGACACCATCCCCAATTTTACCAAAAAAACCGGCATCAAGGTGCAATACGACCTGTTCGCCAACAACGAAGAAATGTTCGCCAAGCTCAAGGAAGGCAATCCCGGCTTTGACCTAATTTTTCCCAGCGACTACATGGTGGAGACCATGATTGCGCTGAACATGCTGGTGCCGTTGAATCACAACAAGATTCCCAACATCAAAAACATCGATCCGGACCCCAATTTCTCCGATCCGGCCTACAGCCCGGGCATGAAGCACGCCATCCCCTACATGTGGGGCACCATCGGGATCGGCTATCGCAAGTCCAAGGTCAAGACCCCGCCGACCAGCTGGAAAACCTTGTTAGACAGCGACGAGTTCAAAGGCAAAATCGCGCTTCTGGCGGACCAGCGCGCCTGTCTCGGTGTTACCCTTAAATATCTGGGCTACAAGCTGAATTCCACCAACCCCAAGGAGATCGCCGAGGCGCGGGATCTGTTGATCAAGCAGAAGCCCAATATCAAATCCTTTGCCGAGGACAACGGACAGGACCTGCTGCTTTCCGGCGAGTGCGACGTGGTCATGGAGTGGAACGGCGACATCGTGCAGGTCATGGAAGAGGACGACGACATCGGCTACGCGGTTCCCAAGGAAGGCGGGGTGGTCTGGATGGACAACATGTGCATCCCCGTGGGCGCACCGCACCCCGAAAATGCCCATGCCTTTATCAACTTTATCCTGGATGCCAAGGTCGGTGCGGATATCGCCAACTTCATCCACTATGCCAGCCCCAACATGGCGGCCCGAAAACACATCAAGCCCGAGGACCTGAAGAACCCGGCGATCTATCCGCCGGCCAGCGCCATTGCGGCCTCCGAAGTGATTGTCGATGTGGGAGACAAAGCCCGGCTGTTCGACGAGGCGTGGGTGAAGGTTCAGGCCGGGTGATCCGGCGGTCGAGAACTCGTGTGAAACTTCGTCTATATTAATCCCAAGAAAGGGATTATAAATCGTGCTCGTCCTCGTACTCGATACTTAGAGGCTCAAAAGCTTCGAGGACGAGCACGAGGACGAGGACGAGGACGAAACGGCAAAAGAGTTCATCGGAAACTGCGTTGATTTGGCGCAGTTTCTTTTCAAATCAGACCGGCTGTCCTTTAGCCGGAGGCTGCCGCTCTTATGAAACTACATAAAAAACAAGGTTTCAGGTTTCAGGTGTCAGGATATAACGCCTTACCTCTTAGCCACCGAGCATTTTATTTGAAGCAGCAAATTACAGAAGCGTAGGGCGGGCCACCGTGCCCGCCGAAATGAGGTCGGCACGGTGGCCGCCCCTACGTTGTCATATGAACGAAGTTTCTGACATTGATCAGACTGGCCGTTTTATTGGCCAGAGGCAGCGCTCGTGTGAAACTTCAATGAATGACGAATGACGATTGACGAATGACGAATGATGGAATCGCCTGGGGCTTGGGGCTTCGCTCTTTGGGCTTCGCTTTCAGCTGCGACCCGACACGTCGAGCTACGACCCCACAGGTCGCCTTCGGCTACGACCCGACACGTCGCTCGGTCGTTTTAAAATAGATAGAATTCATTATTCGATGTTCGATGTTGGACGTTCGATGTTCGACGTTCATTAGTTTCTATTCTTTGATCAGAACGGCTGTTTTTTTCCGACGGCAGCGCTCGTGTGAAACTACATCTACCTTAACCCCAAGAAAGGGTTTTTAAATCGTCCTCGTCCTCGTGCTCGTCCTCGACCTCGGGTTTTACAGCGGCTCAAAAGCTTCGAGGACGAGCACGAGTACGAGTACGAGACGGCAAGTGAATTTATCGGAAATTGCGCAGATTTGGCAAAGTTTCTTTTGTTGATCGGACTGGCTGTTTTTTTCCGGCGGCAGCGCTGACACCTGACACCTGACACCTGAAACCACATATCGTGACAACGGGGAAAATTGGAAAATTGGCGTGACAACAAATTGGCGGCGGCCATCCTGCTGGTGCCGGCCTCGACCTGGATCCTGATCTTTTTTACCCTGCCGCTGGCCATTGTCTGGGTTTACAGCTTTGGACAGCGTGGCCCCCAGGGGCAGACCCTGCTGGCCTTCAGCCTGGAAAACTACGTCAGGGCGCTGGAATGGATCCACCTGGGCATCTTATGGAAGTCGATCTGGACGGCGGCGGCGGCGACCCTGATATGCTTCATCATGGGGTTCCCCCTGTCTCTGGGCATCGCATTTGCCCCGGCCCGCTACAAAAACCTGCTCCTGCTGCTGGTGATCCTGCCGTTTTGGACCAACCTGCTAATCCGCACCTATGCCTGGATTGCGGTTCTCAGAACCCGGGGGTTCCTGAACTTTGGGCTGGAGTGGGTGCACGCCCGGTTCGACGATCTTTTCAGCCTCGTCGGGCTGCCGGACCTCATGGGGACGTTTGAGCCCCTGTCCCTGCTGTACAACCATTCAGCCGTGATTATCGGCCTGGTATACGTGGCTCTGCCTTTCCTGGTTCTGCCCATCTATGCCACGCTGGAGAAACTGGACCGGTCCCTCATGGAAGCCAGCCTGGACCTGGGGGCCGGCCAGTGGCGCACCATGTTCAGCGTGACTATGCCCCTGGCCTTTCCCGGCATCCTGTCGGGGCTGCTGCTGGTATTCATCCTGTCCCTGGGGACCTACCTCACGCCGGTGCTGCTGGGGGGCACCAAAAGCATGATGATCGGCAACCTTATCGCCCAGGAATTCGGACCGGCCCGGGACTGGCCCTTCGGGTCGGCGCTCTCGTTTTTACTTTTGTACATCACCTTTATCGTGCTCTGGATCAGGGCGATGGTGGCCTCACGGTCAAAAGGAGTCAGCTACTGAATATGTCCGATCCGTCCACAACAGACCGCAGCCCGACGCCCGCTTCCAAGCACCGGAGAAGCAAATCCCGCCCGACGCCCCTGGAATACACCCGCAAGAAGTGGTTCCAACTGATGCTGCTGCTCAATTTCGTGTTCCTGTACTTTCCGATCGTGGCCCTGGTGGCCTTCAGCTTCAACAACAGTCGCCGCAACATCACCTGGCGGGGGTTTACCCTTAAGTACTATGTCAAGGCCTTTCACAATGAATCGCTGTTCGACGCCTTTGTCAACAGCCTGATCGTCGCCGGCATCTCCACCGTGTTCTCGACCATCCTGGGAGCGATGCTGGGCCTGGCCCTCTACAGGTTCAGATTCCCTGCCAAAAGTGCTTTTGACGGCTGGATTCATCTGCCCATCATCATACCCGAGATCTGTATGGGGGTGGCCATGCTGGCCTTTTTCTCCCGCTTGAACGTCCCCCTGGGGCTGTTCACCATCACCGTCAGCCACATCGCCTTCAGCCTGCCGTTTGTGGCCGTGGTGGTGCGGGCGCGCATGGCCGGCTTCGACCATTCATTGGAGGAGGCCGCCCGGGACCTGGGGGCCAACCAGTGGCAGACCTTCAAAGACGTCACCCTGCCTTACATAGTGCCCGGCATCGTGGCCGGCGCCCTGCTGGCCCTGACCTTATCCCTGGACGATTTCGTGATTACCTTTTTCACCTCCGGCCCGGGCTCTACGACCCTGCCCATTAAAATATATTCCATGGTGCGGTTCAGCGTCACACCGGAAGTCAACGCCGCCTCGACCGTGTTGATCGTCATTACCCTGCTTTTGACGGTCGGGACCATGATCATTCAGGCCCGCGGCGGAAAAGACAAGGGATTGCCCACATGACAGCCATACAGCCCATAATTCGCATTGAGAACGTCACCAAGATATTCAACCGTTCGGTGACCGCCGTGGATGATGTCAGCCTCGACATCGCTGAAGGCGAGTTCTTTGCCCTGCTGGGGCCTTCGGGATGCGGCAAGACCACCTTGCTGCGCATGATCGCCGGTTTCGAGAATCCGACCGCCGGCCGGATCATGGTCGACGGCCAGGACATGAACGGCGTCGATCCCAACCACCGGCCGGTCAACATGGTATTCCAGTCCTATGCCGTATTCCCGCACATGACGGTGGCCAAAAACGTCGCCTATGGTCTGAAAGTCACCGGTGCATCGATCGGCGAAATACGGAAGCTGGTACCGGAGGCATTGGAACTGGTCAAGTTGGGGGGATTCGAGCACCGGATGCCGCATCAGCTGTCGGGCGGGCAGCAGCAGCGGGTCGCCCTGGCCCGGGCCCTGGTAAAAAAACCCAGGGTGCTGCTGCTGGACGAACCCCTGTCGGCCCTGGACGCCAAGTTGAGGGAGGCCATGCAGATCGAATTGGTCAACCTGCAAAAGTCCGTGGGCATCACCTTCATCATCGTGAGCCATTCCCAGTCGGAGGCGCTCTCGGTGGCCAACCGCATTGCGGTCATGAAAGACGGGCAGGTCAAACAGGTCGCCGGCCCCCTGGAGCTGTATGAAAGACCGAACAGCCGGTTCTGCGCCGATTTTATCGGTAAAATCAATCAGCTGGAAGCGGCCGTGGCCGGTGTGGAGGGCCGGCACTTGGTGGCGGATGTCACGGGTATTGGCCAGGCGCGTATCCCATGGGAAGGGCAGGCCCAGGGCAAAATCATCCTGGCCATACGACCGGAGAAGCTCGAGTTGAGTTCCCATGAACCCGACCACGATCGTATCAGGTTTCTGAGCACGGTGACCAATGTCGTCTACTACGGCAGCACGTGCCAGGTTTTTCTGGCCAAGCCTTCGGGGGAACCATTGATGGCGGAAATAAGGAATCGGGAAAGCGATACGGCCACATCGATCTTGATCGGCAGCGAAATCTGGGTGTCATGGAAGGCGGACGATACGCTGGTTCTGACAGAGTGACTCGATTGCGGATTTCAGATTGCGGATTGCGGATTGATGGAATCGCTTCAGGCTTGGGGCTTCGCTCTTCGAGCTAGGACCCCACACGTCGCCTTCGGCTACGACCCGACAGGGCGCTCTATCTTTTAAAATGGACGTAAATTTCCTGTTGGAACAGCTGTTGTAAGGTGGGCTGTGCCCACCGCAGAATTTCGGATTTTCGATTACGGATTTCGGATTGATGGAATCACTGCGCTCTATCGATTAAATTTAATATGACAGAGCGAAGCGAAACCATAAATATTCAATATTCAATAATCAATTGTCAATTACGGCTTCGCCGGTCTGGGCTAGCCGCTAAGCTCCTCCGCTACTTTAGCCAATAACTGTTTTTGCTTCTCCAGCTTTTGGGTCATGTTCTTTTCTTTTTCTAAAATGGCTTTTTCCTTTTCTTTTTCCAGCGCGGATTTCTGAGCAGCGAGGTCGCCTTCATATTTCTTTTGAGCTTCTTCTAATGCAAGGTCTTTCTCCAATATTATTTTCGCGGTGTCTTGGGCGGCTTTTTCCATGGCCTCCTGTTCGGCTTTGGACACCTGCTCTTGCCGTTGTCTTTCGAATTCGGCTTCCTGTTCGGCCAATGCCTCAAGTCGTGCCTGTTCGGCTTTCTCCAACGCGAGCTCTTTTTCCTTTTTCAATTTTTCGACTTTGCGTTCGGCCTTTGCCAAAGCGAGCTCTTTTTCTTTTCTCAATTTTTCGGCCTCGCGTTCGGCCTTTTCCAAGGCGAGCTCTTTTTCCTTCTTCAATTTTGCAGCTTCACGTTCGGCTTTTTCCAAGGCGAGCTCTTTTTCCTTTTTCAGTTTCTTGGCTTCGCGCTCGGCTTTTTCCAGGAGCTTCTGCTCGATTCTGGCCAGCTCCTGTTGTCGTTTTTTCTCGAGTTCGGCTTCCTGCTCGGCCAATGCCTCGAGCCGTTCCTGTTCGGCTTTCTCTAACGTGAGCTCTTTTTCTTTCTTAAATTTTTCGGCCTCGCGTTTGGCTTCTTCCAAAGCGAGCTCAGTTTCCTTTCTTTGTTCTTCGGCCTCCTGTTCGGTTTGCACTATGATCTCGTGGGTGGCATTGGCCAGCTCCTCCTGTCTTTGCCTTTCAAATTCGGCTTCCTGTTCGGCCAGGGCCTCAAGATGCAGCTTTTCGGCGTTTTCCAGAGCGAGCTCTTTTTCCTTTAACAAGGCCGATGCCTTGCGTTCAGCATCTTCCAGAGCGATCTCTTTTTCCTTTTTTAACTTTGCGGCTTCCTGTTCGGTTTTTTCGATGAGCTCCTGCTCGATCCTGGTCAGCTCCTGCTGCCGTTTTTCCTCGAGTTCGGCTTCCTTTTTGGCCACTGCCTCAAGTCTTTCCTGCTCGGCTTTTTCCAGAGCGATCTCTTTTTCCTCTTTTAATTCAACGACCTTGCGTTCGGCCTCCTCCAAGGCGAGCTCTTTTTCCTTTCTCAATTGCTCGGCCTCGCGTTTGGCTTCTTCCAGGGCGAGCTCTTTTTCTTGTCTCAGTTTTTCGGTTTCGCGTTCGGCATGCTTTTTAAGCTCCTGCGCTGCTTTGGCCACTTCTTTTTGTCTTTTTTTTTCCAGCGCGGCTTCTTGCTTGGCCAAGGCTTCGCGACTTTTTTTTCCGCTTCTTTCAAGGCGAGCTCTTTTTCCTTTTTCCATTTCTCGGCTTCGCGTTCGGCCTGCTCTTTAAACTCCCGTTCGGCCCTGACCACCTCCAACTGCTTCTGGCGTCGGAGTTCGGCTTCCTGCTTGGCCAATGCCTCCCGGCTTTTTTTTTCCGCTTGTTCCAGGGCGAGGGTGGATTCTTTTTTCAATTCCGCGGCTTCCTGTGCGGCTTGGGCGATGAGCTGCTGCTCGGTTTGGGCCAGGGCCTCTTGCTTTTGCTTTTCGAGTTCGGCTTCCTGTTTGGCCAATGCATCAATTCTTTCCTGTTCGGCCCTTTCTAATGCGAGCTCTTTTTCTTCCAACAACTTTGTGGTTACGACTTCAGTCTCTTCCCGATTGAGTTCCTGTTCGTGGATAAACAGCATTTCCAGGCATACTTTAAACTTATTGAACGCCTGCTGGTATTGCTCTTTGTCCGGAAACAAGGTGTTGATATAATCCATCAGCAGCGAAATCGGCAGACCAACCAGCGAACTGATAATGGCAACGGAAGCGCCGGATTTGATGTCGCCGCCCTGGTTCAACGCCAGATAGAAGCCGGCGAATGTACCGATGATTCCCATCAGAATGATCATGAAGGGCGCCCGGAAAAGTACGCCTTCCACATCATCCGACTCAAAGTATTTGTAGGTGTGCGAAAAATAGACATTGTCGTCGAACGCAATACGGGTGATGATATCATAGTCCGGCGCACGGTCGTAACCCTGCTCGCCAATTTCAGCGGCGGTCAGGTCGATAATCGCGGCGACACCCGGCTCAATCTCAAAAACCCGATCCAGCACCCGGCCGGACTCTTTTTCGGCGAGTTCATTTTCCACCAATTCTTCTTTGGTTTTTCCCAATATCACATTGGCTTTGCGATCGAGGTTGCGGGCTTCGAGCTTGATCTTCTCCGCTTTCTGAATTCTGGCCCGCAGCTCGGCCAGCAGCGGGTCCTTGCCGGAGTAGAGTGTAGCGGGAATCTTCAAGTCGGCTGTCGCCAGGGTCGGATCGAAATTGGCCGCCAGGGCGACCTCGGCCTGTTCCCTGACGCTGTCCCGATAGGTAATGCCGGAAGGGGTTACCTGGGCTTTTTTATACTCCAGGACAGAATAATAGAAGGCATTGGCAAAATTGTTAAGCGCCTTTATCTTATAGTGCAAACCAAACTTGAAAAGTAAGAATACAACTAGACAGCCCAGAATGCCCGCGACAAACAGATTACCGATCGTGTGATTGGTAAGCTCAAAGTCGAAAACGAATACAATAGATGCGATTACCACCAGAATTGCCGAGAATATATATTTAAACATTTTGACTCCTTAACCCTAGACCTAGCATCAATCAGGTCACCTAAAAATCCACTAACTATTCAGAAAATAGCCTAAATTGTAAAACCGTAGCCTGTTCCTGCTTGCAATCATACTCGATACAATCTGCCGGTTTGCCCACTAACTCGGGGTTGACCGGGGTTGCATGCAGAAAGCCCAGTGCTTCAATACTCATATCTGCTTTCAATTTATCCCGATGTTCAAAATCACCCATCGCCTCTTTATCAAAGATAAAGTCATACAGGGCTTTCGCGCGTTTGTTGCTCAGCACCATGTTGAATTTGCGTGCTCTCTCTGATGCGGGAGATTTATCGCGTACATCGATATAGACGCCCCGGTAAACAGGCGATGCCATACCGGAGATTTTCAGCGACTCGACATGCGCCGCCGCATCCTCGTTGTCGTAAATCGCTTTGGCATATTTGGGAATCACGATCTTGAGAAAATTCATCATGTCATCTGACAGTTTAAAGGATCCCCGCGCAAAATACGACTCCTGGAAGTGGAGCTTCACTTTGCCTGTCTTTGAGTCTATATTAACGGCTGAATCGTCAAAGTCCTTGAAATTCTCTTGCAGTTCCTCAACTATTTTTTTCTTGGCCTCGAGCGCCTTGACGTGCGGCCCAAGCTCTTCCTCCACCATCGCTAACTTTTTCTTCTGCTCGTCCAGCTCCTGCTCCTTGGCCTCCAAGGCGTCGGCCTTGGCTTTTTCGAGCTCGGCCTGCTGTTTAGCCAATGCATCGAGTCGATCCTGTTCGGCTTTGGCCAGGGCGGCCTCTTTTTCCTTTTTCAGTTTATCAGCTTCGCGATCGGCCTGTTCTTTGAGGGCCTGGGCGGTCTTTTCCAGCTCCGCCTGCCGTTGTTTTTCGAGCTCGGCCTGCTGTTTGGCCAATGCGTCGAGTCGATCCTGTTCGGCCTTGGCCAGTGCGGCCTCTTTTTCCTTTTTCAGTTTATCAGCTTCGCGATCGGCCTGTTCTTTGAGGGCCTGGGCGGTCTTTTCCAGCTCCGCCTGCCGTTGTTTTTCGAGTTCGGCTTCTTTTTGGGCCAGTGCGTCAAGACGATCCTGCTCGGCTTTGGCCAGAGCCTCTTGCCTTTCCTTCTCGGCATTGGCCAGAGCGTCTTGTCTTTCCTTCTCGGCTTTGGCCAAAGCGTTTTGCCTTTCCTGCTCGGCCTCGGCCAGAGCGTCCTCTTTTTCCTTTTTCAGTCTTTCGGCTTCACGCTCGGCTTGTTCCTTGAGTGCCTGCTCCGTTTTGGCCAATTCTTCCTGCCGTTTTTGTTCGAGCTCGGCTTCCTTTTTGGCCAAGGCCTCCAGGCCTTCCTGCTCAGCCTTCGCGAGTGCCTCTTCTTTTTCTCTTTTAATTCTTTCAGCCTCTTGCCGGGCTTGCTCTTTGAGCACCTGCTCTGTTTTGGCCAATTCCTCCTGCCGTTGCCTTTCAAGTTCGGCTTCCTGCTTGGCCAGTGCCTCTTGTCTTTCCTGCTCGGCTTTGGCCAATGCCAGCTCTTTGTCCTTTTTTATCCTCTCAGCCTCCTGCCGGGCCTGTTCTTTGAGCTGCTGGGCTGTTTTGGCCACTTCCAGCTGCTTTTGCTTTTCAAGTTCGGCTTGCTGTCGGGCCAAGGCCTCCTGACTTTCCTGCTCAGCTTTCGCCAAAGCCTGTTCTTTTTCCCTTTTGATCCTTTCAGCCTCCTGCCGGGCTTGCTCTTTGAGCTCCTGCTCTTTGACCTGCTGCTCCAACTTGGCAATTGCCAGCTTCCGTTGTTTTTCGCGTTCGGCTTCCTCTTTGGCCTTCAGGGCCTTAATTCTTCCCTGTTCGGACTCAGCGAGCGCATCCTGTTGTTTGGCCAACATTTTTTCTGTTGAAGTCAGGACTTTTTCAAACTCCGACTTCACCTCTTTCAAACGTTCGGCCTGTTTCTTGGCCAGCTCCGTTTTCTTGGCTTCAAGGTCTGATTCCAGTTCCGCTTTGGTCTTTTCAAGTTCCTGCTGCTTTTCTTTCTCCAGTTCCTGCTCCTCTTTTTCCAGTTCTTTCTCAGCCTCGACTTCGATTTTAGCCAGGATTTGCTCATATTCCTTGGAAGACTCGGTTTCCTGACTTTGTAACATATCGGTGAAGCGCGCCAATATCTCCTGGGCTTTCCGCTCGCGCTCCGCTTTAATTTCCTCCAGCGATTTGGTCGCCTTTTGAGCCAATAATTTTATGCGTTTCTGCCTGGCCTTTTCTGCTTCGTCATACTCTTGCAGCTTTTTTCTGGCCTCTTCGACCTCTGCAACAATCTGCCCTATTTTTTCGTTGCTTTCCAGTTTATGGGCCGTGACTTCGTCATTCGAATAAATCATGAACACAATTGCCAGCACCGCAAACAAGTCCACCATGGGGACCAGTGCTTGCATGAACTGTGACTGATTTTCATCTGATTTATCAAATTTCATGCGTTGTTATTCCCTAATATACGTGAAATAGAATTGACCCTACCGGGATTATTGCCTTGTGTTTCAAAAGAATAGAGGTGCATACATTTTTAGCGACAATGTATCAAAAAATGCACATTCGACTTCATGACCGTCTGATCGAATCTGCGGTGCAGGTGCTGCAACCGCTCTTCCGCGACTCGCGTTTTTTGTGAGGCCTTAAGGAAAATCCTCTGTCAGGCGGTGCAAGTAATATGCCAGGCACCGTGGGCCTCGGGGCTTGCCAGAGCCTGCCATCCGGCCATTTGTTCGGCCATCTGCAGTGGCAACTGCCAGACAGGATTTGTACCTAATTTAGGACCATTGCGTGTCAACGAAAGTCGGAACGAAGGAATGGGGTTCTTTCCCATAGCCCCTGTCAACCGGGTGGCATCCGTCATTTTTTTGAACATCAAAGCCCGTGACCTAATCTGTTTCGCCAAGAGGATGACGTCGATATGAATACCCTCTTGCAGCCTTGGAAATCAGATAAATACTTATCTTAACTTATCGGCTCATTATCTAGATACTTTAGGGTTTGCACAAAAATAAATTCATCGGATTTTTAGGGTTGGGGAGCCGGCCCGGTAAGGTGCGAAAAGGCAGCAAAATCAAGCATATTGCGAGCTTTCGTTACGAAGCCGCGTCAAATGTATCGGCGCTTATATTGATCGCAAAGAATGAGATTGATTCCGGAGGGTTGGAACCTGATTTTTTGAGGGGAAGGCCTCAAGTATTGTTTGGTGTCGGCATGCAAAACCGGAAGTTTCACCTTCCTAACATGTCTCTGAACTTGAAAAAAGCTTGACAGCTCCTTGCCATATATAATATCAGCATCTGGCTTTGTAAAAATGTGTAAATGAGGTTTTTATGTTTAAGAAGTCAATGGATCTTGTGTCAATCGTTGCCGACAAAGTGGACTAACCCACCGGTGGTTGATTGCGCGAGCCTTTAGCTCTGCAGTACGAAAAACAAGCTAATCCGTTTTAAACAGATCTGTTTATCCGGTCTGTTCCGCAGCAGATCCGTTTCTGAGATTCCGCCACTAGGGTTGCCTCCTCGGTTGGTAACGATTCATTAATCTAAAAATCAATAGTTTGTAAAATTACCGGTAGTCGGTATATTCCGGCTCTGCTCTTATGAAACTACATTGGAATGACGAATGACGAATGTCGATTGACGAATGGTTGATTCGCTTGGGGCTTGGGGCTTCGTTCTTTGGACTTCGCTTTCAGCTACGATCCAACACGTCAAGCTACGACCCCACACGTCGCTTGGTCGCTTTAAATTTGACAGAATACATTATTCGATGTTCGATGTTGGGCGTTCGATGTTCGACGTTCATTAGTTTCTTTTCTTTGATCAGACTGGGCGCTCGCTGCCAAAGGATGCGCTCTTATGTGCTAATACTTTCTCAATAGACTGAAGCCAAAAAATTCGGAGCTTAAAAATGACCAAAATACAAAACACAACCGAGAAATTTATGAGCGAGAATTATCAGCATCTTTTACCCCTGGGATGGACTGCCCATTTCCAGACACAGCTTAAAAACAATACCAACAAGGAACTTATGCCCGCCAGAGTCGTTGGGGTAAGGAAAAATAACTTTCGTATCAGCAACGGAAAAAGCGAATGGCTCGCCACGGTAGCTGGAAGACTCAAACACCAATCTGACAGCATTTATCCTGTGATCGGAGATTGGGTTCTTTCGGCCAATACGGTGGTTTTCGAGGTGTTGGCCCGAATAAATGCCCTGTCCCGCGGGGCCGCCGGCACCCATGGCAAGCAGGATGAGCAGCCACAAAAGGAACAGGTCATTGCGGCAAATCTCGATACAGTATTTATTGTTTGCGGACTGGACCGGGATTATAACCTGCGGCGTATCGAACGCTACTTAACTCTGGTCTACAACTGCGGCCTGAACCCCGTTATCATTCTTACCAAAGCAGATCTTCACCAAAACCCGGATCCTTTTGTCAGTGAGGTAGAAGCTGTTGCGTTCGGAGTTCCGATACACCTGGTTGGCGCTCTGGACAGCAAAGGATTGATTCATCTGGAAGAATATTTGTCCCCAGGCCAGACCAGCACCATGGTTGGGTCTTCCGGGGCTGGTAAATCAACCCTGATAAATCGGCTCTACGGCGAGACGGTACAGACAACCGGTTCGATAAGCGATAGTGTGGGCAAAGGGAAGCACACCACCAGCGCCAGGGACCTGATCATAATGCCCCAGGGCGGGATGGTGATTGACAACCCCGGCATTCGTGAAATCGCCTTCTGGGACGACGGCGGAGGGCTCGAGGCTGCCTTTGCGGAGATTGAACATCTTGCCGATAAATGCCGTTTTTCGGATTGCAGCCATACCCACGAACCCGGCTGCCGGGTCCTTCGAGCGGTATCTGAAGGGGAAGTTATGCAGGACCGACTGGTAAGCTATCGGAAAATGAAACGTGAGTTGGCATACCTGTCCCACCGCCAGCACAAGAGCGCCGACCGCATCGAAAAGGAACGCTGGAGAGAGGTAGCTTTGAAAATCAAAGCCATTAATAAAAGGAAACGGAGTGGGCGATAGATATCCAGAGAATGCCAAAATTGATTAGGAAAAAAAGCGCCCAGGCAGACACCAAAGTCGTGACGGTTAAAGAAAGGCATTCGGCATTAGGGATTCGGCGTTCGGGGGAGGTTGATATTCGATTTTACTGTCTGACTTGTTTAATATTTACTTTGACGTCTCTCTGGCACTGCCACCGGTCGTGCTGGTAATAAACGTGCTTTTTGTGTTATAGGATGAGCTCATTTTATTGTTGCATCATAATTTTTTTTAATAAATCAGCGCCACCATTAGAACCGGGGGTATGAGGAAGTCTCCTCAGAGGGGCTGTCGCAACGCTCTGCTGGTAATCGCTGATTTTTACACTGAAGATGAAAACATAATCCTAAGCGAATATGATACCGCCAGCCAAGATATTTGAAATCGATCTCACGCAAAATCGGATCAATATTGAAGAATACACCGAGGCCATGGCCGGAGAGCATTTGGCCGGTTTCGGATTCAATATCAAAACGCTTTTCCAACGGTTACCGCAGTCATTAGATCCACTGGACCCCGCGAACATACTGATGATAACGCGAGGTCTGCTTACCGGGACGGCCGCCCCCGCTTCTTCGAGGATCCATCTGAGTGCATTGTCCCCGCTTTCCGGGCTGATTGCGAGCTCCAACGTTGGTGGATATTTCGGCCCCATGCTCAAAACATTGGGTATCATGGGTCTGATCATAACCGGAAAAGCACCCCATCCCATTTACCTCAGAATCAATTCCAAGGGGATTGACATCGAAGATGCCGGACGGCTTTGGGGACTGGATACGTGGCAAACCGAAACCCGGTTAAGAGCCGCACTGGGGGATGATCGGGCCCAGGTGCTGTGTATTGGTCCGGCCGGTGAAAACCAGGTTCGATTCGCCGGCGTGCTGGCCGGAAAAGACCATGCCGCCGGTCGAACCGGCATTGGAGCTGTTTTGGGTTCCAAGAATATTAAAGCCCTCGTGATCCAAGCTGAAAAAGAGCGGCAAAAAATGAGTGCCGCGACGGCAAAAGTTGTAAAACGCTACGTAAAAAATATGAAAGCCAATGTGGGGCGTTTTCGTGACTATGCTACCTATGGCAGCTCCGGTGATGTCCTCGAAACCAACGAGTGGGGATTGTTGGGAACCAAAAATTACCGGCAGGGCCAAGTGCCCGATGCGATGGAAATCGATGGCCGCGGTCTGCAAAAATTCGTACTCAAAAAAAACGCCTGTCACCGCTGCCCGGTCCACTGCAAGGCTGAAATAGAAATCAGAGACGGGAAATATAAGGGTTTCCGGGGTGGGCGTCCCGAGTATGAGACGGTGATGAAAATGGGGCCCCTTTGCGGTCTTTCCGACCCACGCGCTTTACTCTACCTGACCAATTTGTGCAACATATTAGGCTTGGACACCATTTCGACCGGTGGTGTAATTGCGTTCGCCATGGATTTATTTGACCGCGGCATCATTACCCGGGATGACACCGGGGGGCTGATATTGCGCTGGGGTGATGCCGAAGTAATCGAAACCCTCATTCGACAGATTGCATCCTGCCAGGGCCCGGGAAAAATCTTGGCCCAGGGGGTTCGCAGGGCCGCTGAGATATTTGGGAAAGCAGCCGAAGACTACGCCTATCACGTCAAAGGTGTCGAAATTTACGGTGCAGATCCCAGGGGCTTGATGGGAACCGCGCTGTCTTATGCCGTATCGCTGCGAGGTGGCGATTTTACCAGTGTATACCCGATTCCCGAATACAGATACAGTGCCGAAAAAGCGAAGCGGGAGTTTGGAACCGATCAGGTTGTAAATCTCACGGCCACTGAAGGCAAGGGCGCTTTGGTAAAAAAATGCATGATTGTCAGTATGGTGATAGACTCATTGGGTCTATGCAAGGTTCCCACTTTGGCCATATCGGCGAATTATGATCTTGTGCATGAGTCTCAACTTATCAAAGCCATAACCGGCCTGGATCTGTCCGCAACTGAATTATATTTTATCGGCGAACGGCTGGTGAACTTGGAAAGGTTGTTCAACCTGCGTCACGGCTCTGAATTTCATGCTGATAACTTACCTGAATTATTCATCAACCAGCCCCTGACCAAGGGACCCGCCAAAGGGCTCAAGGTTAACCTCGAACCGATGGTCCGGGATTTCTATGACGATATGGGATGGGATGATAGGGGAGTTCCGACTCCCGCGACATTGCGAAGGTTAGGCTTACGGAGAAAGCCGGAATTTAAAAGAAATAAAAGCGCCCAAGCCAAATATCCGGATCGTGCCGGTTAAGACCAGGTTTTAGGTATTAGGTATTGGGTATTAGGTATTGGGTATTGGGTATTAGGTATTGGGTATTGGGTATTAGGTATTGGGTATTAGTGTCTATTTATTGAAATCACATCATGTTTGCGTGAGATTCGAGCATTGATAACAGAAATAAATTAAGATCGATAGAATACCTCAAATATTCAATATTCAATCATCAATATTCATTTCCGGCTCTGCCGGGTTGGGTATGCCGCCGCTAAATATCAGCCAGAACAGGACGAATGTTATCAATTTCATCGAGGTTTTCCACCTGCTCAATAAGTCTGGCCTGAGATCCAGGCGTCATCCGTTCTTCTGTCAGGTCCAACACCTTGTCCCTGCGAGCTTGAGGATCCATTGGACTTTCCGGGGAACCGGAGGCCAGATCGCAATACTGCACGTGTTTATCACCTTCCCTTAAGGTCACCTCGACCCGGGCCGGGATCCTGTTGGATAATCTGCCAAGCTTCAAATAAAGACGCTGGTATTCCCCCACCATTGATACACGGATCCGGGAAGCTGAATCGAGGATTTCAGGATTGCCCCAGTTTTCCCGGCGATACCAGGCCGAATGCGGGATGCCGTGAAGTTTAAGCGCCACGGCACAGGGTATGCTGAACTCTACATCGACGAAAGTACGCGGGTCCTTGCGCCCAAAATAATCTGCCAGGGGCTGCGTGGAGAACACTTCAATCCCCGCGATGTCCGAAGGCTTGAAATAATTTTCGGCTACGAGCTCCCCCAAGGCGTCCAGGGTTGTGTGAATCCATCTGCAGCACGGGTAGGGCTTCAGGGAAACATTCATAATTTCATAGCTGGAAAAGTCCGTCAATTGACCGAAATCGCAGCGGTCCGAGCCGGCCATAACCCAATATCCCTGATCCCCGTCCAGAATTGATTCACTGCCTTCATAGCCCATTTGCGCCAGCAAAGCAGCGCGCAAGCCGGCTTCGGCCGGCCAGGCGACATTGTCCTTGATGTAGGCAATGGATTTGTCAGCCCAGCCGAATTTGCCCGCATGGGCAACGGGCGCCGTGGCTCCGGCCACGCCGAAAGCGTTGAGTGTGGCCCTCAAATCCAGCTCCAGCAGTTTGGCACAGGCGGCCATGGAACCGAAGGTCTGGGCCGTGCCGATTCCGTGGATTTGACGGTAGCGTTCCCAACTGGGCTCAATTGCCGCGGCAATCCGGGTGCCGATCTCATAACCGGCAATACACGCCAGAATGATGGATTGCCCGGTGCTGCCCAATTTTTCTCCCAGCGCCAGGGTCGCGGATATGATGCTGGCCCCCGGATGCCCGCTCCGGCCGGTGTCGTCATAATCCTGGGCGTTTATGGCGGAGGCGTTGGTATAGGCTGCCAAGCCGCATGGCCCCCGATGATCAGTGCCGAGTATTTTGGAATGCGGGTGCCCTCCCATCTGGCGCATCAATTCCAGGGCAGCTTGCCCGATGGGGGTTTGGATGCCGCCCACTCCGCAGGCGATGGCATCGAGAATCAGCTCCTTGCACTTTGTTATCACCGGGGTTGGCAGCTCCTCATAAGTCAGTTCGACGACCTTCTGAGCCATGGTCTTGGTGGCACTCATTTTGACTCCCCTTGCCTGCAAACATTGAAAAAAGGTTACTTTGGGCCTGGTCAGAGAGAATTCCGACATTACACTCCCATTTCTAATACCGGTCCCGAAAAGGGGAAACCAATTGTTTTGGTCATTGGTATTTATTAATTTGAATTTGTTTCGAGATTCGTGCTTCGAATTCCGGATTTGAATAGTTGTCTTAGTAGACTTCACCCCTCCAGGTGAGACCAAAACTGAACCCCCTCTGGGCTCGAATCCTTTACATGGCCGGGCGCTGGTTGTCAATTTACAATTAAAAACATTGACAGCCACAAGTGGGCATGGCAGAAAGTAAAGAATCCGAGCCTGGAGAACCCTGCTTTCAATGCCAGAAATAGCTGCTGTTCCGTCCAATATCGATGATGGTTGGAAAAATCAGAAAACCATTTTTTATCACCTTCGAATAACGAGTAACAAATAACATCTAATTGAGCGTTTTTTTCTCAATTAGGTTTCGACTTACCCCTAGTTGGAAAGGAGTCAATCCATGGATCATACCGGACACGAACAAGCCCTGACCAAAATGCAGGAGCTTTATGCCAAGTTATATTTTCATATGGCCGCCGAGTATTGCCGTACCTTCGAACCGGATGGAGAAGCCGCCTTACGCCAGGCCATTCGTGATTTTGGGACAGACCGCGGCCGGGCGAACCGGGCCGAGCATGAGGAACAAGGCTATCCGATCCATTTGAAGACGCTTTTCTCCATCGGCGGCTTTCCGGGCAAAGCCGGATTCAAACGCAATTTGATTGATCTGAAACCGGAGCAGCGAATCTCCGAGACGCTGCAATGTCCATTGTGCGATGTTTGGCGGAAAGTTGACGGTCTGAACGAGGGATTGGCCTATTGTGAAGAGATCCACAGCGCGATGTGGTCGGCCTACGATCCGGGTATCGAAACCAACCAACCGAAAATCATGACCCGGGGGGATGACCTTTGCCGCTTTGATGTTTTCATGCCGGCGGCCAAGGGTCTGCCGGAGGCAGGTGAATATCCCCAGGTCGATTTTGAAGTCCACCTCCAGAATCTGATGGACCTCCAGGCCAAGCTTTATTACTATCTTGCCCGCGGATTACTTCAATTTGGCGTGGAGGGCGAAGCAGCCGTCAGAAGAGCCATCCGCCGCTTTGGGCGCGAGCGCGGACTCGAGCTCCGCAAGCAGCATTTAGCTCGAGGTCTGGAAATCAATATGCACAACCTTTTCACCCACTATGATTTGCCCGGCGATGCCAGGTTCAGTCGAAACAAGATTGAACTGACTGAACAGACCCGTTTGAGCGAAACCCTGGAGTGCACCTTTTTCAATGTATGGCAGAACTACCCCGATGGGAACTCGATCGGCAGAATCTACTGCGAGGAGGTCCACCATGAAATCTTCGGCGCCTATGATGAAGCGGTCCAAACCAATTTGAGTCAAACGCTGACCCAGGGTGACGATCGATGCCGCTTCTCGATTTATTTTCGCCCTGCCAACAAAATACCACAACCTGACTGGGCGGTCGCGTACGAAAAAAAGATGACCGAAGACAAGTAATTCTAGCATCAAACCACCGCTTCTAGTGGTCGATCCCAAAAGGTACGACCGATCCGGTGAGAGAACAATGAGGCATAAAAATTACGAAACTCGAATTTCGGATTTAATTCGCTTTGAGGCCTCCCGCTCGGCGGGAGGAGCGTCACTCCGCATCCAGGCATGGCGAAGTGAACATACTGGGGCGGAACCTTTCGGAGGTGCTCAGTTATCTTTTTAACTTCAAAAATGATAAAGGAGGATCAATTATGGAAAAGAAAGTATCAAAGTCGGCTAAAGACAATCCAATGGCAGTCTCAAGAAGGCAAGTATTGAAGACCATGGCTCTGGCCGGCGGCACCCTTGCTTTGGGTGGCGTGCCCGGCTTGTCGTTGGCCTCCACCGCGAAGCACGGCGGGATTCTGCGCCTGGGCGTGGTCCGCGGACTGCGAACCCTCAACCCGATCATGCACATCAGCGGCCCGGATTGGATTGCCACCAAGTGGATGTACAACAACCTGACCAAACTGAATCATCGGCGTGAGATAATGCCGGATCTGGCCGAGTCATGGGAAGCCGCCGATAACGCCAAGGTCTGGACATTCAAGCTTCGCAAGGGGGTCAAGTTCCATATCGGGCGTGAGCTGGTGGCTGAAGATGTGGTCACCACAATGCGCAAGGCAATTGATCCCGAGACCTCAGCCCCATACGTCAAAGAGCTCGGTCCCATCGCCGAAATCGAAGCCGTGGACAGATACACGGTCAAATTCACCATGTCCATGCCGTTTGCCGATCTGCCGGTTACCATGACCGTTCCACCCGCCCGGATCGTGGCTCGCGAAGGGCTCGAGGATTTTGATGCCCTTGGGACCAAAGAATTCGGCTCCGGGCCGTTTAAACTCAAAGAGTTCGTCCCTGGGGATAATTTGGTCGTGGAGCGGTTTGACGATTATTTCAAAAAAGGCCGGCCATATCTTGACGGGGCCATCGAAAAAGTGTTTCCGGAATCCTCGACCGAGGTCCTGGCCTTGACCAAAGGCGAGATCGATGTCATGTGGGAAGTTCCGGCCGAAGTCTATTCCAAAGTCGCCACCTCAAAAGGCGTGGATGGGTTAACCGTCGCCGGGGGAACCATCTCCAATGTCATCATGCCCAGCGATTCAGCCCCGTTTAATGACAATCGGGTCAGGGAAGCGTTGAAATACACGGTTGACCGAGACCTCATGATGGCCGCCATCTTGAGCAACCGCGGTGAAATCGTGCCGGATCACCCCATTTCTTCAGCCTATCGCTTTTTTTCGTCACTGCCGTCGCGGCCCAGGGACATTGAGAAAGCCAAGACTCTGCTCAAGGAAGCCGGCTACGGATCCGGCTTGCAATTCAAGCTCTTTGCAGCCAGTTCACCATCCATCCGGGAAAAAATTGCCATCATTCTCAAAGAAATGGCGCGACCGGCCGGCATCGACATCCAGGTGGAAGTGGTCGGCTACGACCGCTACCTTTCTCAGATCTGGAACAAGGGCGTCCCCTACATCGGCTTTTACGGCACCAGACCCACGGCGGATGCCATTCTGATGAAGCTTTACACCAAGGAGTTCGGTATCGATGAGGGCCGCTGGGCTGCCACCCATCAAGCCCATGTCGACCTCCTGGTCAAGGCCCGTGAGGTGGTTGATTTCGAAAAGCGAAAACAACTGTATGCCAAATTCCTGACGGCCTCGCGGGACGCGGGCCCGTTTATCATACCGTTCGCCCGCAGCGAATTGAGCGCCAAACGGGACTACGTCAAGGACTATCTGATCAACCCGAGTGTATTTGAAGTTGACCTGGAAGATGTCTGGCTCACCGACGCCGCACCCAAGAAGAAGGCCTAGCGCTGCTTTGGCAGTTGGAGAGAAGCCCAATATTATGCAGACATAGAAATCCCCGAGCCATACACCGGGATTGTGCCGTTTAGAATGAGGCCTTCGGCGTTCGGCATTCGGCATTCGGCGCAAGAGGCACACCATATTCTTCCAATGGGTGTGTCATCCCGGTGCGGCGGGAGTATTGGTAGATTTTCGGTATTGATTTCGATCTCTTATGAAATTACAGAATGTTCAAAGCCATTCAGATATAAGTTAATGGTTTGTGGGAGTGGCCTCGATTCGACTGAGCTCGTCGCAGGCCGGCCACGATTTCCCGGGTAATCGCGGTTGGAAACCGCTCCCACCATCTATGAACCCACGATTTGCGGATTGAGTTTCTTATCTTTGATCAGAGTTTATCTATTTTATTTCACCCCCACCCGACCTTTCCCATCCGCGCCTGCGGCGGATCTTCGACAAGGGGGAGGGATTGAGGGGGGATAATATGGCATTATCCTTTAAATTGAAGGTAGATCCGAAATCTTTTTTTTCACGGATGGCACAAAGACAAGATCCAGTTTTGAGATAATTCCAATAACGATTAACAAATAACAAATAACTCCTGAATGAGCGCTTTTCGCTCATTCAGGATTCTTTGCTGCGGGAAAGCCATGCTAGGATACATCTTCAACCGGCTGAGCTACATCATCATTGTCCTGCTTCTGCTGTCGGCCATTATTTTCTCCGTTACGCACCTGCTGCCGGGCAGCGCCGCCAATCTGATTCTGGGCGAGTATGCCACGGAGGAGAAAATCCGGAATCTTGAAAAGCAGCTTGGCCTGGACAAGCCTTTTTATCTTCAATACTGGAACTGGTTGAAATATATTCCCAGTGGTGATTGGGGCCAGTCCATGATCATGAAGAAACCGGTCACCGAGATTATAACGCTGCGATTGAAAAATTCAGCCTATCTGGCCGCCATCGCCATGATTCTGGTCATTTTCGTGGGAATTCCGCTGGGCGCCATTGCGGCCATCCGACACAAGACCAAGCTGGATCTGGTTATTGTGGCCGGTTCCTACGTGGGCATCTCCGTGCCGGAATTTGTAACCGGAACCCTGCTGCTGGTCCTGCTGGCCGGACCGGCGGTAGGGATCTTCCCAACCGGCGGGTATCAGGAATTTTCGGCCGGCGTGACCGGATGGTTTAGCCACCTTCTGCTGCCCGCCATGACGCTGACCTTGATTTTGTTGGCCCACGTGGTCAGACAGACCCGTTCCGGAATGATCAGCGTGTTGAAATCCAACTACGTGCGCTCGGCCCGGTTAAAGGGTGCTTCCGAGTTGCGGGTGATTATGAAGCACGCCCTGCGGAACGGATTGCTGCCGACCATTACCGTTCTGGCCATGGATGTGGGCTATCTCATGGGCAGCATCGTCATCGTGGAGGAGGTCTTCGCCTATCCCGGCATGGGCCGATTGATCATCTACTCGGTCCAGAACCGGGATATCCCGGTTTTGCAAATGACAGTCCTGACCGTGGGTATCGTCTACACCGTGTCGAACTTCGTCGCTGATCTGCTATACGCTTATTTGGATCCCAGGATACGCTATCGATGAATATGAAAAAGACAAGAGCCTACTTGACAGCTACCGGGCGGGTGCTGACGGTCAGCCCGACGATGCTGCTCGGCTCCATCATCGTCGGGGCCACGATACTGATCACTGCGATATCCATCTACGTGACCCCGTACAATGTCACCGAGACGCACTTTCTGGACCGATTGCGGGAGCCGACAACCAGTTTCATTTTCGGCACGGACCAATACGGACGTGATATTTTCAGTCGGGTCCTGGTTGGCGGGCGCACGTCACTGACCCTGGGCCTGGGGGCCGTCCTGCTGCAGCTGCTTCTGGGTATACCCATCGGTCTGGTGACCGGCTACTTTGGCGGCAAGACCGACGAAGTCCTGATGCGGTTGATGGATACGCTGATATCCATCCCGTCGCTGCTAATGGCCTTGCTGATACTGAGCGCCTTGGGCGGAAGCATGTTCAATGCCATGCTGGCGATCGGGATTGTCGGCGCCCCGCGAATCGCGCGCGTGGTGCGCAGCTCCACCCTGTCCGTGAAAACCGAGGAGTTTGTATTGGCCGCCAAGGCCCGGGGCGAATCGCACATCTTTATCATGTTCGGCGAAATCCTGCCCAACGTCCTGTCTCCCATTATTATCGAGGCTACCATCGGCGTTGGCTTCGCCATCATGATCGGAGCCAGTCTAAGCTACCTGGGTTTGGGCGTTCAACCGCCCCAGGCGGATTGGGGATTGATGATCCGTCAGGCCCGGGAATACCTGTTTACTTCCCCTTATCCCATGCTGTTCCCGGGGCTGGCCCTGGCGGTGACGATCATCGGTTTTAATCTGCTGGGCGACGGGCTGCGTGATTTAATCGGCGAAAAGGCGGAGTAGACTATGTCCGATCTGATCCTCGAGGTCCAAAACCTGTCCATCAGTTTCAGCACCAATGACGGTACGATCGGTGCCGTCAGAGATGTGAGCTTCAGGATTGCGGCTGGGCAGACCTTCGGCCTGGCGGGCGAATCCGGATCGGGCAAGAGCAGCATCGCTTACGCCATCATGCGCTACCTTCCGTCCAACGGCCGCATCGAGGCCGGCCGGATTCTGTTCAAGGGTGAAGATTTACTGGTTAAATCCCCCCAGGAATTGCGGACCCTGTGGGGTGACGAGATCGCCATGGTTTACCAGGATCCGCGAACATCGCTCAACCCGTGCATCAAGGTCGGCGATCAAGTCGCGGAAGTGCTTCAGATCCATCGCGGTTTAAGTGACCGCCAGGCCTGGCAGAAAGCCCTGGATATTATTGAATTGGTGAACATCCCCGATCCTCAGTTCAATGCTGCCAAATTCCCGCATCAGCTAAGCGGGGGCATGCAGCAGCGCATTGTCATCGCCATGGCACTTGCCTGCGATCCGGAGCTCTTGATCATGGATGAGCCCACCACCGGGCTGGATGTGACCACCCAGGCCAAGATCATCGATCTGGTCGAAGAGCTCCAGGAGAAAGTCCGGGCCTCGATTCTTTACATCACCCATGATCTGAGTGTTATCGCCCAGGTAAGCGATCAGGTAGGCATCATTTATGCCGGAGAACTGGTTGAGAGCGGTCCGGCGGTGGACATATTTCAGCAACCGGTGCATCCGTACACCATTGGACTGCTGGAGGCCATCCCGGACGTTGATTTGCAAAAACCGTTTAAACCGATCGAGGGCCAACTCCCGGACCGAACGCGCGACATCCCGGCCTGCGTGTTTGCGCCGCGCTGCGAATTCAGAAAGAAGACGTGCGAACAGGAAAAGCCCGATTCGTATCTGGTCCTAAACGGTCACTTTGCAAAGTGTTTCCGGTGGGAAGAGACTTCCGTCTTGTTATCGAATTCTCTTGCAGTTCATGCGAAAACTCCCAGGCGGCAGGCGGTTCAGACAATGCTGCAAGTGGATCAGATTAAAAAATACTACGGTCGCAGCTCTCTGGCGGCAAAGCTTGTCGGCCGCCCTACGCTCCAGGTCAAGGCGGTCGACGACGTCTCCTTTAAAGTCCGGACCGATGAGATTTTTGCCCTGGTCGGCGAGAGCGGCTGCGGCAAAACCACCCTGGCGCGCTGTCTGATCAAGCTTCTCGACCTGACGGCAGGACGGATAGACTATTACCTCGAACAAGGCGGGCGGGAATCGCTGAAGTCTGAAAAAAAACTGCGACAAAGCGTCCAAATGATTTTCCAGCACCCGGATTCTTCCATGAATCCCCTCAAAACAATCGGTGCGATTCTCAACCGTCCCCTGAAACTCTATGGCCTGCCCAAAACAAGAAGAAAGCAGCACATTCAAGACCTTCTGGAGTCGGTCCGGTTGAATGCGGATTACATCTCCCGCTATCCCAAGGAGCTCAGCGGCGGTGAAAAACAACGGGTCGCCATTGCCCGGGCGTTTGCCGCCACACCTGATTTTGTTTTGCTGGATGAACCGGTATCCGCGCTGGACGTTTCCATTCAAGCCGCCATCATTAATTTGCTGTTAGATCTGCGGGATCAATCGCGCATTTCTTTTTTATTTATTTCCCATGACTTGAGTTTGGTGCGGCATGTGGCCGACCGGGTGGGTGTCATGTATCTTGGCAAAATATGTGAAATCGGCGATATCGAAAGTATCTTTGCCCCCCCGTACCACCCATACACCAAAGCCCTGCTTTCCGCCATTCCCAGTCCCGATCCGGACAAGCCGAAACGCTTGATCAGACTTAAAGGGACGATTCCCAGTGCCAAAAATCCCCCCTCCGGCTGCCGCTTTCACACGCGCTGCCCAAGCAAGATCGGAGCGATTTGCGAACAAAGCGAACCGGAATTGCTCACGGTGGCGGGAAATCACATGATTGCCTGCCATATCCCGCATGAGTTATTGGCCAAAGAAGAAAGAATTATTTAATGATGAAAAATTATGAATATCTGATTCAGGCAATTGATGAACGGGCCTGCCTGGATTTTCTGGCCCAAATGGTTCGTTTCAAAAGCTACTGCAACACACCGGGAGAGACGGAATTGTCGCGCTTTATGGCCGATCAGATGGATGCCATCGGCCTGAGCGTGGAACTGCAGCACGTCGAAGCAGCGCGTTATAATGCTGTCGGTCGCTTGAAAGGGAGCGGCGGGGGCAAAAGCCTGTTGTTCAACGGCCACACGGATACCAATCCAACGACGGAAGGCTGGACCGTCGATCCCTGGGGCGGGATTGTCGACGAGCATTTCATATACGGCATCGGCGTATCCAACATGAAAGCCGGTGATGCGGCATACTACTGTGCGGTGAAGACCCTCACCGACAACGCCGTCAAACTCAAAGGCGATGTGATTTTGACGTATGTCGTCGGTGAATTGCAGGGGGGGGGCGTCGGTTCGGTCAAAGCGATTGAAGAGGGCCTGCGCGCCGATTATTTCATCAATGCAGAACCGACCGATCTGCAGGCGTTGACCTTGCATGCCGGCGCGTTCAATTTTGTCATCGAACTCACCGGCATTACCCGCCATGTTTCCAAGCGCGAGGAAGCGGTTGATGCGATCGCCGCCGCCTGTGCCTTGATTCCTCGAATCAACTCGATCACATTCAGCGGGGCCGAAACCGATGAACATCGCTCGGTCAACCGCGCCAATGTGGGGGTTGTCCGAGGGTCGCTGTCACCCGAATTCCACGACTGGCGGCCGCCGCAGATCGCTGATTTTGCCCGCCTGGTCGGCACCGCGCGCTACGCGCCGAGTCAAAACGAAGAATCCGTATTGGCTGATTTTCAGAATTTGCTTATACAGTTGGAAACCGAATTTCCGGGCTTGCGGGCCCAAGTTTTTAAGGAAGAGGATATCGAAAACCGGCCGACCATGCTGCCGTTCGAGGTCCCACACGATTCCCGCATCGTGCGGGCCGTCAATGAGGCCTATCAAACGGTGCGCGGGCAGCCTCAACCGACCGGCCCCACCAAGCCGCCGTGCTTCTTTGGCACCGATGCCGCCCATTTTCTCCACAAAGCCGGTATGGAAGGCATTGTCTGCGGTCCCGGAGGCCGATACAACACCATGCCCGACGAACGGGTCGATGTTGCGGATTATCTGGATATGATCCGGATCTACATTCTGGCGATTCTGAATATCTGCGAGCCGGCCGACTTGTACTAGGCCCTTAGCTGCGTTTTTCTGCCAACATGTTGTAGGAAACTGAAGGTTTCAGGTGTCAGTGTTCAGGTGTCAGGACTTAGAGCCTCCTATCCCGTGCCTGGTAAATATTTTATCCTCAGGCGATCGGGCTTCAGGCACTCCGTCAGTATAACCAATCAACATTTCTCCCGTATTGAGGTAAACATTGCCGGTCTCATATTCGGCATCGGGTGACGATCCTGCGGAGGAGAATGATACGATAGAAAGATTGGATTCGAGCCATGACTCTTTAAAAAAGACTGATACCAAAGAAAAAGTTGCGTCGGAAGACGATTCTTCGAAGGAAGATGATGAAAAAAAAATAGCTTCGGACGACAGACCGAAAGAAGCCGCAGAAACGTAGAAAAGTTAATAATCAATTAAAGTCTGATTTTTAGATGATCACAATTAAAAGGCTAATTCTATCAACACTAGTCGCTGCCGGTTTGCTGTTCCTAGCAGGTGCTTATCTGCTTTATATGCCGATTTTTAAGAAGGGAACGAATGTTGCCTTTCAGAGTTCCGACGGTAAATGGGCTGCTAAAGAAGTTCTAATAAAAGGCCATACGTTTCAGGACATTGTAGTTATGTTTATGGCCTATAAAATCGAGTGTAATGCACCACACGTGACTCTCCAGCGAATTACGAGGAAACCACCCTGGTACTCTCCCTATCATTACTATAACAATTACCGGGATCTTAAATGGCTAGTCCATTTTGCTGAAGCCAACGAGCATAATAGAATCGGTACTCAGCCACCTCTGCCAATCGACCAATGTCTTCGCAAAGGTATTTCAGATGAAACGATAAATGAAGCGAGAAATCGGGCGCAACAATATATAGTAAAACTTTCAAACCGTAGCAGACATTAAACCAGGTGCAATAATCACGAAGTCTAACAGACGCGGGTGGGCATATAGGGATATCCTGAATATATGCATATCACTTTAATAGCACCACAGATATGCATATATTCATGACCGTCCCCAACTTCTCATGACCGTCCTGCAGCTTCCGTATTCGCTGCTCTTATTTGGTATATTTATGGATATTTTTATAGCCTCATTTTTCCCAAAATTCTAGGTCCAGTGTAAAATTACATTTGACATTCGATACTGCCTTCGCTAATTTAATGGATAGCGGTCCCGCTAAATTGACTCATTCATTAGTTGGGCTACAGTTGAAGTCGATGCACAATTTACGTTTTCTTCGCTTGATTCTTACTGAAGAAGCAATGTCGTATACTTTCCTTTGAAGGCATTGGATCCTCCTTTTCGTCAATAGCTGGTGGGACTGTGATAAGCGTTAGCGGAAAGAGCGATCGACGTCTCTTATTGAGCCTCGTATCCAATCTAAAGTCACACTCACACTGAAAAAGTTGTTGGATCGAACCTCCGGCAGCGCATTCAGATTTTCAATGACCTATCTGGCATGGCGGAGTTAGGTTTCCGCCGCAAGGCTTTTAGGGAAGGAAGAGACATGCAAGCACAATCAAGGAGAAAATTTCAACGTTATCAGTATGAAGCACCTATCCAATATTTATATTTACAGCCGGATCGCTACTATAACTCCCGGGCATTGAATTATAGCGAAAGGGGATTGTATTTTGAGTCTTTTCAATCACTGGAACTTAAATCGCAAATCAGTATCTTCATGCCCAATTATTCATCGGGGGCAACTGGCCCTGATGCATTTCAATCTTATTTGGCGGTGATACGATGGTGTAAAAAGATTTCAGAAAAAAAATCGTCCCGATTTGGTATCGGTGTCGAAATTTTAGAGAAAAGTCATGAGCGGCCCACTCCGCTCGAGATACAGAAGCGCCAAGCATGCGATCTATGTGATGCAAAATTACTCACTGATAGTGTTTGTCGGATTGACGGGTCTATCTGTCTGTGTCCGGATTGTTATGATTGTTGGGACGAGATGCCGGAAGGCAAGGTCAAAGACGGTATCAAACGTTTTTTAGATCGTAATGTGCTCTAATACCGGTTTTCGACGCTCAATCTCTTCTGATCGCCGTCGTTGTTTTTGTAACATCCGAAATGTATCCTGATATTCTATCCCGCATTACAGAAAATCAAATAACTTCTATTGACAATTTCGAATCAAGGATGTACAGTGCATTGCGTTAATTCGCCAAATGATTCTAATCTAAAATAAAAACAAACGACCGTCATTATATCCAGATATTCCAAAACCTTTCTGAGCCTGCACGCTGTCTTTCATTATTCTTCCATTTCACTTTTACGCTTTCGGAATTCAGCCACCCGGAAGATTTTTTCAAGGCTGTGAGGTATGTACAAATGCAAGCTATGTAAAAAAATAGTGTCTCCATCTATTCCTGCGACGCGGATCGTAATACAATCCAGAAGAGCCAAATACCCGTTTAGAAAAGGTGCCAACAAATCCAGGGTTGAGGGAAAGTTAAAAACTACCGATGATAAAGGTGGAAGCGGAACGGAGATCGTCAAAGAAGTTTTAGCCTGCCCCAATTGTGCCGGTGAACATGGAAGGAAGACTTCCTAACGCGGATAAACCGGAAATTCGAAACTCGAAATATGAAATCTCTGGCTCGTGATATGAGGGGAGCATAGGGACATGAAAAAATGCATATCACTTTGATATCGCCACAGATATGCATATATTCATGACCGTCCCCAACTTCTACACTTCTACTAACCTCTACACCATGCCCGACGAGCGGGTCGATATTGCGGATTATCTGGATATGATTCGGATTTATCTCCTGGTGATTCTGAATACCTGCGAGCCGGCCGGCTCGCATTAGATCGCTTTCATTTCGATATTCTGCGATTTTCATTTACATATATTATCAAGAAGTTATTGCCTTAACATTATGTATCCCTAACATACCTAATGAAGAATCATTCCCTCCTAAAGTTTTTCCATTTGGTGCCGATTTCATATTAAATCTGGTCTTTATTTATCTGAAGCGATTTAATTGCGTGCCAGACAGTGGCAACTTGCTTCAGCAAATTTGACAAATACAAGATGTGACGGAAAGACAAATATGGTTATAGGGAGGCAAAAAATGTTTTTTAGAACCTATCGTTTCACAAAATTGGTTTTCTCGCTCATTGGTTTAATTTTATTTTTTGGCTGCGGCAATGAGCCCGGCAAAATTAGCGAAGTCAAAGAAACTACGGCACAAAAAAAGAAGAATAGGACTCTGATTGTCTATAACTGGGAGGAGTACATCGGCTCAAAGACGTTTGAGAATTTCGAAAATGAAACTGGAATTCATGTAAAGGAAATCATTTTTAAGGATGAAGAGGAGATGCTGGGTGCCGCCCAGTCCAACCCCGGCGCTTATGACTTGGTGGTTGCCAGTGATGATGTTGTCCGAGAACTACTCCAGGTCAAGCTGCTTGCCCGATTGGACCTCTCGAAGATTCCGAATATTAAACACATTGACGCCAACTACCTGTACAGAGTTTGTGATCCTGAACAACAATATACAATCCCCTATCTTTATGGAACAACTGGTATGGTTGTGAATAAAAAATACATTAAAGAAGGGGCTGACAGTTGGAAGGTGCTGTTTGACAAAAAGTACAAAGGAAAATTGGCGATGCTGAACAACCCTTGGGAAGTTTTAGCAGCTGCCTCCAAAATTCGCGGGAACAGTATCAATATTAATACTCAGGAAGAATTGAATAGCGCAATGGAAATGGTTTTGGAGCAAAAATCCCTTCTTCAGGGTTATTTAGATGTCATCGCAATGAAAAAGCTGTTGATTGAGGAAAAACTGTGGGCAGCTCAAATGTACAGCGGTGAAGGACTGGCCGCCGTGGACGAAAATGAGAACCTCGAATATGTCATTCCAAAAGAAGGGGCGGCTTTGTGGGTAGATAATTTCGTGTTGCTGCGTGATGCCCAAAACAAGGAGGAGGCCCATATATTTCTAAACTACATTCTGCGTCCGGAAGTCAATGCATCAATCGCCTCAGAACTCTGGTATGCCACCCCTAATAAAGCGGCCATGCCACTCATGGACGAGCAGGTGACGAAATCACCGTCTGTCTTTCCGACTCAGGAAATTGTTTCTCGTTGTGAATTTTGGAACGATACCGGCGATTTGGCCCCCAAAATAAGCCTTGCCTGGAGTGAGCAAATAGCCAGGAACTAGTACAGCAGTTGAGGTACAAGAAATCTGCCGAATGCGCTTGCTAGCAAAAATAATGCTGTTTATGCTGATGGTGGGCTTTATCCCCCTAATGCTGATGAGTGTTAGTTCCTTTACCGCAGTTGAAGTTTCCATAAGGGATGCGGCGCACAACACTTTGTTCAGCTTGGCGAATGAGATCGGCAAGGAGGTCACGCGCACTGTTAATGAAGGTTTTTTAAACATCCTGCTGCTAGCTGAAAACCCGGTGATGAGATCGGCTATAACCAGTCGGCAAGAAAAAAAGGCAGAGCTGATCAAAATTCAAAAATATCATCGGATTTTTAGAGACATCTCTTTGCTCGATCTTAACGGTGAGATCATTACATCGGTATTTCATTCTTTCCGAGGCGAATGGAAATCGACCACCTGGTTTAAATCCGCATTGGCCGGTGAAAGCACCATTTCAAATGTGCACGGCGTACTTTACCCATTTGATATTGTCATGACAGCAGCCACCTCAGTTAAGGATAAAAACGATAACCTGACGGGGGTGTTGGTAGGGCAACTTGATATGGAGCGTGTTTGGCAGATAACGCGAAACGTATCACTGGGCAATGGCTGCGAAGTGTTAATAGTGGATGCTCACGGCATCATAATTGCGGCACCCGATTCAGATAGATTGCTTGAACCAATAGACAATGCCATCATTCGAGCTGCAGCCATAAAAAAGCAAACCGGTGTTACAATCTTCCAAGAAAATACCGCCGATAAAGTGGCAGTTTATGTCCCTTTTCAAAAATTGCCCAATAACAAGCATTTGAACTGGTGTGCGGCAGTTATACAACCCAAAAAGGATTTGTATTCTCCCGTTTTCCATGCCCGTAATTCGCTTTTGATCGCTTCAGGTATTAGTTTTTTTGCCATAGTACTCTTAAGTTTTTTACTCAGTGGGAAAATTAGTTCAAGAGTCCGTAAATTGGTTGGAGCTACACAATCGCTCGGCAAAGGTGATTTTTCAAAAAAACTCGGCGACTTCGGCAAAGATGAAATCGGTGAATTAGCAACGACTTTTAATTGGGCCAGTCAGCAAATCGCCGATGTATATGAAAGGAACCAACATGCTAAAGCGGCCCTTAAAAAAGCACATGATGAATTAGAAATACGGGTGCGGGCACGCACAGCGCAGTTGTCGGAAACCAACGAAAAATTAAAAAAGGAGATAAAGGAAAGAAAACAAGCTGAAGCTCAATCCTTGCGAGCCAAAGAGGAAGCTGAGATTGCCAACCAGGCAAAGAGCGAGTTTTTAGCCAACATGAGCCATGAGCTTCGCACGCCGATGAACCATATTATCGGTTTTACCGAGTTAATTTTGGACAAAAACTTTGGCGATTTGAACGACATCCAAACAGAGTACCTCACTGATGTTCATACAAGCAGTAATCATCTACTTTCACTGATAAACGATATTCTGGACCTATCAAAGGTGGAAGCCGGAAAGGTAGAATTGAGTCCTTCATGTGTCGACATTAAAGCGCTTTTGGAAACCAGTCTTATAATGATCAAAGAAAAAGCCATGAATCAGAAGATTAAACTATCAACTAACATAAACAGCATTCCTGCTACCATCACCGCCGATGAGCGCAGGATTAAGCAGATTATGTACAATCTTCTGTCCAATGCAGTGAAATTCACACCGGATGGAGGCAGTGTCTCTGTCAGTGCTCACACTTGTGGACTTGATAAAGCAAAGTTGGCAGATGCTGACAATGATCAATCCCTCGACATCAAAATCAGCATATCGGATACCGGTATCGGTCTAAATCCAGATTATTTGGACCGTATCTTCAATCCTTTTGAGCAGGTAGAAAGCTCCAGAAGCCGAAAATTTCAGGGAACAGGCCTGGGACTTTCACTTACCAAGAGCTTAGTAAGGCTCCACGGTGGCAAGATTTGGGCAGAGAGCAAAGGAGAAGGCATGGGAGCGACCTTTAGTTTTACCTTACCGGTAACTCTTGAAGACAGTCCATTTGATTCTGAAACGCAGAATAAACCCAACCCGGCAAAGCCGGAATTGAAGATTGAAAATTGAATATTGAATATTTATGGTTCGCCTCCGGCGGATCTATTATATTTGTCACCCCTTGTCTCAAATCCTGGGCAAACGTGATGTGATTTCAATAAATAGACACTAAGGAAAAAGACTATTTTGGTCAGCGAGGATGATGAATGGTGTGCTATGGGTTCGGACCCAATGCCGAATGGACCATCCGACGCCTGCCTTGACGGTAATCGAATTCGTCACCAAGACGTCAAGTTGTGACATCTATATTATCCTTTGGAAATAATTTCGCGATGATAACCAAAAGGACCAGGGTGACAAGGGCCAGAACGATATAAAGCCCCCAGGCCTGGTCACTGAAAGCGCGGGTAATCCGGGCTATGAAACCTGCGCTTTCAAATACGCTAACCTTCCCGGCCTGCGCCTGTTTGGGTTCAATGCTCAGCAGCACATCCTGAACCAAAGACAGATCGTAGACCGGCGCGGATGCATCCGGATTTCCGCCCAAAAGCTCATACTCCCCGGTTGCTGCCGCCAGAAAAATGAGGCTTCTGGCCCGGTAAAACGCTTGTATGTTTTTGATTTCAAGGGGTTGATTGTCACCATGCGCCATGGTTATGCGAAGTTCAGACCGATCCTTCGGGAAATGCCGCATATCGATTTTAAGCCTAGATTCCTTCTTATCACGACTGGCCCAACGCATGACCCTCCATGGCTGCCGGCCCCTGCTGCCGTTTTTGGGGGTTTCAATTACCACCTGGCGGTCGAATATTCCTGCGGCACTGAGTTCGATGGCAACCCAGGGTGAAGATAACGTCGGAAGTCTCAGGTGCCACGTCGTGCGGTTGCTTTCCCTATCGTAGCTCCGGTCGGCCTCCAGGTCTATTTTTTGGATTTCACGTTCGGTATCGAAAAAAGGAATTTGCCGGCCGCCTTTAACCAGCCGGATACCGCTCTGGTTCGGTTCTTTGCTGATCTGCCGGTCAAACACCAGACGAAACAGTCCCGGTCCGGAAATAGGCACCGGGGCTTTCCAGGTATACCCGTCCCGGTTGAACGGGCCGCCCATGGCAGCGAATTCCTGGACGTAATCTACCGGACGCCAGTCCATGTTTGTTTGAATTGGCAAAAAATTCAATATTTGTCCGACACGGCGTTTTTGGTCTCCGGCGATTTCAAAAATTCCGACTGAATTGTCCAAACCGGTTCTGGCCGTGTAGACGCCCGGTTTATCCGCCAGGAAAACAAGACGCGGGAGTCGGGCCTTGATCCGAAAAGAATGAATCCTGCCGATAAGCCGGCCTCCGGCATTCAAGCGGATGATTAGAGATTGACTCGGCCAGCGGCGCTTGATTTTGAGGGTCAGTTTTTTTTCGTCGCGATTGACCGTAAAAACATTGCCCGTGTCTAATTTCTGAAACTGCTTTCGTCCGGCAACAATGGCCTCTTTTCCAATCGTCCATGTCCCCTGGAATTGAGCCTGGGTGATTAACTCGATCTCTTCCAGCCAGATGCCGGAGCCGGGAAGCATCGATTTTATCTCTATCACCTCATTGAGGGTGTCACGTTTGAATTCAGGTTTAAAATAACCATACGCATATCCGCGGCCCAATTTTGTTCCGGAAACGACAATTCTTTCAATGGGCAAAGGAGTCTGTCGCCAGCGTTTGTCATATCCGAAAAACCGAAATTTGAATCTGCGGTAATTTTTCGGTTCGATATTGATGTCAGCCAGGGTCTGTTTGCCGGTATTGTAGATCGCTGCGTTTTGGGCGACGACCTGCCACTTCTCCCGGCCCCAGGCTTCTACATCGACCTTTTCCATGCCTTGGGGGTCGGAAACGATTACCCGGAGATGGTCGGCCCGGATCATATCCGGTATTGAGCCCTCCCAGAGCAGACCGTGGTCATCGCTCAACTCGATTGTCTCCGGTTTGAGCATGACGGAGACCGGGCCGCTTTCTTCCTGCCAGTACAATTCAAATGAACGCGGTTGGTTATCCGGTCCATTCAAGACCAGATCCACTTGCTGCCCTTTGTGCGCCGAGCTTCTCCCGGTGCCGGACATGACATGCAGCCCGGGCGGCAGGACCGCTTCGACAATGCCGGGATTTGCAACTTCCAGCCCGGCCTGCTTCCTCCAGTTAGCTTCCTCGGCGCCGGCCGAGCTAAAAAATCCGAAAACCAGGAGAAGGAGCATTAAACCTTTTTGATTTCTGTTTTGCATTATCATCCTCATCGGATAGAAAACGTTGATAAAGAAAAGACACCAGCATCAATACAACCGCCAACCCGACTAATGAAGCCACACGGTACAGTTGCCCGAGTTTCCACAGGTCCATTAGAAATATCTTCAAAGATGTGATTACCAAAAGAATCAAGGCTGCCCAGCGTACCCGCACCTGGGAGAGCTTTATCCCCACCAGCAGCAGCCCACTGGCATAGATCAGCCAGCTCAGGCTGTATCCCAACTGGTGAGCCAGACTGCCATGGGTCAGCAAACTGAATGGACGACCCTGGGTACCGAATGCACTGGCAATTTGGATATTCATCACCAGAAAGGTCATGACTGCCAACAGGATGCTCCAGAATGCCTGCCGGTTCAAAGCCGGGACCGGCCAGTATTTGTCTGTTTTTTTCAGTGCCAGTGCGGCTATAATGGCTAATATGATCACGTAAACCAGCGACGGCGTATTCAAAATCGGTGGGATGGCCGCAAACTCAAATTTGAAGCGAAACGGCAAAACCGCTGCCTTGCCGATACCGAGCAGAATCAGCCCCAGTCCCGCCAACCTAAAAGGCCGATCAAGCCGGCGCGGCCACATGAGCAGACCCAGCCCGTAAGCGAACCATCCCGCAGCAGATGCCCCCGCCATGGACATGGTGTGGCTTCTAAACAGGGTAAATGTTTGGCCCGACTGAAGAAAGGTGCCTTTTTCCAATTTCAAAAACAGGAAACTCACCATCAGGAGCATCACCAGGAAGAGATTTTTGACGCTGACTGCAGTCTCCATGTAAGGCTCTTTTAAATACAGAACCAGCAAGACGGCCATAATCGGCAGGTAGGCCAACAGGCCCAGGTTGAACAACGGTCGCATGGCCGGGACGGCCTGGGGATAAATAAACGGAAACAGGATCAGCACGGTCGTCGCCAAGCACAGAAGGATTAATCCGGCCTGACGCATGGTTTCTGTCAGGGTCCTTATTTTCCATAAGATCGAGCCAAATCCGGCCCAGACCAGGATGTAGCATATTGTCTGCAGGTGGTTATTGCCCGGCAGAAACCTGAAATTTGCTCCAGGGCTTGCAAATACATCGGCAATAACCAGATTCAGCAGCCCAAATCCGGTGCCCAAAGCCAGCCACAGAAAAAATTTCGGAAGATCTATTCTTCGAAGCAGACGATCCGGAAACCCACTAAGTTTAACGGCAGCGGCCAGCGCCACGATGGCTGCCGCCACAGACAACACCGAACTGTTGAGCACGGGGAGGCTTTGGGGAGTTTTCATTTGCGGGAGAAAGGCAAACAGGAGAATCAGCCCGGCCGGAGCCATAAATGCCGCTACCCAGCGAAGCCCGGGATGCGCCACTCTGCGGTTTAGCCAAAGCAGGGCCGAGGCTTCGCAGACCAGGGTCAGTCCGATCCATCCGTAGTCCAATAGCAGCACCGGAATGGCCGATATATAAAACAACAGCGCGCCGCCATGGAATGCGATGATGGCATTTTTCTCGGGCTTGTCCTTCAGCGCCTTGAGCATGGAAGCCACACACGGAAACTTGAGGACAAATAGAACCATGGGCAGCCATCCTGAATATGCCCGTGGATACAGACTGTCTGTAGCCCAGATGATAAAGAATCCCTGTAATGCTTCAAACAGCGCCCATGCCATCCAGACCCGGTTCCAGGTTTCAGCGGAGCGGAAATATGCAAACGGCATGATCAGGGCAACCGCAAACAACGGCCCGGCCCATTGCAGGGTTGCCGGGTGCAAAACACTGTCAATCGGCGCGAGCATCCAGATCCCTTCCGTAAATACGGCCGCCAGGAGGGCGACAATCCCCAGGGGCTGAAAAGACAGCCGTTTGCACAGAAACAGCGTCAGGCCCAGAAAACAGACCATGGTGGCCATGCCCGGGTGAGGATTGAGGTCTTCTTGAATCATAAAGGCCGCAGCCAGCAGCAAAAAGCCACCCACGGCCGGAGAGGCGGACATCCACTCGACGAGTCCGGGTTTGCTCTTTTTGGGGTCGGCAACGTCTTTATCCAGGTTCAAGGAGCTGAACCAGCCGGGTAGTCCTCGGAGGACAAAGAACACTACCACGCAAAGCACGGCTCCGGCAAATAACAGAAATCCGTAAAATCCCAGTCCAATCATGTCAGACGGTACCTGCAAGATCCACGTCAGCCCGCTGGCAACAAGGATCAGCACCAGTACGGCGACTTGAACGAGGGCGCCAAACAGCAGGCTGATCGTGATTCCCAATACTTGCAGACCCAGGGCCATGGGCCAGAACCAGAATGAAACATTGGGATCTTTGAATACAGCCGCCAGGCTCAAGCCGGCAATGGCGATCGGAAAAATCCGAAACCAGTGTAAAAATGCCTTTTGCATGCCGTATTTTTTAACCAGAAGAACCGGCCCGAACCCGGCAAATACACCGTAGATCAGGAAAAGAAGAAGGCTCCAGGAGACAATTCCGGGCTGAAAACTCACCAAAACCCAGATCAGGGCGGCTGCAAACGTCATTACAGAATATGGGATCACCCGTCGATGCCATCCCTTGTTTCGAAAGGCCAGGATGATGGAACCCATTGCCCCGGCCGTGCAAAGCAATAAACTGGATTCGTCGGATTGCTGAAGCAGAACAAAGGCCAGGACCATCACCGAAAGATAAAGAATGCTTCCGGCCGAGGCTACCGCCGTTGACTGGTCGGGACGGCGTTTCGTCAGATCGATGATTGCGGTAAAAAGCGCAAGGTTGGCGATCCACACCCAGGCGATGGTGAATGAAGGAACTGGGCTGTCGCCGAAAAATGAACCGAACGTCAGGGCCACCAGGGTGCCGACGCTGGCGATCAACAGTAGGAGGGATGAATCCAGGCGTTTCATCACCTGATAGAGTCCGGCATTGACAATCAACAAATATATAAACAGCATGACCAGGCTGCCCTGGCCGGGATCGACGAGAATCGGCGTGGCATAGGCCCCCAAGGCCCCCAGCACCGAGACGGCAATCCGCCGGTGATACAATGCCAGCACAAAAGCCGCCGCTGAAACGACAGTCAGCAGAAGGAAGCCGACCAACTCCGGTAAAAAATGATAATAGAGGGTGGCTGCAAATACGACCATATAAAGAACGCCGATACCGCCCGCAGCCAGGGTCTGGCGGGTGATATCATAGCGGCTGCGTTTAAATCGACCGGAAGATACAATGAGTGCCAGACCCACCAATGCCCCTATGGCGAGACGCATTTCAGGGGGAATCAGGTTGCGGTCTATGGTATATTTGACAAAGAAACCGGCCCCGATAAACAGTGCGATTCCACCGAGCCAGGCAAACAGTTTAATCCCGGTAAACTGCTCCCAATCCACGTTTTCCTGAAATTTTTTCCACTGTCTCGACCATTCGCCCGGTCGCCGGGATTCGGCTTCAGGGGGCGTTTCCACCGGCTTTTCCTCAGCCTGTTCAACCACGACTCGTTCCGGGCGGGATACCGGCAATGGAGGCGGTTTGGGCGCAGCAACTTTCGAATCCGGTGCTATCGTCTTTTCGTCGATCACATTCTCCGGTTCCTCAGTATCCAGGCCAGCCGATTCGGCCACCTCCCGCTCATCACCTTCCGCTTCTGCCGCTTCTTCCCCGGTAGTAGCGCTGACCAGCGTCTCTATTCTACTGATTTTCTGAATTAGATCGGAATGGGTCTGCTCAAGACTATTCAGTCGCAATGAAAGATTTTTTCTCAGGCGGCTGACTTTGACAAAAAGAACAACAGGCAAACCTATCAGTATCAATAATATGATCGATATGGTCCCTAATATCATTGACATGGTCCCTCCATGAGTTCAAAAAGCCATAAACATCGGTCCAAATTCTCGCGCGAACCAACACTTTTTGATGCGCTTTACCGACAGGATCTTTTAAGCAAGTATCGTGCCGTTTTTACGGGTCATCAATGCGGAACCGACCGATCTGCTTATCCGGATATGATCCGGATCCACATCCTGGCGATTCTGAGTATCTGCGAGCCGGCAGTCTCGCATTAGGTCGCTTTCATTTAACATTCCCGCTAGCAAAACTGAAAATTACAGAAAATGGGTAGTATCAATGCTATATTGGCGCAATCGATGAAGGTTGCAGTTTAGGAAATTGATCTGGTATATTGGCATAATGACAAGGGGAGCTGTTGTCAGGTTGATTCAACGTGACAAGTAGTTTGGTTCATATTGAAACTTGTAGCAGGTATCGCTTGAATGAAACCAGTATCCACGCATAACAGGAATCAGAAAATGCTTTCAAAACAACAAAAGGAAAGTTCGGAGCTAATTGGAGGCCGATTCAACGTTATAGGATCGTATATTGGTGGAATGGCAGAAGTTCTAATTTTACAAGATATAATTAATAGAAGAATAGTCGCTGCTAAAACACCCCACATAGCAGAAGATCATTTTAGTAGAGAGTCGCGGTTGTGGTTAGGGCTTGGCCGTCATCCAAACATTGTAAGAGCGCATACTGTTTATAATTTTAAGAATCGTCCATTTCTATTTATGGATTTCATCGGAGATCAAAATGGAAGTTCAAGAAATCTTAGAACCGTGTTGGATGTATCCGCAAACAAATTGGTTCTTATCGTAAAAACAGCTATCGCCGTAATCAGGGCGCTAAGGCACGCTGACTCAGTCTTTCCCGGATTTGTTCATCGAGATTTGAAACCTGAAAACATTCTGATTGATGCAAATGAAAAACCATATGTAAGTGATTTTGGTATTGGTCATATTCAAAAACCGATTTTGAATGTCCAAGGAAATAAAAACATATTTAAATATTCCAACATAATTTCCGGGTCTACTATCCTAACCAAAGAAGGAAGCTTTGTTGGCACTCCAGGTTATGCTGCTCCTGAACAATATTTCGATTCATCAACTGTAACTTTCCAAACTGATTTGTACGCGCTAGGTATCATTGTATTTGAGGCATTAACAGGAAGGCTACCTTATCCTCCTGAGATTCTCGAGCGGGATGGTTTGAATTTAATGAAGTTGCCTTTTAAAAAACCTTCATACATACAAGGTGAGCTACAAACTTTACTTTGGAATATGACAAAAAGTCTGCTTGCTTTTAATCCAGCTGATCGCCCAAAATCTTTTGATATAGTTGAAAGCGCTCTATTAAAGCTAGAAGATAAACATATATCTTTGGGCGAGGAAAAAAGTGAGCAAGCTGAGTATAAATTGGACGAACAAACATTTGTGAATAGAGTCAACTCTCTCATTGAATTAAATGATTATCGCCTCGCAACCTTAACTTTATTTCAATTACTGAAGAAATACCCATTTTCACTTTCTTATTCTGCCTTAATAAAAAAAATACGAGCCTATCTACATTTTTAAGGTTAGTGTGACCGTATCTGTCACACCCATGGTGTAAGATCTCCTTAAAAGAACAAACGAAAGGAGATCTTATGAATATCGATCAATTAAGACAACAGTTTCCGGA
>Ga0209367_1000169_pt1 | contig 51440 bp, 30 predicted proteins | sample WorMetLIZISLAND2_FD_187412 | JGI IMG/M metagenome (GOLD analysis project Ga0209367, IMG submission 187412) | Marine gutless worms symbiont microbial communities from Max Planck institute for Marine Microbiology, Germany - Olavius geniculatus... ... | reverse complement strand
ACTGTCCTCTCTTCGTAAATTTTGGCCTGCTGGAAAATTGTCTTATCAGAAAATATTTTTCTGAAAATAAAAAATGGGGCTTTGAGGGAAATTTAGAGTCAAGATTGATTTTTTTTTGAGAACACACATCTGCTGTTGTAAAATTTCAACTTATAGCCGCCTTCTCTTGACTTTAAATTTTAATTCACGACGCCGTTGATCAGTGGCGTAGCCGACGTGGTGAAAATGGACTGGAGCAACTGTTGTCCCAAACATTCTGCGTCCATTTTTTTCAAATCATGCACATAAGCCTGTGAGGTGAGGGGAGTCTGGCGCCTACATGCCAATTATGGTCTAGGAAGCGTTTTGTGAAAATTAAATACGCACGAAAATTAAGTCACGGTTTGGTAAGGTTTCAGATAGTTTGGTAGAATGTCTCCTATTTATATTTTATTATTTTTCTGGCCACTGTAGTATTGCAACCTTATGTCCGTGGAATGTTTTGGCTACTCCAATGTACAATCGTACATGCATATGTAAAGTTCGGTTTGATCACGAGAATTTGTACATTTATAGGCTAAATATTTGTGTTGTGTTTATAGAGAAATAAACGACCCTCGTTGTCGCTGTCTTTCCACTGCAGTTGTACATGTTTTTCTGTGTGCGCTTTGGGCTTAGTGTCTGAACTGTTGGAAAGGGAAGATTCTTGCATTTGCATGTACACTGTGTCCCAAAAAGTGGTACACCAAACTCGATCGATAACTTTGCCAATTCTCAATGGATTTTGAAAATATTTTTATTGGCGGAATCTCTGGAAAATTTGCGATAAAATTGTTATTTATGATCCCACTAACCGAAAGCGTGTCGCTACAGTACCTTGTGAAACATGAATGCTGTAAACTGGTATGTTTTGTGTGTGCTAAACCAGTTGGGGACACAGTGTACTTATGGACCTGCGACTTGAGGTTGTGGTCTTATGGCTACCACATCTGTTTTGTTATCATGTAACCATGCACCCAGCTGGATAAGTTTAAATTGCTCCCGATACCCTTTGGTAAATTAAAGGAAAAGGCTTGGTAAAAAATGGGGAAGGGAAAACAAGAAAACGGAGAAAAGTAAGATTAAATGGGGTATAGGAAAAGATCTTGCTACGTGATCCATAAACGCTCCTGGTGGTAAAAAGCTCATTTAATTTGTTTATTACAAAAATGCAACGTGGCTATATACGAATCACGACCAAAACGTGCCATATTGCATACGTCATACATGACAGCTTTGACTTATTCGCTCGGGAGCCCCACAGGCACGATTGATCGAGCCCTGTCCTGAGTTGAGAAAGTGGATATGGATGGACGTTTAAAAAGCCACGTACTGGCCCTCTAGCCTCATAGTCAATTGTCATCAACCAACAAGTTCCAAGTTATCTTAAGCAAGTTTTTCACGTGCTACATCCACGCAGTAGGCGTCTATGGTACGATTGTTGTCTGTCGTCTTGACTGTCATGGATGTACTCTGGCTAAATGGTAGCTCATATAGGGGACAAGTTTTAGACAAATAATTAGCCATGTGTGTTAAGTGCGATTCAGTGCAAGGAAAACATTTAAAAAATTGTGGTTGAATGGAGGAGGGGTAGGGGTAGGAAAAATGTGTTTTTTTCAACGGAAAACTGGCCATATCTTGGAACCGGTGAGAGATAAATGGCCAAAGTTGCTATTGATCACTAATAAGATTAAGAAGTGGCATAAGCTTATGTCTTTTTCACATGAAATGAAAATCATCGACCTTGGATGACCTTGAGTGTTAGTACTGCAACAGGAAGTGTATAGGCAGTAAGGCGTCTTCCCTAGCGACAGCTGGGTTTTCTCGTTCATGCAACAGATTGCACGCAACGCAACGAACGTATAACGCAATTGACATAGCTGTGCAAACGCAAAGACTGCTTTTATCTCCGCGTTTCGGCCGTTTGTTGCGTATTTTTCTTGCGCTTATTTGCGTCACTGCGTGCGTTGCCTTGGACGATTGTAAACCCCGGCGGGGTGAGCTTGGTTTTACTTACTGATAGAATGATTCATGTATTCTAATTAGCATATGCAGAAAATGGCTGAATGTTGACGACGGAGCTTGCAAAGAAATTGGCGATTAACTTCAATTATCGGGTATAAGGACAAAGGTAATATGGTGCATAGTTTTCTTACGTTTTTGTAGGTACAATGTGCCATAAATTCTGTTCTCGGTTATTAGTTACTAGTTCATGGCAGTGTCACAGTAGTAGTTCGTTGTCTTGTGATACTTGTCTGAAGTGGATAGATGACGAATGATGACAGTAGATGATGTCTGTACACGGCCAATGTTTTATTTGTTTAGGTTAGGATTAGGGTCTTAATATAGGCCTTGGAAAATGTATGGTTAGTTTTAGAACATGAACTTGACACTAGTGCATTAGATGAGTCTGAAAAGTTTTGTAGTTGCTGTTATCAGTACATGCATTGAACCCAGGGTTGGATTAAAGTCCGATTTAGCTCAGTTCAGTAAAATGTGGAGCTGTTAGATTTTTTAACACTAGTGTGCAAAAATTTAGCATGAATTCTGCATTACAACTTAACACACTTTTGCAGGTATGGCTATTTACCACAACGGGCCTCAAACTGATCACAACGGTGTCTCCTGCTGATCACCATGAACCACAAGGATGGAGAAGACAACGTAAAAAGTGAAAGGTGAAACAAATGGACAGATGGCCAAGATCGATGATTGGATGGCAACTTTAGGCAAATAAATGAAGGTGTTGATGACAGCAAAGTCGAATGAGACAGGAAGACGACGGCAAAGGAACGGACAGCAAAAGCAACATAATTGGCAAAAAATGGACAAAGACGTCTCTTATCATCTGTTCATCTTTGCCGTTTGTTCATCTTTTACGCAGTCTTTTCCAGCCTGGGAATATTCAAGATGCACAACGTTACGATGGTGGAAAATTTGCCACGCTATTTGCTGGAGTGGCGGATGGTACTTGTCCGTTAATTCACCTGCACTCAAATTATTATTGTTAAAGCTAACCCTAACCTTAAACCTGACCCTAATCCTAAACCTGTCCTTATCCCAAATCTTAGCCCTAATTTCCACTGCTGTAGTAAATGGACGGCACATAGTGCAGTGAAATTTCCGCCATTTGAGGTTTTTTTTCATTGACGATTTCAGGTTAATGGGGCCTTATTATGGTCAGTTTGTGGCCCATTGTTGTCCTTTGTGGCCTTGTTTTGGTCTGTTGTGGTAATTAGTCATGCTGTAATTTTGCTGCTGTTTATTGATTTGAAATATGGTTTTCTGAATTTGAAAGCCTTGTATTGGTCAGGTAATGTCATGCTTTAACAAGCGTACTTTTAAGTATGTAAGATGCCATAAAAGCCTTATGGGTTAGAAAATTGGTCTGGTTCTGCTGTTGGACATCATCTGCCCTTTTTTTTATTTTATAGGTTCCCTCTTTGGCTTAGTCAGGCGTATGTGATATAAGTATGCAGTATAAGTTCAGACATTTGAAACATAATGTCATGAGAGAATCACTAATGCAGTGTAAAATACAGCTGAGCAAAATGCATTATAGTTTAAGTGGCTGTTTTCTGCAGAAGTTACCTTCAAAAGTTACAAAAATTGACCATCAGTAGCAAATCAAAGCAGTTGAATCCATGACCAGCTGACCATTACTCTACCAAGTGTATGCCTGCTTCTGCTGTGTTTAGTCATAATTATCTTAAAAATGCATTAAAAAGATGTGATCGTAAGTTCGTAATAAACGTTAAACTCTCGCCATGCAAGAATGCTTAAGAATTATACCGTGGTCAGCATAGCAGCGTATGCTATGTAACTAATACGGCAGGGCTGTAAAGTAAGTTTGGTTGATGGTTTGCAGGATTGTCTGAAATAGTCTTGATATGTTTAATAGCTTAGTTTTTGTAGGCCTACATTTTTTGCTAATGTAAGTGCAATATTTACGATGTTAGAAACATGGCATAGGCCTTGTTGATGTTTAGTAAAGCTGGTGCTTGCTCATAGTTGGCTTATGCCAAATTGCCAATGCTAAACATGTTTTTGGTTATGTCGAGGCTTGCATGTCTAAGAAAGTTTGTTTGCTATATTTACAGTTGTTACTAGTGAATTGGACTACTGTGCTTTTATGTTGCAGTGTCAACAAACGTTCAGTGTAACATCTTTCCCGATGTCGTTTCGGCATCCGTCTTCGCGGCAGATGTACCGGTCGTACCGAGGAGATGACATGGAAAGTGCATCTCCAGTGTATGGCTTCTGCGGACGACGCTCCAACTATCTGCTTGGTGCAGGCATCTTGCTGGCACTCATAGGAGCATCGCTTCTTGTAGCATTTGGCCTGCTCTACGTTCAGCCGTACATTGACATTAGACATCTAGTAGAATCCGAGTGCACAACAGAGCGGCGAGCATTAGCGGAGAATTCTGTATCGTGCACGTGTGCAAGTGATGCCAGCGGATCCTGCACGTCTCAGTACCCTTGCATTCACATCATTGTCAACTATACGATGGAGTCTGATGATGTTGTGCTTAATGCTACACTGTATGACTCTTACGAAACTTACATCTTGCAAAGTCCTGCCCAGCAGGTAGTCGCACATTTTCATTTCTTGCATTTCAGCTAACTGTAGAATGATAACAGTTTACTTTCTTACTATCTGTTTGGTCATTTTTATCTTAAGTGATAGTGAATGTACAGAGTGGCCATAAAAAACCGTTTCCTATATTATTCTGCTTAAAATGCTACTGCATTTGCTTATATGGATAAAATGACACACCATATAAAATGCTAGTTTGTTCTGCACATATTGATATCAAAACCTAATGAGACAGTCAAAACGTTATTAAAAATTATACGATAGAATCAAAGCACCCCAGCTGTATTATGTCACAATGGTGAAACATAAATGGAAATACGTGCTTGTATGTCTAAGTAAAGCAGCGAAAACTTCATACGACAACAAGACAGTCAAGTAAACAACTGTTCAATGTGCTCTTCTGAATTTCTCTCGGAATTTTGCTGGACCCAGGGTTGCTTTCCTGGCTGCATGTCAGCTCCATTACACACTCGATATTCTGTGTTGTTCAGACAGTCTGCTTCCCTTCACTGCTGACCTTTCGAGAAATCAAGTTCGTCTTGTCAATTTCACGCAGAAGATCTTTAACAGAACTGACTGCCCAGTTCTTGTTAGGAAACTCTTTACAAATGCGTTTAGCACCCTATGTCTTTTGTTGGCGAACGAGTTTGATCGACGCATTATCCTCATACGTTAAATGATGTTACTGTTTTCCCCACTGTGTTTACTGTAGAGTTGGGTTGCTTTTGTTTATTTTATCCCATTACAAAATTATTGAAAGTGTTTGCACGAAATTTGCACGTGTTACTCAGAATTGATCATATTTCAACGTGCGTTATTCACTTTAAATGTACATTACTCTTGGAAGACATAATTAGCTAACATGTAGGGGGATGGTTTTTTTATGGCCCACTCTGTATTATGTTATCAAGTAATTAGTGATGTATGTACAAAGATGATGTGATTATTGTTACTAATTTTTCGAAATCTTGTTTGTTTCCATGTTTGAATTTTTTAGATTTACTTGAGGGTAAGCACCAGGCAGGGTCCTTCAGAAAATATTTCAGATTTGTTAGAATTCAGGCCAAGTGCTTTTTGTCATAGAGGTACAAGGAAGTGAAAGTACTGATGGCAAAGTGAGTAGTAAAATAAGTGACAACCCAGACAGATTATACCATCTGTCTGTACTTTGATGATGTACTTCTTTTAACTTATATATTAAAGTTTGTATTTTTTGTTGCAAAATAGCGAGCAGCATAGATTATCACAGTGCAGTGCATATATGAGTAGTTAATGTCTGATTAATGATATAAGATTTATTTTGCCTTAGTTTCTTTATCGTAGTCAATCATCGTTCTTATTACGTTTCAAATTTGTAATCAGTATTTAAGTCGTTTGTTTTTAAATGTAGTTTGTGCATGCTTGTTGCACATACCAAACTTGCAAGAGATGCAAATACTGAATCATTATCGTTGTTATGTCTAGTGCTCATTTCACAAGTGTGACCGAGTCGCTCAGAACAACATGGCTGCGGTGAAGAGTTTTACAGAGCAATACGGCGACCCGGGCACAACGTACGTCTGCTTTGCTGACCCGAGTGATCCGAGCTACGTGATATTGGACGTCGTGACCAAGGCGACTGTCGTGCATTGTATGTTCTGGCCATTGCTGTCGCTCGTCGTCGGCCTCTCCATCGTTCTTGTCTACGTTTTCCGCGTTGACACTCGAGCTCATCGACACGAAGACAACGACACCAGCAGTCCTTTGCCATCCTCACTTGAACGACGGCTGGTCCGTGTCGGCGACCGTACCATGATCCTCTCCGGTGAAGAACAAGCCGCACAGTAGCCGCAACCAACGACAACATCATCGGCTGGTGATAAATATTTGCATGTTTTTTACTATCCAAGCCATTTTCACAGCATCATGAATTTGTATCACGGTCATGTATAATTGTATATATTATGTAAAATACTGGTGTGCTGTGCGGATGTATAAATCGTTCATTTTTTTGTGTGCTCTTTGTCCGAATGTGTTTTTTGTGTTAATTTGGTGTAGAATTGTGCAGTTGATCACCCCAAGCTGTGTGCACATCGGTGCTCACATACAGTTAGTGTACACTATACAGCGAGCATAGTTCTTTTTGTATACAGCGTGGCACAGTAAAACCAGGCATTTTGTTTTTTGTTGCATCTGTACCAGTTTCTTTTGCGGAGCGCTACAGAATACCTGTAAAAAAGCATTAATACAAAAGTCGTATGTAGAATAATATCTGTTTGACTTGAAGGTGATGTTTTTATATGTCCATTGCTTAAACTTCTTTAAAAAGAGTGTTTCAGCCTGCATTTGGTATGTGCCGATTCTTATTCCATTTTTCCTCCATTGGTGGATGGAGCCTACGGTGTGTATTCAAGTGGCCTGGGTCCATTTGTTCGTCCGTCTAAGTGTGCAGTATGCAATTGTATCTATCTTGCATCTATTCGTGGTGTTGTTTCCCTGATATCAGGCATCACTGGTGTCCAGTGTTGGGTATTTTCCAAACTTCAGCTGTTACTGCATCTTTTGGTGGAGATGAACTGATATGGTGTCCAAGTCAGGAGGACAGGCCTATAATGAAGTTCTTACATTTTTAGATTAACCTCATTTTTGTATTTTTGTGTTTTGTGTTTCTGTAAAGGTTAAACTTTCTGTTTATTGTAAAGTTTAAACTTACCATTCCATTATTGTGTTTGTGTGCATTCTGCCTGAAAAGGCCGTCCCCGAAATGACCTATACTGTGTCGGGTGGGATGTTAAACCATACTCACTCACTCACTCAAAGGCCAACATTCCACCATGTGGAGGCTTACAGAGATTCATAACACTGTGTGATGTGTTATAACTATCCAGCGTTTCTTAACATTGTGTAGAATAATTTTGATTCATCTCAGTTTTTGCGTTAGTTTTCCTCGTCGAAAGTAGCAAAAGCAATACATGTTTTTAATGAGAAAATTTTGTAATTCACAGAAGAAATGCTGTTTTTTATGTGCCACCCTGTTTTAATTTGATTCTGGTGCATTCTGGATTGCTGTGCACTTGTGTAGCATAGTGTGTTCCAAAGTTTGTTATGATAATAAAACAGTGTAATATTGTCACCGGTGGTTTTGCTGTGTTTTCATTTCTTGTATTCTTCTAATTATATGCCTTTAGTTATTTGGTTATTTGGTTCATGGTAACAGTTGCCAGTTTGCAAACTTGTGTATCATATTAGAAGTGGAGCAGTGTTTATTTACAGTTTTAGTTTTAGTTATGCTAGTGATTGTCAACATTTTTGTGCATCATTTTTGATTCCCAGTAGTGATGACTCGATATATCGAAAATATCAATATATTGTTTTCATGGCGATGTATTGTATCGTATCTTCAAGAAAGATATCAGATTTTGTATTGCGATATCTTTTATATATCACAGTATGTTTGATTTATCACTGTATTTTATGCCCGAGATTTATTTTTTATTACCGCATCACCAAAATAACCGCAATAAATGGAGAAAACGACAATTATCCAAAGCAAACTAACAATACAATGTCGTAATTTAACGACACTTGAGACAGTCTTGAGTTAATTAAGTTTACTGACATATTTTGAGGACCTACGTAAAGCATATTGCCTTGCTGTACATTCACGTCTTGTTTCTCTGCTTGTATAGGATTTACATACTTATCATTTTGAAAATAGTGATATCGATATCGCGATATTTTGCAAAATATCGTATTGATATCGTATCAGAATTGAAATCCTGATATCGAGTCATCACTAATTCCCAGTAATTTAGCAGATGACAAGTTGTTAATTCAGTTCAGTGAGTGAGTGTTTTCCACACTTTTGCAGATAACCATTTTTCCATAATTAAATTCAGTCTGTTAGCAGCTTATTCAGTATAGGTCTTAGCATGCATTTTATAAACATGGCAGATTGATGCCCTGGTGTGTTCACTAGCTGCACTCACACTGGACGAATAAGAAAGTCCGAAACATTGTTGTTAGATCAAATAATAACATAAAATGCTGATTTATACGTAATAGCTGTCATTCCGTGGAGATTTAAATTACAAAGTGTTGCTGTCGTGAAAAGAATACTGTCATATGTGCTATTCTTAGCATTATTATCATGCTATTGTTTTGAAGAACAGTGTATTAAATCATCAAAGAAAGCATTTCTGCATACATTGTCATTTGTCAGCACTGTACTGATAGAGTTTATATCCACTAGCATCAGCATACAGCATTTATGTGCTGTTATGTTTGTATCAGTATATTAATTTTTCAGTTTTATGGCTGTAATTGTTATATTGCTAAAGGAGGGTCATCTTGGGCAGAAGCAGATGCTGTATTGTATGAATAACTAAGTTGTACCCACACCCAAATCTTGGTGGTACGCTACATGTCCAGATGCACAAATATGTACCATTTAAGTGGTTATTTTTTGGGTAAAACTGGGTTGCTGTCCCCATCCCCCATGATTTTTAATCTTCGCTGATCCCAGTCATTTGCAACCAATTTTGAGCAAGTAGCTAACCTGCTGTGTCTTCAGATCAACTCAGTCTCCTACCCTCAGTGGGATGGGAAATGCCTAGTAGCTTATGGGCTGTGGGGCGAATGCCTGGTGTGGCTGATTGGTATGGTGGTATGTCTGCTAGCTGCAAATCATGGGTCCAGTTTTGCTGGTGTGGGCAGTGCATGGCTACATACCGTGTTGTGGCATCGTGCCCATTAGCTGCCACTTCTAACATTATAAAAGTTTTTTGTTACGGATAAGCACTATAGCAAGTACTGGACCATTACATCTACATGGGCGTCCTTAGAGGACAGGCGAAAAACTATCGGTATATATATATATATTTTGAGACAGTTCCACTAGGTCTTACTTGGTTGTCTGCTTTGTTAAGTTCCCTCAGTCTGTGGAGTCTGAATCAGTTTTATTTTTAACATTTCCAAGCCACTGTGGTAGTCCTGTCTATTATGTAATTTAATTTGATTAATCCCCATTATGAGGTCATCAGTGTTGTGCATGGGTCAAACTACTGACCCATTGACAAATACCGCACTGGTAGTCTGCTAGAACTGCTGCTGCAAAGCCGTGTTTTGTGTGTTGTTTGTATGGAGCAACGGCTGCAGTAGGAGCGAGTGATGTGATTGTGTATTTATGTGCATTGTGCATCTCGTACATAGCTGCTGTACATAGTAGGAAATGTGATAGAAAGTTCTGTGAGAGTGTTTTGATTAGACTACAGTCATATCGTTACTCTGCAGTTTGTCTAGGTCCGACAAAACTCTTGTGCTTCCCGTTGCAGTCTGGCAGAAAAGTAGTGAACATGGATTAATTTTTTTCATTGTTTTTTCATGATATGCTTTTAATATTGCACAACAGCTCACAAAAAAACAAATTCACACTGAATAGTACCTGTGAAGACTAAAGATACTGCAGCATAACAGAGACTAGTTACTAACATTTTTTCAATGGATCTTCGAAAGCAGTCTAAAACAACACCGATATTTTTGAGGGTTTGATGAAAATGTCAGAGATGAAGGTTTTTTAGGCATAGACAGAAACCGGAAGCACAGTGATTTGTTTACGTCCTACCAGTTGCAGATATCGTGGTGTACAGCATGTCTCTGTGTGTGTGTGTCTAGGTGTGTGTGTTTTGTTTTGTATTCACGTCATACGTTCAGTATTACTATTGATACTGCGTTTGTTAACGTTCTTCTGTAGCACGTCTTGTTGCACCATGTGATAGCCATGAACGATGGCAACATTGGCACCAGAGAGTAACAGGGTGCACACAGATCCTGGAAAATCATAGACTGCCAGGAAAGTTATGGAAAATCAAACGTAAACCAAGTAAATGGTTGCGACTTTTTTTACCCATTACATGTTTTTGGCTGTTGCATATATTATCATTGTCTAGTGACAGACCAGATGCACTTTTGGCAGATTAGCTATGCGTTCTTGTTTTATTTACAATTAGAGCTGTCACAGTTGATGCGTTAATTAACGCGTTAATGCGTTAGTAAATTAACGCGCATTAAAAAATTAACGCGCGTTAAAAAAATTAACGCACATGCGTAAATTTATTTCATTCAGTTACTAAATTCTGTGCAGCAAAAGTTCGGATATTCCATTAAACTGCGGTATTACGCAACACGTCCTTGCTGCGTTTTCAACAGTTGTCCATCAGCGACGTGGAGCGTGTCAATTGCCGTTTGCTACTCTAATCGTCACGGCTTACTAATGCGCGCTACGAAACGAGCTTTTTTGTCATTAATTAGCAACTGTGTGAGTGTCTACATGAGGTGATACTTTTGGAGAGACAGATTGCAGCCATTTGCTTGTTACCGAAACAGAAACCGAGACGATAATTCCCAAACTGCGGCTGTACACGCGTTAGTTGTTTCGATTTTTTTTTGCTGTTGCTTTTCACCAATCGGTTTTCTTCACCGCCCCGAGACTCAGATCTTGCTCCTATCCAACGCAACGCACGCAAGAAAGCACGCAAAAAACGCAGCTGACGCAAGGGACACAATGGCCGGAATGCAAGGACAGGAACGGTGTCTATTCTAGCGTTGCGTCCGTTGCCTGCGTTATATCAAAGTGTGCGTTGCATTGGATGAAAACATGCGCCGTAGGCCCTATATCGAATTGAAGTGATGCGAAGTTGGATCAGTCGAAAACTCCGTTTATTTCTCTTCTGTGACTACAATGTCACAGTCAGATGGACGGACGGACGTACGAACGGTCTTAAAGTGCGGTTATATGACAATCGAATGAAATCAAGTAAGTTACTCTGGACGGGACTGCGTGCATTAATTTACGCGTTAATTAATGCATTAAAAAAATTAACGCACTGCGTTAAAATAATTAATGCCTTGACAGCTCTACTTACAATTGTTAGTCTAAACATGTTAGCCTTACATACACAAGGCAATTGTTTCAGTAAATGTATATGAAAACCTGACCTGTTTCATATCTGCTTGATGAAACGGTTCTCGAAAAAAAACATGGAAGATCGATGTAAGTGGTTCTGGAAAGTTCCGGAAAAGCACTTTCACTGATCTGTGTGCACCATGGAATAGGCACAAATCACGTGCCCGTTGGTTTGTCTTATGGCTTCTGGCTCAATTACTCTAGACTAAACTCCACTTAATTTGAAATCTGCTTTTGATGTTTGCTTTGCTAGCTTATTTATTCAAGACCTGGTATTAGTCAATCGAACCTGTTGAGCACGGGATAGATCAGTCATCTTTGCTAGCATCAAGCTGTTTCCACATTACATACAGAGCTCTTACGTACATCTAGTGCACCTGCATACAGCATCTTATTCCAGTGTTTGTTGTTTGCGCATAATCCATTCTGCTTGTATAACAATGTATTGCTTTTTGTGTAGTTTAGCGTGTGATCACAAAATGCAGATAGTGTCAGGTGAAGCATCACTTCGTTGTTGGACGCCGTTGTTGCTTTTGTTTGAACAGGATACTGTGGTTTTTCTATGTATACAATTCTTAGTTTTTGACGGGCTGTTTTCAGTTCGTGAACAAGTAATCGGTCATGTTTGGATCATCATTGAAGCAGTGGGATTGTATGGTGTGTAGTGCAAAACACTTCAAGACAATCGTACAGTTTTATACTGAGAACATTTACACTATACGGACTGCAGTTTTTCTGTCACACTTCTCCATGAATTACTTAGTCTGCTTGCTCTAGATGGAAGACTGTGTTTTTTGTATATTTACTTTGATTAGATATGGTCCTTTAGACTGTGTATTATCGTGTTGGGCTAATAAACTAATTTTTTAACCAATTAATCTCTGTCGGCCAATTATAGCTGCATAAGTTGAATGATATTGATAACATAGCAGTTTTGTAGGCACATTGATTTAGTTTGTTCCTTGTTGCATGTCGAGACTCAAGAAACTGAACTGAATTTTGCTGCAGTTATTAGTTCTCAAAATGACCTATACTGTGTCAGGTGGGACATTAAACTTTACTTACTAACTCACTCACTAGTGTGTATACATATAATCAGCTGCGTGCTGAACATGCTGGTTTTCACTGCTGGTGTTTTTCTGATGTAAATTGTCCGATCAAGTCTGGATCATCAGAAAAGTTTTTTTCCTTAAAAAACGCGAAAAGTGTTCTTTTCAGAACTCTCCTATTCAGTTCCTGTGGTGTTGCTAAAATATGTCTCTTCCATTTCCTGGCTGGATGTCTAACAAAGTGATCAAATTACTGTTAGTTTGGTTTTGTTAAGTTTTTGTGGTGTCTGTTAGGACTTTCACAAGTTGAGTTTATCACAGGCTGAACGGTAGTTCAAGCCCTGTGTTAACGGCGACTTCTCTTTCTTATGGGGAATCCAAAAATTCGACCCCCCACAGAATCAAAACCCCTGACCTGATTGAGATAAACTTTGGCACGGTTGATTACGTCGGGGAGAGGACCCGTCATGCAAAATTTTATGCAAATTCCTCCAAGGGGGGCTTCTCGGCAAATGAGTGAAATATACGCAAAAATTTTTATTTATATATACGTTTTTTCTTCCGCGCACCCACAGGTCAGACCCCTTGAGGGATTTTTACGCGTAATACGTCAAACGACCCGGTTCTGCACAAGGAAGTGCCTTTTTGGGGTTAGAAAATTAAAATTTAATATTTAATGTATTTATTCGCAAAAATCAAAAAAATTACAATGGCGCCTATGGGGAAAATGAAACAATTCTTTAAATGATCATAACTTTGGCTATGTATAAGGTAGAGTCGTAATTTTTGGTTCTATGGTATGGTTTTTGGGGATGGCGAATCTAATGGTGTCATTTAATTTTACCTCAGACCCTCCATCGAATGCTGCCAATTGCATTTTTCCCCGACCGACCCTCGTTGTCATGGCAACAAAATTTGGGACAAAATTGGCTATAACTCGCCTTGCGTAAGAGATTTTTGCGCCTATAGGGGGGTTTTCGGGGATGGACCATCAAATGCTGCCAATTGCATTTTCCCCTGACCGACCCCCGTTGCCATGGCAACGAAATTTGGGACAAAATTGGCTATAACTCGCTTTGTGTAAGAGATATCTGCGAGATTTGTGCGTCTAAAGGGGGTTTTGTGGATGGGCCACCGAATGCTGCCAATCGAATTTTTCCCCGACTGACCCTCGTTGCAATGGGAACGAAATTTGGGACAAAATAGGCTAACTGCAATAATAGGCCTACGATTAGTTGAATTAGCATTAGGCCTATTGCAGTGTTTTCCGGGCCTATATTAAGTGGGTGATATGTGCGATATTAGTTTGTTTTTTTATATGGACATTTTGTGGATATAAAAGGAATTTTGTTCAGTATTGTCAGCAATGCAGGCCAGCAGTGACGTCATACCTGACGCGTGTCGTCTGGTTTGTTCAGTCACGCCATTAGGTAGTAAGTAACAGTTGTAAGCGACTTGGCTACTGTAAGAAATAATCTGAAGCGCAATATCTTTGTAACTGATCACCAGTAGAAAAACAATATTTTAGTAATAAAACAGCAAATATAAATGTACAAAACATTAGTTTATACTCTTGTTAACGGCAACATTTAAGGACTTGCACATCGAAAACAGCAAAAATTACAAAAGGTGATATTATTCAGCAGCACATTGACACACAGTCAGTGTGATGCGGGCAACATCACCTTTTGTAATTTTTGCTGTTTTCGATGTGCAAGTCCTTAAATGTTGCCGTTAACAAGTGTATAAACTAATGTTTTGTACATTTATCATTATCATAGCCAAGCATCATTGATTTATCATTGTATGACATGAATGGACGTCTGTAACAGAACATAATGGCACTGTTGTCAGCTGACAATTATATTGATTTTTATACTTGATTACTCAAAAAATTTGGTTAAATAATTTGTTAATAAATAGTCATGTTTAGAAATCACAAAATCTCCCTGCTAGGGCTGCAAAGGTTCTCCCTTGAAGACCCAGCCTTTCCTAGGTTAAATATGGCAAAGCCAGTTGATCTTAAACAACGTGACAGCAGTGTATGTGTCATCATTGTGCCTGTGTGTGGTTCTGTATGTGTACCAGATTCTTCATTACACCTGGATCTCCCGAGTGTGAGGCATTGCTTTGCTGTGTAGCATTTGCTGTTTTTACGTGCATTATGCAATATTGGTCTCAGTTGGCAGAGTTGCTGAACACTGCATTATACCAACACACATTTCTCATCACCAGTTGTTATGCAGTATGTCACTCGAGTATCAGTTTAAATGCTAAACAAGGAACCTAACAGATATTGAGTTGGATGAAATGTTGGATTGTTTATTTGCACTCGAGGTAAAACCAGCAAAGATTCTATTGATAATGTATCAAAGCAAAGATGTCTGTTTTGTAAAAAATTAATGATGTGTAAGAATGATAAATTCTAGAATGTTTTGTTTCCGGAGTCCGTTGTGTACCGTCAGTTTGCAATGTGTTCTTAGCTGTGTTCCATTCTGCTGCATATTGGCACTTGGCAGTCAGTATTTATTCTGTTATTGCATGTTTAGTTATGAACATTTACAACTACCAGCTTGAGTGACATGTTTGGTGTGGCTCTGGATATGTCACGAAACAATAAAAGCTCATTGTTGTCACATTGTCTGCAGTGTTTATGGCACAGGAGTGGAAATCATTGTGCACTTTTCCTGTTCATGTGTAGGAACACAAAGTTTGTTTTTAGTAGAGCTGTCAAATTAACGCATTAATTAATATGTTAATGAATTAACATGCATTAAAAATAACATGCATTAAAAATGAATGCACATACATAAATTTATATTAGTTTACTAAATTTTGTGAAGCAAAAGTTGCAATATTCCATTAAACTGTGGTTATTTGACAATCGAATGAATTCCAAGTAACTAAACTGTTACTTGCCGTTCAATCGCTACTGTAAATAGATACACTCAGTACTACGGTCAGTTATTCCGATGACAGGCTATTGGATTTCTAGTCTAGCTATGACGTCAGTTATTGTTAATAAAACGTTTTAAAATGTGTTTCTAACTTTCTATATTCTACAGGTGGGGCCCCATACGTCGTGGGGCCTGGGTAACTTACCCCCACTCTCCCTCCAGACGGGCCAGGGTGTGCGCATTAATTAATGTGTTAAAGAAATTAACACAGTGCATTAATGCATTTTGAAAATTAACGTTTTGACAGCTCTAGTTTTTAGCCTCTGCTGCGCTGCTAGGGATGTTGTTTAAGGGACCAGAGACCACGATGCGTGTGTTAAAAAAAGGAGGGACGGGAGAGGAAGTTGAAATTTTCGGATTATCAGATAGATAGCTGCAACTTTCCAACAGAGTAGATTATGAGTGCACAAAATTTCAATTTTGCTCCTAAATAACCCGGAAATGGGAGACTTTCACCCTAAAGTCTGGTACTTTTGACATTATTTTTGATGAGAGGAAAATATTTCAACAGGCTCATATTTGGGGAGGAGCGATTTCCTTCTCCCTCTGTCACGACGCCACTGCTGAAGATCAGAAAGTGTAGTCTTGGTCTTATCTTCGTAGATTGTTCTTGGTCTCAAGCTCCGCTCTAAGTATGTGCCCTCTTTAGGAGCCTAGACATTTACTCAAAATAGTGCCAAAATACACCAAAAGAAGTCATTTTGCACAAAAAAAATCTTTAAACAATTTCCATTCCCGTGGGGAGGGGACACTCCTCCCCATATCTCACCTGTCAAGTTCCCCCACTACAACTAGATTCTGGCTACGCCACTACAGCAAACTCTCCGTTATTGGAAGTCAAATGCTGGGCTTCGAACGTATGGCGGTACGGTCGGCTTTTCCTAGCTATAGCTGGGCTTCTTGTTCGGTCTTGGGATGAACTAAAATGAAAGCAGTGTACTCTCATTTCATTTCTGTTGATTTGATGAACACACTACAGTCGCAACAGAAAACATAAACTTTGTGCGTTAGCAGCCTTGCTACCACACGCACGTAGGCCTAATTTGTCGTAATTAAAGCTTTCACCTGTACATTTATTTTCGGGCGCCGGGTCGCGAAGACTCCAACTGCCACTGTTGGTAAAAATTTTGCCTCCGAAATCTCTTGCTTGCGATTCCGCACAGCTCCGTTAAGAACTGCGTACCACTCACGGTAAAGGCCCTTTTGTCGTTTGCTTCTCTTGTTCGCTACACATAGGCTATCGTGTCCATTATGTAATGGTGTGAAGTGTATCATAGTTCGATTATAATTATATTGCAAAAAAAGCATACAGCACTTTGGTCATTTTTGATAACTTAGAGCACCTATATATTACATTTCCACGTTTGAGAGATGAGCGCAATTTTAAAGAGGCCTATACGAATTACAAACGTGTCGCCTCCTGGTGAATCACTATACAGTAAGCATACCCACTGGAGATCTGCAGTGCGCACTGCGGCGCAGTGCAGCAGGTGGCTTAATTGATGGCGTAACGTACGGGGTTCAACTCCCGGCCGAATTGCTATCAGTGGCGTAACCAGGTAGTCTACTGAGGTATTTGCACTCCTGAGGCCCAGACCGCCGAAATTCGAGACCTAAACCGACGATGAAAACATATTGTAGCATATCGGTAACATGGCATATTTCACGGTCATTCAAGGTCAAGCATTTTGGGGTCACTGAAAACGCGATAAAGAACTATGGCGCCGCGTAGAAATATTGACTTTAATTCTAAATGTAACGAAGATTCGTAACATTTAGAATTAAAGTCAATATTTCTACGCCATAAAGTTCTTTTATCGTGTTTCCAGTGTTATGGGACGACCGAATTAAATTACAAAAAATCACCGGTTGTCAGTGGCGGTTTTAGCCTGCAAAATAGGGGGCACGGTCCCATGGCGAGCGCGGTAGCGCGAGCCTATAACGGGGATCTGGGGGCAAAGCTCCCAGCGGGGTCCAGAAACAGAACCCTCGTCAGGGAGTGGGGGCAAGCCCCCCGAAGCTGAAGCACTTTTGGTTTTTGAACATTCAATGGAAGCCTCAAATTTGCCTATTTTTTAAAATTGGAAACGCAAATACATCAGATATTTGTGTTATTTTTGCAAAAAATTATGGGTGGCCACGAAACTGGGTAGCCTGGAGCAAAATTGGGGGCCTGTGCCCCCCGGCCCGGGCCTAAAACCGCCACTGCCGGTTGTGGCCATCTTACTGTTTTCATCGTCGGTTTCACTAGATTTTTCTGCCACGCTCTTAGCAGTAACTGTGCTTCTGTAGGCCTACGATTTTATGGTTGTTCCTGCATAAGAACATATCTTAAATTATTTATTAATTGTTTCTTGACATTGCTGATAATCAGTGATGTCCCTGTGATGTTCATGCATTGACGTTTATACTCGCTCTAGTTTTTTTAATTCTCCAGCTTGAAAGCCTTAAATTATCTGTCGACTTTGTCGTTTAGCTTTCATGATCTTTGTTTTCTCGAGCGTTGATTTTGTCCGCCTCAAACTGGCGGCGGACGGCCACGTGATAATGTCGGCATTCGTCTGCAGTCGTCTCCATGCCGCCAACACCGTCCGTCGTACAGCTACGGGCGCCGATACCGCCTGGCGCCTTGAGGTGAACCACGTGATCAGCGGTCACGTGACTGGCGTCTGCAGCAGCGCGCATCGGTTAGTTTCTGTCGCGTCACGCTCAGTGGATGCAGCGAGAGTCAGAGAGGCTGCTACAATAGCAGCCTACTGCCGCTGAGAGAAGCTTTATTTAATTTTGCTCGTTAAAACATCTTAGCAGCTGCACGACAGAAATACCGACATTCGCTGTGTAGGTATGGGACCTTTTCTTACAGCAGAATTCTCTAAACTAGGCGAAATCGAAGAAAGCAATTAGCCTATTAGACAATCGAGAGTAAGGCTTATTAGGCTTGATGATTGCAGAATGTGATGTTTTAGTAACATGTAGGCTAGGCCAAAAAGCTGACTTTGCTGTTGTTACTTGTACTTAATAATTTTAGTCATATTAGAAGCATTTATTTCATACTATTTGTACGATGCCAGTCGTAGGCCCTACTGGTTTAGGCCCTATAAATTCACTCGATTTTTTTGTAAGCGTCCGCCCCTGGATGGGCATAGGCTGCAGGAGAATTTGCCCCCTTCTTTCGCCAGTGATTTAGGCCTACAGTTCGATGTGTACACGGTGTTCCATAAAAAGGACCCTTTTTTGCTTTTTTTCATAATTTACTCAAATTATAAGCCATTTACATAAAATTTTTACCAGTTGTAGCTGAAGAAATACTAATTCGAAATATTTGAACAAAATATGGCAGTTTGTACGGTACCCATTATGACGTCAGCGTTACATCACGACTAGCAAAGGATATTTAATCAACTGCCATGTTTTGTTAAAACACATCGAATTAGTAGCCTATTTATTCAGCTACAACTGCATGGTAAAAATTTCATGCAAATTGCTCATCATTTGAGTGGATTATGAAAAAAGGGGTACTTTTTATGAAACACCGTGTATATGCTAAGGATGATTAACTAACTATTGCATATCCATTTTTTTCAATAACATAACTTTTGTATTCGTTACGGAATCAAATACGGGTTGGCTAGATTTTACCAATATTTACAGTGTATTATATAAGCATATGAACTATTCTGTGTACCGTAGGATTCATCCATCCGGCAACAATTTTAGCACACTGCATCTCACAGGCTGTATATTGTGATGAGCGACACAGTCGCGACGTCGACAGGCGTCGTCGCTGCAAGTCGGGACACAGACACGCGGTCGTCGCCAGGGTCTGCAGCGAAGCCAGCTGTAGGGAGAGGGTCGACGTGCAGTGGCTGTGGACGTGCTATATCCGACCGGTTTCTGCTGTACGCCATGGATCGTCACTGGCATGTCGGATGTCTGCGCTGCTCTGTCTGTCAGATGCCGCTGGATGACGCCGTCGCGACCTGTTACACCCGGGCCGGGCTAATTCTCTGCCGCACTGACTATCTCAGGTCTGTGCGTCCTCTAGGCCGCATCACAGTCACGTGTGTAAACATATGAGACAGTTTTACCCCCGTCAAAAACAGCCGAGGTTATGTGATATCCGGCGTTTATCTGTTTATCTTGACTGATTTCTTTATCAGCAGCATTACACAAAAAGTTACAGGCGGATTTGGTTGGAATTTCCAGGGAAGGTTAGACTTGGTCCAGTCCCACCTCAGAGGTGACAAAATTATTTCAATCCAGGATAGGATTAGAGGATTTTTTACCATTGCGATATAAGGGAAACTTCTGCTGAATATGGTGCTGCCATCAGCGAACACAACAAGAAATGACGTACTGAGGTTTGCACTCTCCTAGTGGCCTTCTACGTGTAGTTGCAAAGGTTTTATTTCGCATGTAACTTCAGTATTTTTGCTTTGTAGACTATAAATGGGTTGCAGGTTTCAAATAATTAAAGTTATCTGTTCTGCCGCCGCAACATCATTTTATCAGTGTCATCCGGGGTGAAATAAATAATAATCACAATAAAAACTGGAAGAAATTTTTTCATAAAGCATATCAGCCCTTAAGCTCTCGTTAGCCCGCTCTACCGCGCTTGCCACGGGACCCCGCAGTTGTATTTCGGGGGTCTCTATAAAAAACTCTCCAACTTTCTATTGCCGGCACTCGGTATTAACTCCGCTAGAGTGGTCTGGGGCGCAGCCCCAGCCAAATCGGATTTGCTGCAACTATAGTCTTAAAATATGAGATCTGGTGGCAACAATTTCGGTTATTTTTCCGAGTCCTTAATATTTATTTTTAGCAAAAATTTCAGATTAGGAGCCCGGGCCCCTTGACCCTATTTGACTACGCCATTGTCTGCTCAGGCTGATGTGCAAATTACGTTTGAGGACTCTTTGTGTAATGTAGTAAGTCAAAAATATCTTTTATTCATAATGCACGCATGCGGCTACAAGCCTACAAATAGGCCGTGCAGATTTCCAAGAAATTAGTTCAAACTACCGACGCTGATCGACTGCACGACATTTTTGAAGTCGGTCAAAAGTTTCGTACTGTTTTGTCAGACTCGAAAACCTTACGGCAAATTTGGACACACCCCTTGCGGATTTCAGAGACTGTCAGTCCGATAGAAAAGTTAACTTTCCTTCATTTAAATGCTCATTTTAGTTTAGTTTGTGCCCCAAGACTGCACTGGCTCAGCGATCAATCCGGCCGTGCTTATGAGCATTATAAACAAATTATATACGGCGCTATAACTTAATCGTTACATTTGATGGGCGTCCCGATCGTCAGCTATTCAGCAGGCTGCTGTTAATGCCTCGTATGCGGCTTGTTGTATTGTGAATAGGTCACGCGATAATCAGACTCGCCGTCGTAGAAACTGCCGCAAGCAAGCGCTGTATAGCACTAGGTTATACCTCGGCGCTGTCGTTGAATTTCCAATATATTTCGCGTATATTGCGAGGAGCGAGACGCGAACGGAAATAAGCGGTCGATTTGCAAGCGCTAATAACACTGACCCGGATGCCGGCGTTCATTCTGATGAGATTGGTCCCACCGGGTAATATTCACCCCCAGCCAGTCTGCCGATTCGTCTCCCTCTTTATCCTCCCCAAGTCATATAGCCCCGAGCCCGCCCGTGTTGATACGATATTTGATTGCGTTGCTGCGGCGGGGCGCGCTGCATGGCGCCGGGACCCCCGTTCAATTTGTTGCTTGTCAAAGTGCCAGCATCGTTTCGATTAGCCGCCCTCCCCCATCAGCTAGCTTCTTTTCTCCCGTTCATCTACGCAACTCATCTCCATCCTGTCACATTGAATGGACGTTTTGCATGGTACGCCGCGCGGAAATTCCACTTTCCGTCAGCCTGACCATGCTGCATCCCATTTATATGCAAATTATTCCAATTTCATTCTTTTTGTCGGCCATCTATTTTATGGGTACCGTACATTTTTTGGTTTCGACAAAGATGTCAGTCCGATACCAGTTTTGATTTTTGTACGTAATTAAATAACTATCGACTGTACAAAAGAGTGCTAGGCCTATATTCAGCAGTAGCACTTTCACGCTATTTTCAGCCGACCGTACTTAAGTAACAGTCGAGCTTTTGGTACGGTTGTCGTCCGTTCGTCCGTCCGTCTGTTTCTCTGTCTGTCTGTCTGTTTGTCTGTCCGTCTGTCACGGATGTATTGTGGCTAAACGTTGCGAGATAGAGCCTAGGTTGCTACTGATCACTAATAGGAAGTCGCATATTGGCTTTTTAATGACGTGTAATTCATTGACGTTGGATGACCTTGAAGGGTCATAACGCACCATGTTATGCCAATCTTGCAGTATTGTGGCTAAACGGTAAGTCGTAGGGGGTTGGTGATGTTACCATCGCATCCCTAGGGCGCTGGCTACTTTCTATAGGCTGTCAATAGTAACCATGTCTCCATCTGCAGCGGTTTGACCGCAGTTTTCAATGGAAGTTTTAAGCTATAAGCGGCCATATTTTGGAAACAGTGAAAGATAGGGCCCAGGTGGCTATTGATTACTAATAGGAAGTTGCATATTGGCTTTCAAATGACATGAAAATCATTGACTTAGATGACCTTAAAAGTAACTGACAACCAGTACGGTTGGTTATTCTAGCGACAGCTGGGATTCTTGTTAACAGTGGAGCTGTGTCATGGGCTATACATTTATACTATATTTGAGAGTTACTATCGCCAATAACTTTGTAACGGCACGACGTACGTCGGCGAAATTTTGCACGCCAACTCGTGTCGTACGTGGCCTGAACATGGGCTAGGTGACATGTCGCTGATGTGTCGCACTTTTTAAAAAATTTCACTGTTTCTAAAATTTTGCAGCCATACCTCTTAAGCCGCAGCAGAACTGTGACGTCATATAGACGTCGTCACCGTGGTGACGCATCATCAGCATCATTACAGACGCTGCAGCGTAGTACAACGTTGTGCTACGCCGCAGCGCTCTGTATCGATGCCGCAGGCCGGGATGAGGCCCGACGGGCCGAAAATTGAGGCCGCAGGCCGAAATCAAAGCCGCAGGCCGAGTTGAGGCCAAAAGGGCCGAAAATGGAGGCCGCAGGCCGATAAAATGGCAAAGATCAAGCGGACTGCAGGGAGCGTAGCGGACGCTACCTGTCCGCTTGTTCAAAATATAGCAGAATTCCTGTTTTAATGCATGCTAAAGTACACGTGAGCATTACATTATTCATTGCAGGCTAATTAATTAGTTTGAGCTACATCAGATTTACGGTGCTTGATCTGCCCACTGGCAGATTGGCGCGTTTGATTTTACGGAATAACGTCGCTGTTGTAATATGTATGCAATAATTTTTATCAGCGGGAAAACAACATTGTGGCTTCTGGCTAATAATTATTATCATAAGTCATAGTCTACTTAACTATAGTCACCGTGCACTTTAAACGTACTTTACATCAACACCGAATTGCGCTGAAATCCACTCTCAGCATTTCGAGTCTGCTTTAACGAATTACTTACGGCAAACTTCATGTAAGTCATAGAATGCTATAAAACTATAATCAAAAAGTTGAAAATAAATTGAATTTTAACCGAAAAAATTGCAGGTCTTGGCAGTTTCTGGCTTTCTGCGAGGTATACGGTACACATTTGTTTTTATCTTTAACAAATAGCTCTAATCTGCATTACGTCACGACTAGCAAAGAATATTTAATCAACTGCCATATTTTGTTTAAATATTTTGAGTAACTATTTCTTCAACTACAACTGGTAACAGTGTCATGTAAATTGATCATCATTTGAGTTAATTATGAAAGAAAGAAAAAGGGGTCCCTTTCTATGAAACACCTCGTATAGAACGTCCGTAAAAATATCGAAAAGGTATTGTGTCGTCATTCAGGACAGTCGTGAAAGTGGGGCAAAACGCGGCCACCCAGCCGGCGTGGAGTAGTATATAGGGCGAATTCGTTCCAATCAGTCTAGCGAGCGTCTGACCATCTGTGTACCTGCGTTCGTTCGTCCACACGGCTCTGTTATTCCTGACGGGACGGAGAAAATTAAACCTATCCGGCCGACCGACCGACCGGCGTGCGCCAACTTGTGCCGGCCGGCGCCCCCTTCCCTTCTCCCTCCCTACGCGTCTCCGTCCGCGCGACCAACTAGCAATCGGCGAAATTGAACGGCGTTCACTCGATAAGCATTAGCACTAATGAAATTCGTTTTTCTCTTTCGCTGCCGCCGCCTCCGCCAATTGCATGATTGCGCCCGGTGGGCCTACGTCCCCCACCCGACCGTCCGTGCTTCCATGCGATGCAGTCTAGTCTACTACGTCGAAGCTGGCTGCTGCCCCAGCTAGTGGCTACTGCTGCTGCTTTTCACGATTGTTAATTTGGCGGCAGCATCGGCGGCAGAATAATTGTCCAAACCCGCACGGCCTGTCCGTTGCCAGTCAGTTTAATTATTAGCCGCAGATGTGATCGACTCAATAATAAATACTGATTAGATTGTAGGGAAGCGAGAACGGGGAGACTAAGAGGGGTGGATTAAATTAGCAGAAAAAAGAGCTCTGGATTGAATGCATGTAGGGATTCTATTTAAAAGTGGCATAGGCCTACGTGATAAACAGCCCTCCTTCTGTAGTTTTGCAATAGGTTTTTTTTAAAAAACTCCGACACTTTGCACCAAAAACGTCTCATCGCTGCATTAATGTTTACATGCCTTATTATTCGCCCTGTAAAAACCGACATGAATAGATTTATGTGATCAGTCAGTTTTATGGTACGGCATTTTGGTAAAATAAAATGGTGTTGTTTATGATTGACAACCGATGTTTAGTTTTAAATTACGATGCAAACAACTTTTTTGCAGAGAAAGTGTAATTATTCGTAGTTGAGTGTCTGTATGACCTTGAATGATCTTGAACCCCAAAAATAGCGGGTTTTAGTGAATTTTTTGCGATTTCGGGCTGCGACACGCATTTCAAAAGTGAATTGCGCCAAAATGGCTGGAGACAGACCAAAACAACCTGCGTACGAAATTTTCTGCATTGAATGTAGATTTTAGCAGTCCAAGTCCGAACCCTTTACGTTCAAGGATTGCGCAAGCGTGTATCAAAGAGGGGTACCCTTTTAAAAAGTGGTTATTTATCCGTTGTTGGCTTGTCTAGCGTGAAAATAGTTGCAGATATGCACAGACATGTTGCTTATCATAACAAGCACTAGCGACGAGCTTCTTAGAAATGTCAACATCGATGACCCTAAATAACCTTGAACCCTAAAAGTATTGGTTTTTAGTGGTTTTTTGGCGATTTTTGGCTGCAAAAGAGTGAATTGCGACGAAATGGATAGAGATAGACCAAGATTACTTGCGAACAGGAACTGCTATAGGCTCTCGCGCGTCTCATGAGCATTAGCTCAAATTTCTTGTTTTTTTTGACGCACGACGCTGCCAAAAACTGAGAAAACGGTAGAAGTGCAAGAGCTAAATGTGGTTTGGTGTGAAGTGTCCGTTCGTCAGGCTCAGTGATTTGTCGTTCTAACTTCTCGGGGCGTTTGACGTGGATGATTTCACTGCATGCTGTGGTGTGGATGCTGCGCGCAGAATGTTCGGCTCGACGGGCACCTGCGCGGCGTGTCATCAGCCGATCCCCGCGTCCCAGTTGGTGATGAGAGCGCGTCAGGATGCCTACCACGTCGACTGTTTCACGTGCGCTGTCTGCGGCGTTCGCCTCGTCCCCGGCGACCGGTTCGCGATCGTCGCTGGCAGCCTCGTCTGCGAGTCGGACTACCCAAAGATCTGCGCGGGACTGCAGGCCGAGCGACGCCACCAGTCGGCAGGGGTCTGCTGTATCTCCGGCACCGGTGCCGGCATGATCGACAGTTGTCAATAAATCCAGTGTTCTGTTCACTGGCGTAGCCATACGGGGTGAGGGGAGGATGAGCACGTGCTCCCACTAGGAACCTACTGTTACTCAAAAGAGTGCCAGAAACCCACCAAAACACGTCATTTTCACACAAAAAATACGAAAATTTGGGGGTAAGGGGCACAACCCCTCCCCAGGCCTTTTTCCGTGGGGAGGGATTATCCTTCCCATACTTCACCCCTTAAGTGCCCAACTACAATTAGATCCTGGCTACGCCACTGGTTATGATAGTATTCTTTTTCTTCTTTTCTTCTTTTTCTCGGCGTGAACTGAACCAGTTGACAGACAGCCTGCTGGGATGGCAGGCAGTATGTCTGCAACGCTGTACATAAAAGTGATGTAATTACGGTTTTGATTCGACACTGCTCACCGTGACATTTCACATATACGTCACGTCGAATGTTTCAACACAGGAGTTGTCACAAAACGTCGCAAAATCAAGTTTCATTTTAATGTTAACGTCAGGCTTGCTGCGTATATGAAATTTTCCACCTATATCCATATCCATAGACGCCTATTCTGCGTACATGTAGCCTCAAATTTTGACAAAATACAGCAGTGCAAGAGCGTCTACTTTTTCCCCAACATAACGCAATTATTTCCTGTTGAAACTGTTAAAAAATGTTAAATAAAAAGAAACATTTTATAATAAAATATAAGCTCAGTAAAGTATTTTCCAACTTTTTTCTGAAAATACAAAATTTTATTGTCACTTTTTTTGTTTTACCGCTTTGGGTACAATATGTCGTCTGTCTGTGCGTAACGGTATGTCGTAGAAGGCCTGCAATGGTACCGCTAGATAGGGCGATGGCGACTTCTTATAAGCTGTCAACAATAACTATGGCTGTCTGAGCTGTTTGGCCATAATTTTGAATGAAATGTTGCTGGCATCGGCCGTCACCCACGTGCGCCCCATTACCGAATCGTATTCTAGCGTTGATTCTATCGTTCGCTATAGCAGCGTCACCATAGCGTGTATGGGACGGCAGTCGCTCTGGAAAATCGTTTTTTCCGCGACCCGAAGTTAGGCGCTGGCCTTCGGATATAGGCGGTACGGTCGGCCCACCCTAGTAACAGCTGGGCTTCTTGTTTTCTAAGACGCACGTTGCATTTATGTAGGCCTACGCCTGCAGGTATAGGATGCAGTGCATGCTTTTGAATGACTTTTGGTTTGTACTTTCTACTGGCACTAAGAATGTTAGTAAGCAAAAACTTGTAATTACGTTAATATTTGATAAAAAATAGAAATAGACTCACAAATGTGTAGACCTTTGTTGCCCAACCAACAGCATAATGCTGCATAAAACCTAAAGCACTGAAGATTAAGATTTGTTGCTGCTATAGTGCTAATAAAGTAATTTAAACTAACTAAATAATGACGTGCTGATGTCACTAATTATTCATTTGTCTCAGTAGCATAAGTAAACGAGAAAATGAAGAGTAAGAACGACAGAAAGGAAAATTTTATAGAGAGGCAAAGCATACGCAGTCAATTTGATTAGCAGATGAGCCAGCATAATATCCATGGATATAACCACAGGATGGCTTAAGTCTGATAATTATCCACACAATATCATGAATATCTATGGATATCCATATCCACAGCAAGCCTGATTAATGCCCATGGCACAGGTCGCGCACTTCGGAGCTTGGGAGTCTAGCAATTTCACAGTAATAATTTTTATGCATATACAGTAAGTAAGTAAATGATTTATAAAGCGCCAAAGTCTCAGAAAGAAGCGCAGTTTGACTCCAGGGAGCTGCGCCATGCAAGTATAATTATAGGCCTCTGTGCCTTAGAAATCTTTCGGTTAATCGTACGCTCTAGCAAATATTGCAAAAGTGAGTCCTACATTGTTCAGAAGTACGTATTTCAATAACTGCGAAAGATTGTAATACAAAAATTTAGACGATTCTTTTGTAGTTTTAGCTAACCGCTAAACCAGGGCTGATTCAGTGATGTTGGCATGCACCGAGACCACCAACAAGATTAATTTGGAGAAACTGTGGCTTTCCTGACGTGGTCATAATACTAGCGACCCACTGCGTCTGTTGTTTGTTTTGTCATATCGATTTACACTGCTGATGTATCAGTATGCTGTTTTCAGCAAGAAGATTCGAAACCTTTTGCATGCAAGCTGCGATATGTAGGCTAACTGGATGAAAAGAAGTATAGTGTGTAGGCCTACTGTCTATAATATCTAGTAAGGCCTAAGATATTGTTAAGTTTATCTCATAATTTACACATCTTTTTTTTCATTTTTCAATCGTTATCGCATGTTTTGCTGTCATTTTGTGGTGAAATAGAGATAATTGTGTACTTGACAAGTTGACGTTATCGACAATTAAAATTTGTATCATGCCATTAAGCCGAGTTCTTCCTGGTCTGTACAGTAACTCAATATCAGAATGCTATAATACACTAGTTTATACTTGGTCAAAAAGAGGCACTGCAGTACGCATGACTGAACCGCTGCGGATATCTGCATAGGCCCACGACCCAAACTAAAGGCCATAAGGGCCTTTTTGGCAATTTTTTATTCAAACATGCCTATATGGGCTGCGACATGCGCGTGTATTTGTAAACACTGTAATCAACGTTTGTGCGTTTTCACTCTTCAATAACGATGTTAATAATCTTGCTCTACCCGTTCGACGTCAGCAATCGATGTAATTAACGCGTCGCTCAGTCAGATTGAGTGGACTCTCAGTGACGTGTCATTGCGCGGATGTCAGAATACGCAGTTCGTTTCACTAACTGATCACGTTGAACGAAATATGCGAAAAAAATGAGCGAATAGGCCAAATAAATCCCACCAAACTGTCTAGAATGCATGCATACAATATCAATTTTTAGTACATCCAATCCAACGTTGACGGCACGAATTTCCAAGTGAAGGGCACTGTTGTGAAGGGGCTATTGATTCGGCAGACAGATTTTAAAAAACAAAGCCGAATGTTTGATAAAATCATAATTAAAAAACCGTACAACAACAATTAAACTGAATCGTACGTTTATATCGGAGTCGGAAGCAACGAGCAAATTAATTTTTTTTGCAATCGAGTCAGTTTTGTGTAGTAATTAGGCCTATCATATAGGCCTATGCTCGTATATAACAGCTAATCGCTTTGTTTGCTCGCACAGCCAGAACTTGAAACGTTGTTTTTCCATCGCCACAAACAATGTCATGTTTAGTACTGACAAGGCTACGTCAAGTATGTGGGCGATCTGATAAGCCAAATGTCACTAAACATGGGCTTGAGAGTTTACGCTTTCAGCTAAAGCTAAGTCAAGAAGTTCAGCCCATTTTCCATTACAAGCTACAACAAATAGTCCTAATATCAAACAAGCTGTAAAGCTCACGAAAATCACGATGTTTTTTACATTTTTACACACAAAATGAGCAGTCTTTTAAGCATGTTTTAAACGCGTTTTAGTTTGAGTACTCTCAAAATCGTGGAGGAGGCACAGACCCATTGAGTGACTTACTAGGATGGGCACTAAGAAACAGATAGGCTTTTGGTGATGAAATTAAAAAACAAAGGGAGCGAAGCGGACGAAGAATATTTAAGCTTAACTAAAGCTTCTAGATTTGTCACTATAAACATGTGCTAACGACGCCGTTTAAAATAAAAATATGTGTAAAAATATGCTCACATCACAAAAAAAGAAAAATGCCATCTTGTGCATAGAGCCCCAATTAATAGCCTCAACCGATAACCGAAGTTGTCGCCGATTTTTGTGCGTTGAAAATCAACCAAAAAATAAGGATGTTTAAATGTTTTATTTAGAGAAAATCACATTCGTAACAACTTCAAATTTATTTCTTGGCTAAAATCAGGCGCTAAAATAGAAAATAGTAAATTGTTTGTGAGTCGGTAACAGTTTGAACTTTCGAACAGTAAATGTGACCTGGTTTAAACGGTTTGCTGCATCCTTTTTAGCAGAATTACTGACGGTTTTGTCCTGCGATAATTTCTCTAATTCGGATATCAACGGAAAATTTTTTCCATCCATCTGAATTTTAAAAATATCGGATTGAAAGTCTACTTGTGCGTAATTTCAATTTGTAAACGCGAACGTTTTTAATAGCATTTAGTCTCCGTAACGACACACAATTAAAAATTATAGTTTCATGCAATGTACACTGCAAAGTGTCACACGAGAAATAGGCCTACACATTGCAACTTGCAGCCACGTGCGATTAATAATGTTACTCGACAGACGTTCAGTAACTGGTTTGAGATATATACAGCTGCCATTTAATAGACAATAAACAAAAACAATAAAATAAAACAACGCAAAACGACGTACTTTCTATATAAGCCTACTGCTACTTTCGGCTACTTATGATTTGTATTTTTGTTAATCGGCAAAACGACAAAAGTGCATAATAATAGGCTGCAACAGGAAGAATTTATCATAAGAAATATTTACGGATTCTATAATTGGCATCAAATTTACACTCACGTACCGAGATTCGACCTCGATGAACACAAATTAGGCAACTATCCGCCTGACCAATTTTCCCTTTATACGTGCAGTACAATTCACGTTGTAAATATTACAAACACATAAAATCCTTTGTACGAATGCAGCAGCACAATATGAAAGCCAAAAGTTTGCGGTAATAGCACTGGCAAATGGGCTTCAAGAAATTAAAATAACTGTATACACAAGCAATTCGTTATTTACACACAGTTCAATAGCTAAAATAAACAATGATATTGTTTCAGGAAAACGGTAGAAATTGTCGCGAAACCAACAGCGCGTACGAAGTTACGAACAACGAAAAGCATAATCAAATCAATAGAAAAAAACGGTGATCGAAATTACTGTACTGTTATTACTGTAACGAGATCCTTCGGCAACTAATTACCTTAAATTAGTGTCAGCGGCGTCTTGGAATAACAAGAAATTTGACGTAATGCTCACGAGACGCGCGCGAAAGACTATAGCAGTTCCTGTTCGCAAACTGTCAGTTTATCTCCAGCCATTTCGTCGCAGTTCATTCTTGGAGTGTGCGCTGGAGACGAAGATAGCAAAAATCAATAAAAACCCTTATTTTGAAAGTTTAGGGTCTTTCATAGTCATTGCTGTTAATACGACTGAAAAGCTCGTCACTATGCTTGTTGTGATAGGCAGCATGCCCAAGCCTATCTGCAACCGTTTTGACGAAAGACTAGCCAACAACGGTAAAAGACGTGACCCTCTTCGGTCGAATTTATGGGAAAGCCTTACGGTTCCTGAACCTAAAGTTTTCCAGACAGCCGACGGTAAAGATTTGGTAATCCTAGCTTGCACCGTTTTTGACTGATCCACCCGTGTGACAGACAGACGGACAGAATTGCGATGGCTAAGACCCGCTGAAAGCAGTACCTGCTTTCGCGCGTAAAAACGTAGGAAGTTGTAAATTTTTGACAGAGTGCTAAAAAGTTTAATTTCGCCTCTACATTTCCTTAAGTTAGAGTTTTACTATCCCCATTTTTTTGGACGAAAATTTTCCTACAAGATAAATATTTTCAGATAGCCCCAAATTTACGGAAAAAGAGCTAATTGTTTCCTGCCCCTTCTACCGGCAAGACACCACTGATTTGTATCTATTAGTATCGTTTAAGCTAATTTACAGCGCAGTAGAATTGATGAGCGTACGTGATGTTTTATCCAGTGGGGCAAACAACCCATGGACGCAATGTAAATAAAACACTACAATAAAAACTTGCTTGCTTAATAGTAGTAACAATAGCTGTCACAAGTTGTAGTTCTGTGCGGTCGTTTGGCCATACTTTGAGATTTTGACAAGGAAAATTTTGAGGCGTTGCAGGATGTAACATTAATATACTGAGATACGTATACAGGGGTGGGCCAAACAGTGACATTCCTTTCAACTATGTCAATATGATGTCATATACACGGTAGCCCAAAAAAGTAAGCTATTGCATTTCGTTCATATTGTTGCTAAATATTGACCATTTCACAATTTTCTCATTAGTAGACTCTGCAAGAAATTTGCTATTCAGTGGCATGCACACCGCACTTGCTACGTTGCTACACTTCTTTGTAAAACATAAATATAAAGAAACTAACAATATTTACAAATGGGCAGCAGATATAATGGTAATTTCTAAAGTATTTAAGTAAAATGTTAAATTTGAATTATAGTGTAAGTGCCAAAAATGTTTACATATAGCTACAGAGCAAGTTTTCATCTTTCAGCAAAATAGTGCACAGCTTGTAGGGCCACATAATCGAAATACAATGCTCATGCAGTTAACGGAGCAAAATCGCAGCCGCTAACCAGCATTAATTAACATTAAACATTTATGCAAAAACGGCTTACATTATTTGAAAAATGTTCAATAGGTCCTCCGTTGTTCTTTACACTTACTATAACTCATATTTAACATTTTAGTTAAATAGTTAAAAAAAATTTACCCTTCGACCTTTTACCGATCTGTAAAAATTGTTGGTTTTGGGATATTTACGTTTTACAAAGTAAAGTAGAGACACAATAGGTGTGGTGTAAATGCCACTAACTAGCAAATATTTTACAGAGTTTATTAATGCAAAATTGTGAAAATTGGTCAATATTTAGTGAAGATATGGTCAAAGTGCAATAGCTTACTTTTCTTGGCCACCCTGTAGACTGCAGAATACCGAATAGGCTACCACGTTTATATACTAGTTGAACAATTTTACAATATTTGCTGTTAATCATTCACAGTTTAAAAGTGCTCACTTATTTGAAAACATTTTTATAATTCTTTCGGGATCCCAGTGTTTCTCCACAAGCAAATTGTCAATCAAACAACGTTTTTTGATAGCTAATCACACCATCGTCACAAAATTACAATTTATTCGCATAATAACAAAACTAAGTCTTATTTGCGTCGGCAAACGAAGAACGACGTCATTAGCGAAAATGCCCTATACGCGAACAAAATGCAATCGATCATATAGTACCACACCGAGTGTCATTTTTTGACCCACCCTGTACATATAGAGAGAAAAGTTTGTGAGTAGATTTAGCGTTGATTTGGCTACCGACTGCGATGCATGTGGTCAAAGTCAAAAGCCCTCAGATAAGTCGAGAAACATTGAGCAAAAACGGATCCGTTCGTTTTCCGACTTCGTTTGGTTTCCATTCAGTCTAAAATTCAACAAACTTATGTTACAACTATTGCACAACGAATCCAGCATCATTCAAATTTCTTCAATTGTAATATTGATGACATAAACACTAAACGTTTGTCAACTGCCATTTTTCAGGTACGTCGTAAGCAGTAATTGCTTTGTGTTGCAACTTTTCTCTATTACCAGTTGATCTAAAACGTTTCCTGCCACCTGTATAATTTCTTTTGTTTTATAAAAACTAAATTTTGTTGTTAGTTTTAAACAACAACTGGCCAAAAAACGACTCGTTTTTCCATTTTTTAGGTAAACACTTCACTTTTTTCGAAGAAGTTTTTAACGAAATAGTCATCTTTAAAGCATCACAAGTTATATCAAAAATATCTAACGCACAGACTAACTGTAACCAGCGTAAACTAAGCTTTTTTCTAAAAGCCAAACAGCTGACAACATTTGTGCACAGTAACCTATGAATGATGCGCAGTCCAGGAGGTTCTGGTTTGGTTTGCTCATTGTCATAATATTGAAGAAAAATAAAACACCCGTCGCAACATCTACAGTGTACACCATTTCCATGTTAAATAAATAAATGCAAACTGTTACCAAACATAAAATAAACAAATAAAATGAATGAATAAAAACTTCTGAAAGCAACATAAAACAACTCCTTGCATATAGCCTACCTCAGAACTGGTGCATCGTGCGTTAGTGGTGACTGGCGGGAGGCGACTGTACGCCTAAAAAGACACAATGTACACATAAATAAAAAAATATCCATACGTAACGTTTTATCCAATGGGCAAAATTCCATATGTGAAACGTAGATAAAATACTGCAACAACTGCGACGAAATACAGAGAAGAAGAGAGAGAGAGAGAGAGAAAGAGAGAGAATTTTATTAGCCAAGTAAGACATCAAATAACAATTTCAACAATAATAATCGACTACAATGGCAGGTTACCAGAAAAGGCAAACGCCCATCAACGCTGGCCACCATTAACACAATAAAGAACAATATAACAAAATAATGACAGACTATAGATGGACAGAAAAGGTGCAAACAAAAGCAATTCAAAGTGCTGTATCTATTCCAACGACTGCAATAACAACTTCTTCAACTTAAATCTAAAAAAAATGACATGAACTTATGGCTTTAATATAATCAGGCAAATTATTCCAGAGTTTACATAGACATAAAGAGGTGTTATGTAGGCCTGTTTGGTTTTTTGTTTACTTGGTTCTGCCTATTTAGGTTACTTTGGGTTAGGTCGAGTATCCAAGAGTTTTTTTATAAGCCGGATGCCTTTCTTGTCGTTTATTCAATTACATTTAAGCACTCTGCACTGAATAGCAATTGTTATGGAACACTGTAGGTTTAATTAATTAGTGAACGTATTAACAGTTTCTGGTTATTGACTTTCGACTTTAAAGTAAACTTACTCTAAATCCAAGAAAAAACATTGAATTATCATGAAGAACTTTGGTAAATTATTGTGCAATGCCGTAATATTTTATATTAGTAAACAAAAGTAAATTTTACGCAAACAACAAGACAGTGCTACTAGTAAGCACGCTAAAAATTAATTAAACAATACTAAACTGTTCCATGATTTTTCAGTATTTTATTGTCGTTAATGTTCCAGCAAAATGTTTTTAAAATGTTTTTGAAGTCGTATACGAGCAAGCAAGGTGTTGGGTGAATGCAGTAACAAATAATAAACCACAGTCGCCAAAATAATGCATCAATTATTAGGTCTAATAGTAATGACACAATTTATTTTTCTCATCACTACAGAACGAGCTACAATTTTTCCAACTATCTCAAACGTAAAAAAGAGTTTTAGGGTTTTACCGTGATCGTGCTCTTCTTCTTTCTTCTTTTCTTTCGCCAAACTGACCAGAAATTCCAGAGCTTCCTTGAGCGACATGTCTGCAGTGCACATAAGCGCAAATTCCATTAGGCCGACTTTCACCGAAACTTCCCCGCGGGGAAAGTCGTGGACACAAATCACGAAAATCCGCGAAACAAATCATGAAATTCGGCGACATGATTTGTATCGCGACTTTTCCCGCGCGGAAGTTTCGGTGAAAATCGCAAAGTCGGCGTAATGGAATATGGGCTTTAGATGCTACGACTACTTGCCAACGACTCCTACTTCCTAGTAACAACGAATTGGTGATACTGGTAAAGTGGTAAGAAAATACGCCGTGTCTTGAAAGTGACCCACTTCTAGCGTTTATTTTATTTACAGTTGCAAGTCTGTTGGAATGATATTCGAATCGCAATGTCTTGATAGCTATACTAACTGCACGTACAATTTCCCACTTTGCCTTATTGATTTTTTACACTACCATCGTTCAATTATCAGCTTAAAGCTTGCAAAAAATGAACTCTGACCTTCGCCTTTGCTTGGCTTCTTCGCTTTCGGTTGCTCATCTGGTACCTCTTTCTTAGCTTGTACTTCTGCCGTGATTTCGGGGTACGATTCTGAAAAAAAACATTATAAGAAATTTATTTCAATGTAAGACGTCAAACAAACATGAAGAAAGCCATGCAATACAACAGTTGATATGCTAAAAGCTCGCCAGTTCCATATAATCTATTATTTTTGCACGCAGAGGCCGACTTGTTCTTCAACGCTCTCTGTGTTGTCAATAACAACGGCGTAGTTATAACTTATAAGCAAATTAAAAGTTTCCTTTTTCATTCACGAGTCACAAGCCGCAGCGGTCAAAACATGCAAGTACTGTATGCTATACTTAATAGGCCTAGTTGTATAATTAATCGCATAGCGTGCAAAACCAGAAACGGGAAATATTCAAATATAAAATATTATACTTATAATTTATATAATTATCTATTTTTCATAAAAAAAATTATAATTAAGTACTAACAAATAAGACAATATTATAATAACCAAGCATTTCAATACTAATATTTACACTATTTGTTCAGACTAGCACGTTAAGCCAATAAAATTATAATTGAGTGAGTTTTAGTTAGTTCGAATAAAACGCAGTAAATTTATTTTCACATTTTTGTTCTGATTTAGAGTTTGTGAGACTTTGTACATTTGAACTGTAACTATGGGGCGAGTCGGGTCGGGTCAAGTGAAGGTGCCCCATGACCAACTCTGCTTGTTCGGGTAACTTATTCGGTAGCTTTGAGCATTAAAGTAAACTTACCTTCCATGTGTCTGGCAGTCTGCTCAGTCTGTTCTGGTACCGGATCTGAAACAAACAGCCACCAAAGTTAATGTTCACAGCATCACGATGTGTGTCGCAATGTTAGTTTACTTGAACATGCACAACGCCACAGATGCATTTCCAATGCGCGAACGCTTTCGCTCAAAATCCAGAAAACGTTCGACGTGAAGTGACTGTTTGAAGCGTGATTCTGGACCGGAGAAACATGGTCCACGTACAGAAAATTTCGCATGCCAGCAGAACGCAAAGGGCTCTGCAAAAACACCGAGACGACTTGCATGTCAAAATACAACGAGCGGGATAATAAAAAGACAGTAAAAGAATATGTCGACTGTCCAGTTAATCGGTAATAAAACAGCTAGCCTACTGAAACTCATTGGTCGTGTATGACGACAATTCTCGAAGCATGCGTGACGACACAGCCATGCACTGTGACTAAGCGCAGTCTAGACAGACAGTAGGCCTAATAGAAGAGAAATTGTGCGCACAAGCTACTAGCAAAAGACTGACCAACAATGCACGTACTCATTATTCCCGTGTAGGCTACCGTACGGCGATCTACTGTGAACGACGTACGTTTACATGCAGAGAATTAGTTGATTTCAGCGGGCAAAGAATAAGACAGCAAGCTAAGAAAGAGAAAAAGGATCAGTTCTAAGCTTCTTGCACGACTGCTATATGTATGCATGGCAAAATAATTCCAGTTTAGTCTGCATTTCCGTAAGACAGTTTACTGCATAATTCAAAACAAAACATGAAACATAATCGTAAGACAAAAAGTATCGGTTGTCGTTGTTGACCTTGTTTCTTGTTGTTGTTTTTGCTTGCAGCTGACTTGCTTCACGTTTTAGCAGCGTCTGCATGTGCGATGAAACCAGAAACAGAACTGAAATGACATCCTTTGTTTTAGTTTTATGGCACAATGTAGGCACCGCCTTGCCAATAAAACTAGAGTTGCCTAACGTTCAGTCTTAGGGTTTGAGACCGTCGTCTTATGACACAACACGTCGGCCTCGGTCTTGGTTTTGATCTTGCAGCTCTGGTCTTGTATTGGTAGCAGTCTAGCAGAGCAAAGAAGTGGACGAATGAATTAAGTTAAGTACGGTTGTAATATTGAAGAAATGCTTAAGCAGTCAGTCAGTGCGGTTGCATAGCCAGACGGTCCTGGTCTTAGCCCTAACATTTTGGTTTTGTTTTCATCACTTCTAACGTGTAATATTTTCCACTCCAGCAGTCACAAGTTTTGTTTACCAACGACGTCAGTGTCAGTGTCCGTGTCGTCGGCTTTAGAAGATGATATCGAGCCGCTGGCATCGACGTTCAGCAGATGTTCTTTCAGGTTGAACACCGCTTCCTCGAGGTCACGAATTAGCGCCCAGGTCTTCATGTCTCGCCTTGTTAGAACGTCTTGTCCTGAAACGTCAATTTTCAACAAAAATTTTTTATCTGTTTTCATTGTTCACGAAATTAACTCATTGTTATTTATCACTGTACGATGTCTATTAGACTGTGTTTGGAAAATACGCGTTGTATATAATAAGTAAGGGCTTACGACTCGTTGACCAAAATAAACTGCACTGCGATAAGCATTTTCCCATCACAACGACAACTGATGTGTAAATACGATGCTTAGCAAAGAGATCCAAAATCTTAAGACGATCAGTCGATAACGTGTAACTTGCAGAGCTGGGCAGTAACGAAATTACATGTAATTCAATTCCGTAATTTAATTACAAATTACAATTGTAATTTGTAATTTAATTACATTTGATTTTAACGTAATTTGTAATTGGTAATTCAATTACATGGTCAACAGTTACATTACAGTTTTCAGTTACATCTGAAAGTTTCAAGTGGTAACATCTATTAGTTTTATATTAAGCACCATATCAATCTCTTTTACTTACTTAACTACACTTTGCCATGTGATTTACATTTTAAGTTATAACTGTTTTTCTGCACAAATTGTTTTTGTAAACAGTGTAGACTGTAGGCCTAAATAGCAGACTTTTCATTTTGCTAATCGTGGGATAAACACTAAACAGTCTGCATCGCCGATTGTTGTCAAGTCATAAAACATTTCTGCAATTACTTCTTCCCCAGGCCTTTAAAGTGACAATGACCTTCATATGATTTACATGATGTAACTTCTAGTGCACTACTGCTAGTTTGCTAAACTTATGAATGTGTTTATCATTTATAATACTAATTGGAAAACAAGATTAGCAATTGCATGTAATTTGTAATTGAAGTAATTAAAATTACGTAATTTGTAATTTGGCCTCTGATTCCAAAGTAATTTGTAATTTCAATTCCATTCATGTTAGTAATTTGTAATTCGTAATTGAATTACATTTGAGTCAGAAATTTGCTCAGCTCTGTGTGTAAGTCTTATGCCTACGCAGTTACAACAAAACAATCATATTTTTGCGCATAATACTACTCTAAATCTGAGTAACAGGAGCGTCTCGGTCTCATCTCAATTTCGGTCTCGGTTCGAAGAGTCGTGTACTCCCTGTTCAGAGTGGCACTGTTACGCAATGGCACAGGCCTATAGGCGTTTCACTCTCACACTATGTGCTAAGTTCATAAATTCACCATAAGTTACTTATACTGGCTCTGACAACCCGACTATGACTTAACTACGCGTCACTGGAGGACGCCAGATTATTTTTTGCAGTTTGCAATACGTAGGCCTACTATAGCGCGTTGTTACTCGTGAGGCGACCACTGTAGCACTAAGATAAAGCACTGCATACCTTGCAAAGTGCCAACCTGTAGCTTTTATGCTGAGGCGTTCGTATTATTGCCCTGGGCAGTTCCGACACGTAGCTCCACTGTGCAAAATACTAAATTTCGCGTTAATGGAAGGCATGTTTAGTAGTAGGCCCCGTATACACTATGTGTCTACTTTTTTTTCATAAAGTCACAGTGTAGGCTCTAGTGTTTTGTTATTTATTGTATCGTATAATCTAACTGCAAAAACAAAAATTCGTTGACTACACTGTGTCCCAAAAAAGCATCCCCGACATTTTTGACTGTAACTTGAAACCAATAATCTGATTTGGATATTTTTGGTACGAATATTTTTGACACAACTTGCCATCAAAATGACTATTTAGTTTTCCACGTCACTCAACGTTTGTTTCTGCACCACCTGGGAAAACACGACCAGCGAAATATCACTTTCTATCCAATGCGATATGATCATTGATTGCTTAATTAACGTAACGCGTAAAAACTCATTTTGTTTACATTTTTGACACTTTGGCTGACATTTCATTCAGTTGTTTATTCTTTAATTGCCTGCAGTAAAATTGCTTGAAGTGTTGGCCCACTATGCGAACACAGGCATGGAGACGCTTTCTCCATTCATTGACAGCAGTATCGACAATGTTCTGGTCCATTATTGTGCAAAACTTTTTCACCCAGCAATTTTAGTGTTAAGTTAATTAAGACTGTGGTTCGGACTAAACTTAGGTTACTTTAAAATTAGTACGCGTATATATTCGAGTGGAAAAGTTATTAGGATAGATCCAGTGTTTATTGCATTTTACGACTTTGTTTACTTTGTTTCCATCGTTTTCCGCCAATTTACTTACAGTGTTTGGGACGCTCACGATGGTGATCACCAGTCTCCGTTTCAGTCTCTGAACAGGAATTCACGATCCCAAATTCCCAATGGAACGCAGCAATATTTCGCTTGAGCTGCTTTCCCTAGGTAATGCAGAAGCATACATTGGGTGAGATAAAAAAAACTAAACAGTCATTTGATGGCAAGTTGTGCCAGAAATATTCGTATTAAAATTATCAAAATATGGGTAATTGGTTTTCAAGTTACAGTCAAAAATGTCGGGATGCTTTTTTGGGACACAGTGCATGTAATTAATAGAAACTTCTGGTAGATATACTTTAACAGTTCCGGACCATTCACGATTATCCCTGGATATGTTTACAGCGGTCTTTTTCTAAAAACTTTGCATCCTGTACTACGTTACAGCTGGATCTAGAAAAACAGTCGGAGTTATGTATCTTTTTTGGTTTTTCCAGGTGGCAGCACAACCAGAATCCGATCACCTCAAAGTTGGTCAAGTCTTACTTTCCCTGCAAATTTCAGCCAAATCCGTTGCTAACAACCGAACAGACAAATAAACCAATAAACGCAGACAATCATAATTTATATTTCCTGCCTTTCTTGGCGGGAGTAATATTAATGGCGTACATACCAGAAGTCTGAGAAGTGGACGCTGAGCGTTTTGTTCGGTCGGTGTCGAGGGACAATGAACAGCACGAGTGTAGTAGACTAAGCATCACACATATGACGACAATCATACAGTGAACACTCCATCCCGATACAGCGCTTTTCAGACCCATATTTTCTTGCTGCAAAGAAAAAACAACCAACATTAAGTCAGAGTAGTTACTGACATTACTGTCTGCGACAAATTTTATTCAGATAGTTCAAAAATACAGGTATTTCTTTCACGCCAATTTCCAGGCAGTGAGGCGTTGCCACAGTCTGCCAGAGCATGTGGACGGATAGCCTCACTTTGCAAGAAATGGAATTTGCAAGGAAAATGGAAGGAAAATGGTAGATTTTGGCAATGAGTGAAATTTGCAAGGAACGGAAAATGCAAGAAAAGATAAAGCTAAATCTGCAAGAAAGAAAATTGTAAGGAATGGAAATTGCAAGGAAACCGTTTTGCAAGTAAATATTACATTTTTTATTACAATGTAAGTTACAGGGGCGTCCATCCCCCCTCAGCACCAGGAGGCAACCTTCCCTCAACTCGGATGCCCTTCCTCTCCCCCTACTTTTCCGCCCCTTACCCGTGTTTTCCCATTTTCTTTCCCTTTTCTTTCTTTTTTCCCTCTCTTCCTTCTCTTTTGTTTTCCCCTCCCGTTTTCCTCTTTCTTTTCTCCCTCTCTTTAGAAGTAGAACCCTTTAATCCAGCTAAATGTTCTGGGAAGCGCTGTAAGCTCCCATAGCGGGGTCTGGGGCAGAGCCCCAGTTGAAATCAAATTTGGTGTATTTTAACGTTTGAAATATGACATTTGGTGGCAACAAATTTTAGTTATTTTCCATATAATTAATTGACCAAATTTAGTGCAGTTGAAACAATATAGGGGCAAACAAAGGTGGCGTCGCACCGAAACTTTAAAATTAGACTAGGCCGATTAGACTAGGCCGTAGCCAAAAATTGTGCTCGGGGATTGACCTTTTCTCCCTTTCGAGCCTTTTCCCTTTTCCCCTCTTTTTCTCTTTTTCCTTTTCCTCTTGCTTTTTTTCTTCCCTCGCGTTTTTATTTTTTCCTTCTCCTCTCCTTATTTGTGTTAGAAGTAGGACCCTTCAAATGCAGCTAGCGTGTCTGGGGGAGCGATGTGAGCTCCCCAGCAGAGTCTGGGGTGGAGTCCCAGCCATAGTCAAACTTAGTGCATTTTAGCATTAAAATATGACATCTCGTGACAACAATTTTAATTATTTTTCTCAGAATCAACTAACCAAATTTACTGTGTGCAGTTAAGATAATAAAAGCAAACAAGGGCGGCGGAACAAATTTAAAAGTAAGGATAGGCTTACAAATAATCTGCGAGCGAAGCGAACCAAGTTTTTTTTAAACTGTTGTACGCAAAATTGTCACATTAAAATTAAAAATTCCATAGGGCGGTAAAGCCGCTAATTCCTCTCCTTTAAACACAGCCTTGAAATAGGGGTTAAAAGTAATCTGCGAGCGAAGCGAGCAGAAAACAAATTGGGCAGAATTGTACGCAGAATTGTCACATTCTGTGCTATGTGTTTCTAGGAAATCTGCCACCAAAAAAATTTCCCCCCAGTTTTCAATTTTTTAATTTCCCTCAACTTTTTCCAGGAGGAATTTGCCTCCACCTGTCAATGGAGTGAACGCCCCTGTAAGTTACTTGAAAATAAATGCGCGACATCTGACATCGTCAGCAAATTTAAAAGTTTTAATCATTTTGTGGTCTATATTGATTTTTGGCACGCGTAAAGTTTACCTCTACAGTTAGGAAATTCAGTATACTCCATTAAAATTAAACACGTTTTACGTTAAATGTTTAAAACAGAATACACTTACTCTCACATGATATATGCAAGTATAGTAGACCAAATATTGCCGCGAACAGAACTGATAGACACAAAATAGTCCGTCAATAGGCTATAGGATATGCATTCCCTACAAATTCCATTCCTTGCAAATTCACACGGTTGCGAATTTTGGGGCTTTTTCTTGCATTATCCTTTTCTTGCAAATTTTCACCCCTTTCCTTGCAAATTCCATTCCTTGCAAATTCGGCGCCTCCATACGAACCAACTCCTTTAACTGACTTGCAGTTCCAAAGGACTTTTCCCACTAATGTGAAAGAATTGCGAAATATAACACAAACCCCAAATGCATAACTCGTTGGCTTTATTTTTTACTATTTCTATTTTTGGTTAGGCCTAAGCGAACAACCGTTACCAAAACAGTTTAACATGTACTTACACGCGTCATTTGCTGGAGGTTAGATAGTTTAGTTGCAAATTAATAGGCCTAATTCGAGATTAGTTTAAACTGCGAATATAGTAGAAATCTAACATATTCGGATTATGAATATAATTGCATTAGAGGTCTTATTATTCGATACGAAGAAGTTTTGGGGCAGGATATGATTCGAATCGGACATTTTTTGCAGCAGTAGTATCCCAGAGAACATTCATCGTCTAGTGCGCACGCGTAACCGCGAGTTGAACCGAGATCAAAATTTGATCGGTGGTCAGATGGCAGTTCAGAATTGAACGGAGATCAATGCTTGAACCGCTTTGGTGCAATGCAATTTACAGCTGAACTAGGTTCAAATTCAGATTTGACCCGGGTTCAAAGTTGAACGACGTTGGTGCAACGGGCCCTTAGACTGCAAACTTACGGCCTTCTCTACATACACGCCGTACGTTAATTTTGATTGCATACAGTATAAGCCCAACAGATCGTGAAGGTTGTTACGCATGGTCGCCTAGTTTAAACAGGACGAATGGTCGTTAGAAAAGTTTAGCGGTAACTTGAACAGTACTACCAAGCGAATACGTGCAGGATGAAATTCAGACGTCTGGGCGTTACTCGTATGATTGACAGTATCAGCCATTCACTTCCTATATCGCTTTTATAAATAACTACCTAAGAGCACGCACATTACGATCGACTAAAATGTTGTAGAGACGAAACGGATGACGCTGGCAGCGTTACAGTAAGCCAAAGTTTCCGTTTTCCCTTCATGTTCGATTTGTGAGAAATGTCCGACAACAGCTGTCACACAAGTCCATCGCAAATCGAAGTAACAAAGTTAAGTTTTTAGTGCTCCTTAAGTCGCTCCTAGTAATCTAAAGTTTAAAACGATCTCTAACGCACTCGGTTTGTCTCGCCGATATTCCGTTCAACCAAGCCCGTCGAGAGTCACAGGGGAGCCCGGGGAAACATTCTCGCTTGGCTCCCAAACATTTGCACGAGGCCCTTCTGGGGAAAATTTTTTGAATTTTTCTTTTCAAAATGAAACACTCCGGCGTACTTTATATTTCTAGCCGACGGCGGCTCCCCCAAACGTCGGGGGCCGGGGTAGCTAACCCCCTACCCCACCCTCTCGACGGGCCTGCGTTCAACAGATTAGTACATCTACAACTGAAGTTTGAAAATATCGACGCTGAACACTGTGCAACGAGTTGGAATCCACGTTGACGGGCCAGCGACAGACAGCAAACGCCGACAACCGTACACGACCACCGGCATAATAATATGACTGTGATGTTCTTTGAATGACCGTCAGATGGCAAATTTTGGTCACCATAGTTACTGTAGGCTACACTATACAAATCTAGACCCCATAGTAAACTTTTGCGACTTTTGACTAACCGCCGAAAATCCAACTCTTAAACGATGTATAACCTTTATAAGCGTTTACTCGATCAGTCTTCTAGTACTGGTCCACTATGTCAACGATGTGACAATCGTCTGTCACTGTCTGTTTCTAACATAAGGCAACATGAGACATACATAACATAACATATTCTGTTACTTGCCATAAGCTTAACATAAGCTGATGATGACGCATAAAAGTAAGCCGCTTGCTTTTTACGGTAACCCGTCCACTTTTGCTAAATCATATTTCAATGCAGCACGTTTATTTGTCAAAATAGCAAAAAACAAATAAAAAAGAAAATACAGAAATAAAAACATCGCATTCAGAAAAAAAACACCGAACAACCTGGAAGTTTACATAACATTTGAAATTAAATGTAGCAGTTTTCTTAATAATCCAGTAAAAGTGCATGTATTATGCCTGAGTGAAAATAATTCTGTTTAATCCAATTTTTAACGTCGTACTTACTTTGTCGTTACGAGTATTCGGTCGTTAACTATAGACGTAAACTTTGCACACTTCCGGCCTCTTGTAGTGAAGCAAAGATCACGCCTAGTCTTGCTTGCAGCTGCTACGTGTATTGATATGCATACAGCGCCGCTTTTGCGGTGCCACGCACTATTTTATCCGTTTTAAATATTGTGCGTTTTGACAGTGTATAGAAACTGGTTCTACATGGCGACTTAATACTATTATAGCTATGAGTGTATAAATGTTTTTTTTCTAAATTAAACTCTGATGGTATAAAAGTAAAGACGTGCTTAGTGAAACGTAGAAAAACTTCTGCTTCCGATTGCAGCCGGCAAAAAAATTAAAGACGAAGGGCGACGGAAAAAAATATTTATTTTTATATCACGATGTGTCATGTAATATTACTCGACAACTCACAAAAACAAACTGAGACAGTAAACAGTACCAAAAATTAAGCAAAAATATTGTAACATTTGAGGCTAAATGTAAACAGTATTTTTCACTAAAACTATGAAAGCATACTGAAAACTGCGCTGATGCTTCTGAAGGTCCGACAAAAATTTTAAGGACGCAGGTTTATTTCTAAACACGGACGGCAACCGGATGCACGAAATATTTTTAGGTCTGAACAGTAAAACTACAAGTACTGCAGCGCAAGAACGAAAGCCACATTTGCATTAGCTCTCTGCAGTAAATATTAAATCTTTAGAAACGCGAAGAAAATAAGAAGCGCTTGGAGAGCGAAAACATCCGCCAAGGATGCTTAATGGCCACAGCTGCTAAGAAACAACAACGTAATGTTGCGAAATTACGTATTTTTTATTCTATTGTGTTTGCCAAAATACTATGTCCTAAAGTTTCTTTGGTTGGGTTGTCCAAGTAAACGATCTATACTCAGATTACAGTGTACAGCCAAGTTTTCCCAAAGGCTTTCCAGTATTAGGCTAGTATACTACTCGAACGAAATTTCTTTTTTGTGCATGTTTTGCTGTGCATAGGCCTACATTCGTGTATGCAACTAATAATCTGCAATTACAGTTCCAACAGTAAACTTTTCACGTGATGCAAAGATATTATATATTCTCAAAGAATTGCTTGTTTAGCTTCTTCTGAGGGTTATAATTTTACGAGTTCGTACTGCTAAGCACATCTGCGCCCAAATATGCGTTACAAGCGTGCGTTGGGGCATCCTGGTGTGGGCCGTATGTTAATCATTTGACACGATTTAGTGCTTTTGTTTTATGCTGCAAGTTTTCACTTCTCTGGAGTGCCAAAATAACTGCGCTGGTATCTTAAACGTGATCTTAATCTCTGTTCACTAAACTCCTGCTTGTGATGACCAGACCTTCAAACGTATGGGACCAAATGGTTTCGTTTAACGCTAAACGCTCGGCATACCGTCGTTACACGTCATTTCTGCAGGGCAGCGCAGCGTACAGCGCGACATTATGGCGTCGTGAAGGCAATGGCTTGTCAGCCTGCACTCTGTCGGCGTCGCAGGTGAGCTATTCACAGTGGCCCAGCCAGCACAGTGTCAGTAAGAATCATCGTGTAGTATAGCACAGTGACACGTGACAACGGGAAAAATTTAAAACAGTCGGAAAATCTTCTTCCAAAAATTAAAAATAAACCATGCTAAAAATCTTGATTTCGAGACCTTAACAGACATAAGTGAAATTTTGAGCATCCTTGTTAATTCTGTCGGATATATCCGCAGCTGTCAGAAATTTGCAACTTTTTGTGTTCGGTCCAACTTTTTGTATCTCATGACGATTCCAGTCACGCGGACGGTGACTTCGTCGACCAGAAAAACTTGTCGCCGAGTGACGGAAATTGCCAAAATATATATGATTATTACCAAAGACGTTTAACTCCATAAAATTATTATTTATGCGAGTGGTTCAAATGCACTCAAGCTACTTTTTTACTTTTAGCTTAACATTTGTTTTAAATTTTTACCCGGTTATTGGCTGCAACACTAAACATGCATTTACTGTGACAAATGAAGTGTGAACCTGTTATTTTCATTACAAAACTAGAAATACGTTCTGTCCTATTGCCACGCTATATAGCATAACAGCTGCATTTCAGCGTTTGACGCTCTTGTGAGCCAGCAGCCAATATTGTCTTTGAATAAAAACGGTTGGTTGCCATGACAACAGGGGCCTTCAGGGGAGAAATTTACATGACACCATTGCATAACCCGGGCCCGAAAATAGGGACTAAGTGTAAACAGCGTGCAATTATCTTTTGCGGGGCCGAGTTAAGTCAATTTTGTCCAAAAATTTGTTGCCATAGCAACGTGGGTCGGCAGGGGAGAAATTTAAATGACACCATCGAATAGCCCGGTCCAAAAATAGGGGTGTAAGTGAGAACAGCGCGCAATTATTTTTTACGAGGGCCGAGTTGTAGTCAATTTTTGTCCTAAAATTTGTTGCTATGGCAACAAGGGTCGTCAGCGAAAAAATTTAAATGACGCCATCGGATAGCGCAGGCCGAAAAGAAGGCGTAGGTGAAAACAGCTAGCAATTATCCTTCACGGGTGCGAAGTTAAGTCAATTTTGCCCCAAAATTCGTTGCCATGGCAACAGGGGTCGGCAGGGGAGAAATTTTAACGACATCATCGGATAGCCCGAACCCGAAAATAGGGGGGTAGGTGCAAACAGCGCACAATTATCTTTCACAGGGCCGAGTTATACCTCTGTGAAGTCTCCATAGGCCGTAAGACATTTTTTATATTGGGGGTAAAATACGGGAAGGAGTTAACAGATTTTTATCCCAAACTAGAAATACGTTTCGGGTCCCGAATCACTGTGCAAAATTTTATCAAAATCTAATTAAAATTGCGGCCGTAGGAGTGTTTACAGTCAGACCGTCAGACCGACAGAATGAAAGACAGACGCAAGTGATTTTATCATCTGTCCCTTGCTTGCTTTTTGCGCAGTCCGAAATAGCAGTTTCGTTTGCGTTTTTGACACACTGTTCCACGGGCTAACTTCGCCACTGTCCATGGGCCACCCACACACTACGATTAAAGTTTGTCATCACACCGGAACGTGGTTAACGGTCGCTGTAGGCCAGCCGTGCAGCATTCAACGAATTCGCGCCCACAGTTGTCACTTCAATCGGCCCACCCCAAACGTTCCGACTCGGACCACGTGTTTTTTTAGCGCCAGACTTCTATTTTTTGAAGAAAATAAGACATGCTTGATGCAACTATTTATAAAGATGCTTAACGTGCTAAATCAGTGTATAAATATTATAAACCAGAATAGTTTTGCGGTCATTGAATGCGTATCATTTTGATTTCATTTCGTCGTTGTCATTAGGCCTATAACCGGTAGGCGTTGTGTAGTGGTATCGCGTCTAATACAATCAGCGAAGTTACTGTACGCCGGGCCCAGTTAATACTGCGATGGGTGACTGCCTGTAGGCAGGTAAACCATCTCGGGATGTAACCAACCGCCTAGGTCAACTCAGCCTACCATCCCTCCGGGGTAGTTAAATCGAGTACCGGCCAGTTCACCTCTGTCGGGTGGCAGGTAACACTGTGTGATCCCATATGACAAGTGACGCTCCGTAGCTCCGATATGGGATCATTAAGAGCTATATGCACCTTTAACCTTTAACCGTATCAATACTTAACAAATATTTTGAATACATAATATTTTTTCAATAATCTTTTCGTATATTTAAAATTTTCGCGTTTCCCAATCTGGATCACTACATATTTGTGTGGGCTATATTATTTTTTCGTAAATTACACCGTAATTATACCAATGAATATTTAGGAAAAAAGCGCAACGTATTTAACAATTTATTGAAACAGAACAAACGTAAAAAACTGCAGTGCACATAATTAATCAAGCGAGAAAACAAGCATTTCAAGAATGATGAGATTAGTTTGAAAATCAACGAGAATGTCAGCGTCATGGGCCAGCATGTAGGCCATCACGGGTCAGCTGTATCGATTTTCCTGATGTACGTGTATTCATTGTGTCCAGTTGAAGGCTGCAAGTCGGAATGGGTCGCAGTCGGAACAGAAGATTTCGCACGTCCACGCTTCCCGCTAAACTGCGCACATCGACAAAACGCAACGATACTTAATACCTCGTTTACACGACGAAGCAAACACGAAGCAAAGATGAAGCAAGCGTATTCAAAATACACGTGCACGACGTGTGCTCTTAAGCTTGTTTCGTGTTTGCTTCATGTTTGTTTCATCGTGTAAACAGATTGTAAGCATGTAGTGTATTTCTATCCAAAACAACGAATGCAACGCACGCCCCTAAGTACTTTTTACGCAACGGACGCAGAGGACGCAACGGCTAATGATAGAAGGCGCGTTCGTTGCATTTGTTGCGTTGCTTTGTTTGCCAGCTAAAATTATTATTGCAAACTTTAATAACTATACATTATACCCAATGCGTTAACAAAAATGCGAAGAGATGCTTTAAAAACAAAACTGCTATCAATAGCGTATAAAATCATCTTCGATTTTTGGCAAACTGCCAGATATTCAGAAACAGCTCCGGTGTGGTGTGGCTATAGTCTGGGGATTTGCTTTGGTTTTAACTCACCACTAGTTACCGGCTACCTAACAACTTGACTCGTAAAGTATGTTGCTGATTGTAGTTTGGTATTGGTCCTATAAGTGAAGGTGTACAGCGCATTGTACATGCTACAGACATGACGGAGGGAAAGGATTCTGTCATAGGGGGTTATGTCCAGGGGGGGATTCGGTCCTACTTTCATTCAGAAAGCACCAACTATCAGGTAAAATATGCAACGTATATATCCAGTCACAAGCACACAATAAAGTTGACCATTTTGATTTTTGCAATAATACTTGTATTCCGAGTTCTGAGCTGATATTTCAAAGGTCACATACCCAAAGAAATCTGTAGAAAAAAATCGCAATAAGACACCCAGCAACACCTCGTGGACGTTTGTACACTATCGCATTTTGACAGCAAAAAGACGACACGTTCAATGCCGTTTTGATTAAATTAGTGGTGATTTCGGTAACCGATAATAAAGGATTTGAACTGTTTGGACTATCGGCAATGACAGGCTATTAATCAAACAACTACACGGTGTTTCAAAAAAATCCTCAACATTAATTATCGATTGCAATTTTAAGACTAACCGGACTTATAAAATTCACGACATAACTAGTCGTCAATGACAATGGGTGAGGTAAAAACTTAGTGTTATTTGACGGAAAGTTATGCCAAAAATATTCTTACCAGAAATCATCAAAATCTAATAATCTTTGATCAAGATATAAGCGATAACGTCGAAGATCGTTTGAAAAGCAGCGTGAAGTTACGGTCAGCCTACCTCGTCATCGTCGATGTCGACGTATCCGGGGTTCTCGTAGGTCGGATTAACCAGCTTCGCCTTGTGCTCGTCGCCGTCCGTACCCGAGCCGAATATCACCGTCTTGAACTGCACCATCGACGGCTTGTTCAGATATCTACAGTCATCAACGCACGCTTTCAGCTAGTAGCTACGGCCACTTGGAGTGCCAAGAACGGTTTAATACTGACAGCAACTTGCTAGCAGCGTTTTAAAAATCCGGGCAGGTATCGTACAACTGAAAGCGACACGACCTGTCGCCATGCTTCTGAAGCGACAATTTTACTACCATCTTACCTCTACAATGCCGGATTAAGGTGGGCGCTGATGATACTGCAGCATCCGGCCCATTCGTAAAATCGGCCCATGGCCACAGAGTGGACAAAAATTTGTTTTCGTAACAGCCATTTACATGCCACATCATCAGCTTGCCGTGCCCGATGTACGAGCGTAGGCGGCTTCATGAATTAAGCACCGGTAACCCTTTCTGTTCTCCGCCTGTCTTACCATTTCGACCAGGCTTTTGTCGCCCCATTGAACGATATCATCGATCCATTGTTTTTTCTGACCACCTTGCCGACGTTTTCCGGGCATAAATTCTTGTTTCGTTGTATGACCGAAGTATTTCAGTTTGCGTGATTTCACTTGCCCCAACCGGCCCCTGTCTTGGCCCACCCTTCGTAAAACCTCCACGTTCGTCACATGTTCAGACGTCGTTCTTTAAGGTCAACATGCACCAAATTTGACTTCGGCTGAGACTCCGCCCCAGACACCTTAGCAATCACAGTGCAGCGCAGGTGTAAGGGGTTTTACTACTAATGCAAGAAAGATAAGGGCAAAGGAAAAAAGAGAAAAAAAACAGAGAAAAGAAAAGTAAAAAAACGAAAAAAGAGGAGGAAAGAGAAAAGAGGTGATTATCAGTTATCACCCGCATTGACGGTATTGGGGTCTTGGGCGGCGTCTTGGTCTCTCCTGAATGGCAGAAACAAATAGACCCTTTTATAAATAATAACATCCGGTCTAATTTGCTTTTAATCTGGCCCTGTATTTCTGCCAAAATCCGTGACACGCAAAACAGGCCAATCAATTATAGGGTGTTTACACGATCTAGCAAACGTCCAGCATTAGCTCGTGTATTTTGAATACATTTGCTGGAAGTTTGCTGGACGTCTGCTGGATCGTGTAAACAATCCATTAAGAACAACGAACGACAAAAACACGCGGCGAAACTTACCCATTTCTGCGCAGTAAGTAGATGATGAGACCCATAGCGACAGCAACGATGACGAGCGGTGCTATCACTCCGACGATCCAGACGTGACTGTCATGGACGTAAGTAGTCTGTTGAGAAGAGGGACTGGTTACGTTGTGACAGCGAGCACCCGTCAGGCCGCTTGGACAGCTGCGAACATCACAGCAAACGCAAAATACGTCAGTATTGCACAAAACGACTCCGGAAACTTTATGGCGATTTACAATAATTGTGTGACTGTTCACTAAGTTCAAATATCCACTAAAGTTGATAAATAATCAAAGATCCGGGACCCTAAAGCCGGAGACTATACGGAATTGTTAACAAAATCTGAGTGGTTGGTCCTTGGAACACTTTTCACCTTTTTGGCCAAATTTTATCAAAATTCGTCCAAAACTTGATGAAATACATTGCAACTGTCGGCAGTCTATACGCTTTTAAAAATCTGGGATAAAAATAATCTGAAATCCACCAAAAAATATGTTATCCACCGAGAAAAAAGCATCAGCTATATGCATCTTTATATTTATTCATCAAAGATGCATTTATTGTCATTTTTATTCTTGATTATTTTATCAATAAGATAGAAGCTGACTCACATGCATGTGGCA
>Ga0209367_1000168_pt1 | contig 51494 bp, 48 predicted proteins | sample WorMetLIZISLAND2_FD_187412 | JGI IMG/M metagenome (GOLD analysis project Ga0209367, IMG submission 187412) | Marine gutless worms symbiont microbial communities from Max Planck institute for Marine Microbiology, Germany - Olavius geniculatus... ... | reverse complement strand
TGGGTCAGAATACGGCTTGCCAACCAGCTGAGACCATTGGCTGAGCGGCAGTAAAACCAAATTCAGAAAATATGAAGCATTCATTATTGCTTGCGCTCCAAAAATGTCGATTCCAGCAACAAACCGTTTTTTCTTGACACGTCGAAATGAATGACGTATTACAACATAATATAAATAATGTATGCTCATTTACATAAAATGATTATATATTATGAATACGATTCATTCGCATGCTATAAATTATTCCGTGCTAGGTACCAAGCGTTCACGATTCCCCATGATAGTTAATTGGTTTCTAACCATGCTGTCACACATCTTCAGATTGAATATACTGATCTACCCCAGTGATAAGGAGACCCAGCCATACAGCTACGTATAATATTTCGATTAACATATTGTTATAACGTTTAATCACGGGTTGTCTTCGGCGTCGTCCAAGGCACGTAAACTTCGAACTCTGAACCTGGAACCGATCACTTCAGGTGTAACTCATTGAAAGGGGGGCAACATGGACGTAAAGGAAATTCAAGAAAAAATCAAGGCCGCCAACATTGATTCCTTGCGGATCGATTTTCCGGATCTGCATGGGATTTGCCGCAGCAAATTGGTTCCAGCCGGACGGCTCGAAGAAGTTTTGGAAGAGGGCTGCAACCACGTTACGGCCACCTATGCGGTGGACTTTGCCAATGATGTGGCTATGGGCAGCGGGGTCGGGGATGAAATCCAATGGCGCGATATGGTGGTCAAGGCGGATCCGGAAACTTTTGCCGTGCTGCCGCATTTGGAAGGAACGGCGCGCTTCATCGGCAACGCCTATGGCCCTGACGGCAGCCGCCTTCCCATGGATCCGCGCTATGTTCTCCAACGCATCATTCAGCGCTATAAAGATCTGAACCTCGAACCCATGGCCGCTTCGGAACTGGAGTTTTTCCTTTTCAACCAGGGCAGTGACGGCGAAATTTACAATGCCAATCCATCCTGCGTCTATCAGGTTAACCCGATTGTCGATCCGAAAGGTATTATGAGGACGCTGCAAAACATCTTTATCGAACTGGGTCTGGACATTATTTATCTCAATCACGAATTCTTTCCGAGCCAATTCGAAGTCAATTGGAAATATGATGATGCCCTGAAAATGGCCGATCAAACTTTCACCTTCAAATATGTTTGCAAGGAGGTGGCAGCCATGAACGATCTGCTGCTGACCTTTATGGGGCGTCCCCGGTCCGACAACGGCGGCAGCGGCTACCATATTCATGCCTCGCTGAATGATCCTGAAAACGGCAAAAACTTATTCGAAGACCCGGCCGCCGAAAACGGTGTGTCCGATACCTTGCTCTATTTTTTGGGCGGACAGATGGCCCACGCCAAGGGCATGTCCGCCATTCTGGCACCGACGATCAACTCCTATCGCCGCTTTGTACTGGGCGCATTTTGCCCATTTTATCTAGCATGGGGTTGGGATAACCGCACCGTGTATTGTCGGGTACCGGCCGAACGCGGCTCAGCCACCCGGGTGGAAAACCGGGGACCCTGTGCGTCAGCCAATCCTTACCTGGCCATGGCGGCCGTCCTGGCGGCCAGCCTGGACGGCATCGAGAACAAGATCGACCCGGGGGAGCCGGCACCGGAAGATGTTTATGGGTGCGATCCCGGAACTTTTAATAATGTGACGTTCTGGCTGCAGGACGCCCTGAAGGACTTTGCAGCCGATCAGGTCCTGGTCGATGCCCTGGGCCCCGAACTGGTCCAGGCGTTTATGGCGCTCAAAGAGCATGAACTCGAACGCTACCGCACCAGCGTCACGGACTGGGAGTGGAATGAATATGCATACCACTTGTAAAAGCAATTGAAGATTTTCGATTGAAGATTAAAGATTTATGGTCTGCCTCCGGCAGGTCAATCTTAAATGTCCTAATACAAAAACAGCGGAGCGAAGCGACTTCCACAAATCTTCAATCTTAAATCTTCAATCTTCAATTCCGGATCGTCCGGATAATAGTTACAACAAATTTAAATCCAAGCAATCAACTAGTAACGAATAACCAATAACAAATAACTAATAACAAATAACCGGCAGTTACAGGGGGTGCACCATGTGCGGAATAGCGGGGCTAATAGCCAAGGATTCGCCCACTCTGGGAAATGATTTGATCAACATGCTCAAGGAACTCATTCACCGGGGTAAGGACGCCACCGGTGTCGCCGTTTACGAAAACCGGGATACGATCGATCTCCGGGTCTCAATGACCGACGCCGAGCACCAAGCGAGCCTGGAAGAGACCATCAAAAAATATGGATCGATTTCAAATGACCGGATTTACCAGGGTCAAGGCATCTTCACCTTCTACGAAGCGTCCATCGATATGGACCGCGCCCGGGTATCTGATTTGAACTGGGATATCGACAGCCACCCCAACATTTGTGTGCATTCTCTGGGAGGCCGACTCAAAGTCTATAAGGACGAAGGTTCAGCGGAAGAGCTGCAAAATCGCCATAAAATTCCGTCCATCGCGGGCACCCACGGTATCGGGCATGTCCGCCTGGCAACCGAAAGTGTTGAAAATATCAATTTTGCGCATCCGTTTATTTCTTATCTCTACCCGGAACTGGCCATCGTGCACAACGGCCAGTTCACCAACTATTTCAATATGCGCCGCAGGATGGAAAGTTGGGGCGTTCGGTTCAAAACCAATAATGATTCTGAGATGGCCGCCCATTTTCTAGCCTATCAAATGCAAGAAAAGAGCAAAGATCTGGAACAGGCGCTGCACCTGGGTTTGGAAACTTTCGACGGTGTGTTTACCCTCCTGGTCAGCACTCCCAATCAGATCGGCGCCCTGCGGGATCGGCTGGGCATCAAGCCCATGCTGTCATTTGAAAAGGACGGCGCCACGGTGCTTTTCGGTTCAGAGCAGATTTGTTTAACCCCAATTGTCTCCGATGTCTATGCCACGGAGATGGATCCAGGAGGTGTCCAGGTATGGTCCGTTTAGACTTAGCAGGCATGAACTCCCGGGAAGTCAATCAAAAGCTGAAAGAGCTGATCAAGACCGAAACCGAAATCGAACTTGACAACCCCCACTCTATCCACAATTTTGCCACCGCGCTCATCGGCGAGGGCAGAATTACCCTGCACGGCAGCACCGGCTTTTATACCGGCGGATTTCTGGAAGGTCCCACATTGGTTGTCGAGGGCAACACCGGCTGGTACACCGGCGACAACATGACTTCCGGCGAAATTATTGTCGAAATGAACACCGGCAGCAACGCCGCGCCGTCCATGGTGGGCGGCACTATTGTCATCAAGGGCAACAGCGGCAGCCGGGCCGGCTGGGGCATGAAAGGCGGCACGTTGCTTGTCTGCGGCGACGTCGGACGGTGGGCCGGCAAAATGACCCTGGGCGGACGCATCGTGATTCTGGGCAGTGTCGGTGAAGGTATCGGCGAATCCATGTATAACGGGATCATCCACGTTCTCGATCCGGACGCTGAAGAAAAGCTGGGCGGCAATGTCAAGCTGGTCGCCATCGAAGATCACGAAAAATCGGAGTTGGAGACCCTGTTCAGGAAATACGGGATCGAACAGGGCGTCGATGATTTCAAGAGTATCGTTCCCAAGGTCTACGGCCGCCACGAGTACGTTCTTTTCAAACCAACCCACAAACAAAAGGCACGGGCATAATGGCAACGGAAGATAAAAAAATACCAAAGGTCAAAGATGTCCAACGGGGGGTCTGGTCGCCCGAGGCCATCACTGAAATCAAGTATAAAGCACAGGTCGGCAAGCATCGTATCCGGGGCTGCGGCACGCCGCGCAAACTGCCGCATTTCGATGACCTGACCTTTTTGCCCTCTCAATTAACCCGCATGTCAATCGACACTTACCGTGAAGCGTGCAAAACCCAGACAGTGTTAGGGGCCCGATTTGCCACCAAACCGCTGGTGATTGAAACACCGATAATGATTTCCGGCATGTCTTACGGGGCTCTGAGCAAGGAGTCCAAAACCGCCCTGGCCAAAGCTACGGATATCGTCGGCACCTCCATCAACAACGGCGAGGGCGGCCTGCTGCCGGAGGAAAGAGACAATTCCTACAAGCAGGTTGTCCAGATTCTGCCAAGCCGCATGGGATTTACCTTGCGCAACATCGAAGCCGCCGATGCCCTGGAGATCATCGTCGGCATCGGCGCCAAGCCGGGGCTTTCCGGCCACCTGATGGCCAGCAAAATCACGAAGGAAATTGCCGAATTCAGGCAATTGCCCGAGGGGATCGATCTGCACAGCCATCCGCGCCACGGTGATATTTTCGGTGCCGACGACTTATGTCTGAAAATGGAAGAATTGAGGGATGTCACCAATGGCGAAATTCCCATATTTATCAAACTCGCCGCCGGTCGGGTCTGGGAGGATGTCAAAATTGCCGTAAAAGCCGGCGTGGACGGCATCGTGATTGACGGTGCCGAAGGCGGTACCGGGGCCGCGCCGGTAGTGGCATCCAACCACCTGGGCATCCCGACCCTGCCGGCCCTGGTTCAGGCGGTGCGTTCACTGGAAGACATGGGCGTTAAAGAGGAAATCAGCCTGATTATGTCCGGCGGGATCAAGGACGGGGCAGATGTCGCCAAGGCATTGGCGCTGGGCGCCGATGCGGTCGCTATCGGAACCGGGGCCATGATTGCCATGGGGTGCACGGTTTGCCTGCGGTGCCATGAAGGTCGCTGCGCCTTCGGCATCGGCACCCAGGATCCCGAACTGCGTCAACGCCTGGATATCGATCAGGCCGCCCAGCAGGTGGCCAACTACATTCAGGCCATGACCAATGAGGCCATCATTTTAGCCAAGGCCGCCGGCAAAACCAAGCTGACCAGTCTGGAACGCGAAGACCTGCGCTCCCTGACCCTGGAAGCCTGCGCCATGACCGGTATCCCGCTGATCGGATCGAATTACACGTTCGGCGAGATGTTCGGGTTTTGCTAGATCGGTTGGCCGGTTGGCCGGTGTGCCTGTTGGCCCGTAAACCTGTTAGCCGGTTAGCGGATCCCATTGTCTGATTTAAATAACGAGCGAACCGGCAACCGGTAAACGGGCAAACCGATTTATGCAAAGAACAAAATTTTTTGTTTCTCGAGTTAGGATTTGTAACCATGCGCATCGAAGAGCACCCCATACTGGGGCAATTTGAAAAGGGACCCCGGATTGAATTTATCTTTGACGGCAAGGCCATGGAGGGATTTGAAGGCGAACCGATTGCCATCGCCTTGCGCAGCAATGGGGTGATGATCCATCGTTATACCTCCCGCCGAGATGAACCGCGCGGGATGTTTTGTGCCATCGGCCGCTGCACGGACTGCATCATGGTGGTTAACGGTCGTCCCAATATTCGCACCTGTGTGGAGCCGCTCAAAGCGGGCATGGTTGTCGAGACCCAAACGGGGAAAGGTTAGGGAAAGGTTCAGGGTTCAAGGTTCGGGGTTCAGGGTTTTAGGTTCACGGTTCAGAGGTAGGTGTAATAATGTTTCAGTTTATTAGCAAATGACGTCGAAGGAATGAAATCAAATCGCTTAGCGATTAACCTGGAACGCTGAACCTTGAACCCTTTAACCCTTTATTCCAGACCGTCCATAGCCTTAATTTTAAGTGAAAATACAAGACGCTAGAGGGATTGCAGGAAATATCAATACTGATCATGCGAGGTCTGATTGAATGCGCAGATATGAAATGATATGCGTCGGCGCCGGTCCGGCCGGATTGGCGGCGGCTATCGAAGCGGCCCGACACGGCGTCCAGGTGATCGTATTTGACGAAAACGAACGACCCGGCGGCCAGCTGTTTAAACAGATCCATAAATTTTTTGGCTCCCGCGAACATCGTGCCATGGAGCGCGGCTTTAATATCGGCAGCAGCTTTTTAGACGAAGCTAATGAACTTGGCGTGCAGGTTTCGCTGAATTCGGTAGTCCTGGGATTTTACGAAAACGGGGCCCTGAATGTCATGGTCGGTGATCGTATCGAACAAGTCAAGGCGCAGAAAACCCTGATCGCCACCGGGGCGTCAGAAAATATGATTCCGTTTCCGGGATGGACCTTACCCGGAGTTATCGGTGCCGGGGCGGCCCAAACCATGGCCAACATTCACGGAATTCGACCGGGCGATAATATTCTGATGGTGGGCTCCGGCAATGTGGGGGTCATCGTCAGCTACCAGATGATGCAGGCCGGCAGCCGCGTGGCGGCGGTAATCGACGCCGCGCCGACAATCGGCGGGTATGCCGTACATGCCGCCAAAATAGCCAGGGTCGGCGTACCGTTCATGATGTCCCATACCATCAAAAAAGCCCATGGCCAAGACCATGTCGAGGGTGCCACCGTCATCCGGGTCGACGATTCCTGGAACCCGATCGCGGGAACCGAACAATATTTTGAGGTCGACACCATCTGCATCGCCGTCGGCCTCAATCCCATGACCCACCTGCTGCGTATGGCCGGCTGCAAAACAGCGTTTGTGCCGGTGCTGGGCGGCCGACTGCCCGCCCACGATGAGTACCAGGAAACATCAATCAAAGGCATCTACGTGGCCGGAGATGCATCGGGCATCGAAGAAGCCAGCACCGCCGTCATTGAAGGACGGATTGCCGGCCTGGCCATTGCCCGCAGTCTAAACTACCTGGACGAGGCGTCCTTTCAGCAGCAGCTTGAACAGCAATTCGCGAGCATGAAAGGTTTGCGCAGCGGAAGCCACGGTGAGCAGCGCGGCAAAGCCAAAGAATATTTAAATGAGGTGATGAAAGGAACGATGGATGCCCTCTGATTCTTCAATAACTGGTTATTTGTCGGAGGCCGAGCTCAAAGACAGCCCGGGTGTTCCTTCCGCGCCCCGACGTCGAAAGGGTCCGGTTGTTGCCATAGAATGTATGGAGGACATACCATGCAATCCCTGCGAATCCAGCTGCAATTATGATGCGATCATCGTGGGTGATGACATTACCAATCTGCCGCATCTGCATGAAGACAATTGCGTGGCCTGCCAAACCTGCGTTTATATCTGCCCGGGCCAGGCCATTTTTATGATCGACGAAAGCCGGTCCGACGGCCGGGCCACCGTAATGATGCCTTACGAATACCAGCCCCTGCCACAAAAAGAGGATGTTGTGACGGCCCTGGACCGCGCCGGGCGGGAACTGGGCGATGCAAAAGTCGTCAGAGTCCGGCAAACCAGAAAAATGGATCAAACCGCGACCGTCACCATCGAAGTGCCCCGGGAATGGTCCATGCAGGCCAGGGCGATACGGCTGAAAAGATCGTAGGTGATAGCTGATAGCTCATAGCTTGTAACTGATCGCTCAAAGCTGAAAGCCCCGAGGTTGAAGATAGAAAATGAAGGTAAAAGGTAGAAGGTAGAGGGTGGAAGGAAATAGGAATCGGCATTCGGCATTCGGTATTCGGCATTCGGCCTACCGCAAAAACGAGTGAGTTTGACGATAGGGTGAAAGGTAGAAGGTGGAAGGTATAGGGTTTAAAGAATTCGGTGAGCGGTCGATCATTTGTCGGAAGTTTCCGACTTCCGCATTCCGACTTCCCACTTCTGACATCTGTCATCTGACATCTGTCCTCTAATAGCTTAACATTTGAAGAAAAGAATTAACCATATGTAAACAGACATCATTAAAACCAAAACAGCAATAAAAACTAAAACCCAGGAGGAAAAAATGGCAGAACAAGCGTTGGGTATGGTGGAGACCAGAGGTCTGGTGGGTGCCATCGAAGCAGCAGATGCAATGGTAAAAGCAGCTAAAGTCAGATTCGTCGGCCGGGAATTTGTGGGCGGCGGCATGGTAGCCGTGTTCGTGCGCGGGGATGTGGGTGCGGTTAAAGCCGCAACCGACGCCGGTGGTGCGGCAGCCGAACGGGTTGGCGAACTGCTATCAGTTCATGTCATCCCCAGGCCGCACAGTGATATAGAATTTACAATCCCGCAATCCGAGTAGCTCGCCGACAGCGCCTGAAGGCGGCATTGCCGATAGAATCGGATTGGGAGATATTTCACTATCTGGGGCGGTCAACCATGCCATCCATGATCGCTGCTACATGGCCGACGGCCATGGCACGGATGGGCCCGTGGCCGCAGCGATCGGCTTGCTTTGATCCTGTGCCGCCGGGGACGGGCTGCTGGTTTTAGAGCACAATTATTCGTTTATTACGAAGGGATCTATCATGGCATTCAGTACGCAAATTATATCCCAACCTTCGCCCGGGGTCTTTGAATTACTGCGCCAGCGGGTCGGCGCTGTCGGCAAAAAAATTTTTGCCGAAGCTGAGATTCCATTTACTGCGGTCGGGTTGATTCAAGGCAAAGTCGTAGACATGATCGCTGCCGCCGATGTAGCCGAAAAAGCCGGAGATGTCCGGGTCTTTGATCTGAAAGGCATATGTCCCCAACATATCACCATGATTGGGATATTTGGCGACATTGCTGACGTCGAAGCCAGCATTGCAGCAATTGAAGAAGCTGAGCATCTCAAATGATCGTTTGCGAGGGTTTAATAACTATAACGGGCGCAGGAGGACAAGCAGCATGTTATTAGCCAAGGTTGTCGGGAACGTGTGGTCATCCAAAAAAAAGGATGAGATATCCGCCATAAGGCTTCTGGTTATTCAGCCTTTGGGAGATGACCTCGAACCTACCGGCAATATTCGGGTTGCCGCGGATGAGGTTGGTGCCGGATTCGGAGAACTGGTCATCGTCACCCAGGGGACACCGGCCATGAGGGCCTTCAATAAGGACAATTTAGTCCCCATCGATGCCGTGGTCGTCGGCATCGTCGATAATCTTGAAATGGCCGAAGAGGGCGCCGGAAAGAAAAAATGAGAGCGGATATCGTCGACAAAGTCCGGGCCGCCGGGGTCGTCGGTGCCGGGGGGCTGGTTTTCCAACCCATGTCAAGCTCCAATTTGAGGTGCAGCGGGTGCTGGGCAATGGCGCGTCCTGCGAGCCGTTGCTTTCCGGCGATCCATACCTCATGCTTCATCAGACCGGCCCGGTTTTGGACGGCCTGCTGACCGTGATGGACTGCACCGGTTCGGACAACGGTACCATCTGCCTCAAATCCAAGCACGCCGAGGCGGTGGCCGTGCTGAAAGATAAAGTCTGCGACAACGGATACGCCGGCCGCATCGATGTGTTTGAGCTGGATGATTTCTACCCGGCCGGCGATGAATTTATTCTGGTCAATGAAGTCTTGGGCAAAATCGTGCCCGAAGGCGGCATTCCTCTCAATGTGCTGGCGGTGGTCAGCAACGTCGAATCACTCTTGAATATATCCCGCGCTATGGCGGGCCTGCCGGTGACGGACCGCTATTTGACAGTTTGCGGTGAAGTTAACCAGCCCCTGATCTGCCGGGTACCGATCGGCACGCCGGCCGATGCCGTCATCGATCTGGCCGGAGGCCCCAAAATCAGCGACTTCGGCGTGGTGATGGGCGGCCCCATGATGGGCAAGGTCCTTGGCACGGGGTCGGAACCGGTTACCAAAACCACCAGCGGGATAATTGTATTGCCGCCGAACCACAACGTTATCCGCGATAAAAGCCGCAGCCTGGATCAAATGCGCTTTATCGGCAAATCGGCCTGCACCCAGTGTTCGCGGTGCACGGATCTTTGCCCGCGTTATCTGATCGGACACGACCTGAAACCGCATCGCATCATGCGGCACCTGGCCTACACACCGGGAATGACCGGGGAGATATTGGAAGATGCTCTGATTTGTTCGGAATGCGGGGTATGTGAAAAATTTGCCTGCCCCATGATGCTGTCCCCCCGGGAGATTAACGCGGCCGTCAAGCAGAAACTGCTCAAAGAAGGCATAAAGAAGGCGCCTCGCAGTGATGGCTACAAGGTTTCGCCGTTCAACGAAACTCGCAAGATACCCATCAAGCGGCTCATGGAGCGATTGGAAGTAGCCCGCTACGACGTGCATCCGCCTTTTTGGGACGATGACATACCGGTCCGCCGGGTAGTCATCCCCTTGCAGCAGCATCTTGGAAAACCGGCCCAGCCGGTCGTGCGAGAAGGCGACCGGGTTCAAAAAGGAGATCTCATCGGCGAGATCCCCGAAGGCGCCCTGGGCGCCAGGATCCACGCCAGCATCGATGGACTAGTTGAATCAATAGGCGAAAATGTAGTTATTGCTCAATAGCCGAAGTGCTTTTATTGGTTATAACCAGCCGGAATTAAATTCGAAATTCGAATCTCGAAATACGAAACAAATTCAAATACGAAATGACCAAAAATCAAAACGAAAAAAGAATATTCAGATTTTAGAGATAAATACGGATCCAATTCAGAGTTTAAGAAATTGGATCATTTGAATTTTGATATTGTTTCGAATTTCGGATTTCGTGTTTCGTATTTTAGTACCAGAATCTGCAGAGCTAGCAAGTTATGCGAATTTTATTTAAAAAAAGTCTTTATGAAATTTAGGTTATTTTTATGGAACTCAAAGCCATCGCCATGATTGAACTCAACAGCATCGCTAAAGGGGTGGAGGCGGCCGACGAGATGCTGAAATCCGCCGATGTTGCCCTGGTCATGGCGCAGCCAATTTGTGCCGGCAAATATATGGCGCTGGTATCCGGCGATGTGGATTCGGCCGAACGGGCATTGGAGGTCGGCAAGGAGGTGTCGGGCGAATTTCTGGTGGATGATTTCCTGATTCCCAACGTGCATGCCTCCGTCTTTCCGGCGCTGACCGCCACCACCCGAATCCATGATATCGATTCGCTGGCGGTGATTGAAACGTTTTCCGTTGCGGCTTCCATCCTGGCCGCCGATGCGGCCGTCAAAGCCGCAGCGGTGGATCTGATCGAAATCCGGTGCGCCACCGGCCTGGGTGGCAAATCCTTTCTGTACCTGACGGGCGATGTCAGCTCGATCAACTCAGCGGTCGAAGCCGGCATCGATGTTTTGAAAGGTACCGGCCTGATCCTGAGTCACGTGGTCATCCCGTCGCCCAGTCGGGAAATCGGCAGGAGCATCCTATGACGAGCCCCGGGGCAATCTTGCACGAGTTGGTCAACCAGCCGGAGAACTGGGATTTTTCCGGCGCCGAAAGGCTGTTTGTTGGTGTCGATCTGGGTACCTACAAGGCCATCACGATCGTGGTAGACGAAACGGGCCGCCCCCGGGCTGCCCGCATGCAGCGGGCAGAAGTGGTACGCAGCGGCTTGATCGTAGACTATGCCGGCGCTCAGAAAATCGTGCGCGAAATGATCGAAGAAATGCGAAAAACCGCCCCGTTGACAATTAATCAGGGCGCCACCTCGTATCCACCCCAAACCGAACACGCCAATGTCGACGCCACCCGCTACCTGCTGGAAGGGGCGGGGCTGGAGGTGCTGGCGGTATTGGACGAACCCTCGGCCGCCAACCAGGTGCTCGAGCTAAAAAACGCCGCCATTGTGGATGTGGGCGGTGGAACCACTGGTATTGCCGTAATCCAGGACGGTGCCGTTGTGTTTACGGACGATGAGGCCACCGGCGGCGTCCACCTGACTCTCGTCGTCGCCGGCAACCGTAAAATCAATTACGAGGAAGCCGAGCAGTTAAAAACCGACCCGGCCCGAAGCCGGGAAATACTTCCCGTCGTGCAGCCGGTCATTGAAAAAATAGCCAGCATCGTGGACGCCTGCCTAGGAAATTTTGATAACTTAACGGAAATCTGCCTGGTCGGCGGGACCTGTGAGTTGGCAGGCTTTGAAGACATCGTTCAAAAAGCATTGCATTTAAAAACTTACCGGCCGGAACATCCCCAGTTCATCACCCCACTGGGGATTGCCTTGTCGTGTTTGGAAAATTGAGGACTGAGTAAACAGGACTGAGAAACTAGGACAGAGGCCCGAGAAACCAAAAGTGAGAGATTAGGAATGAGGAATGGAAAAGAAGTGCTGAGGCCTGGGTTTAAGCAACCTATGGCAATGATAAAAGCCTGTCGCTCAGTCCTCAGCACTCATCAGTTATCTTTCCGGACAAAGCACGGCGATTCCGATAAACCCTGAACCTTAAACTCTGAAACTTGAACCCTGAACCTTGAACCCGGAACCCTGAACCTTGCCAATGAATAAAAAGGACATCAGCAGAATTGTACGGGAAGTATTGATGGAAAAGGGCCTGTTGGACAGCCCGGACCGGCCGTCGACTTCCCGACGCATCAAGCGCCCCTGCCCTACCCCGGTGGTTTTAAACGTTTTTCATCCCGGGGTGCGATACTTGGAAGCGGCCTTGGAACAAGTGCGCCAAATAGAGGCTTTGGCCGGCAAGTCCAGCGTTTTTACGGTGCAATCCGCCCGTGACTGGGTTTGTGGCCGAGATGTTCAGGAGAAATCCGGTTGCAAATGCATTCTGGATACGGTGAAGCCACTGGGGATCGAAAAAGCCTTGCACAAAGCGGATATCCTGGTATTGCCGACATTCTGCTTCAAAACGGCCGCTAAAGTGGCACGACTGATCAATGACAGCCAGGAAACCGCCATCGTAATATCGGCCCTCATGCAGAGCAAACCGGTCCTGGCGGCCAACGATGGCTTTACCCTGCTCGACACCCTTTCCAACGCCGCGATCGGAGAGGAAATCAACCGGATACTTGGCAAGTTGCAAAGCTTCGGTATGGTGTTTTGTGAAACCAGTCAACTGGCTGCGGAATTTGAAAAGATCAAGGCTAAAAGTAAAATAGAGCCGCCGGCGAAGAATAAGCCTGCTGACAAAACCCGCCGCCCCAACGATGCGCTCAGATTGATCACGGTCAAAGATATCCGGCTGGCCGTTGACAATCATCAGAAAACGATTCCATTGGCACCCGGCGGTATCGTTACGCCCCTGGCAAGAGATCAGGCCAATGAGTATGCCATCAAAATTGTGCGGGATGCCTGATTGAGCGAGATAGGCTCAATCAGGTGTTAATAGTTATTTGTTAATTGTTATTGGAATTGGACAGGAAGCTGATTAGATATCTCTATCGTCGGTCGCGATTAAAACAGAATCCATTCCAATTAAACCAATAACTGATAACTCAAAACTTGTGTATTACCGAGGAGAGTAATGAATGGCGGAGTTAAGAGCTTACTGTCATATTGATCGCATGCAGCCGCAGTTTGCATCGTTGTTTGCAAGCTCCTGCCGGGGATTTTTATCGGTGGAAGGGATGGCATCTCTTTTTGTCGAAGTATTGCCCGGTGTCGAAATCAACCGCCTGGCCGACATTTCCCTGAAGGTTACCAATTCAAAACCGGGGGAAATGATCGTGGAAAGGCGCTACGGCATGATGGAGATTCATTCCTTTGAACGGGAGGAAATAATCCATGCCGGTCAGATGATTTTAGAGGAGCTCGGTCTCAAAGAAGAAGACCGAATCGCACCCAGTATTCTATCAGCCAGCATCATCAACAGAATCGATCCCTACCAGGCCGTCATCATTAACCGCAACAGCAAGGGTATGTTGATTTTGGGTGGCGATGACGTCTATTTGCTGGAGGTCACACCGGCGGCCTATTCTTCAATCGCCGCCAACGAAGCCGAAAAGCACTGCGATGTCCGGCTGGTTGACATCCGGTTTTTCGGCGCGGCCGGACGAATTTATTTGGCAGGCTCGGAATCTGAGATCCAGGCCGCTGCGCAAAGAATCGCGGAAACGTTAAAAGAATTAAAAGGACGCAAGCAATAAAGCCGGGAGGCTGGGAGGCCCGAAGGTCAGAAAGCTCAAAAACCCATAGGCTGGGAGGCTTGGAAGCCGGAAGGCCGGGAGGCTGGGAGGTTGGGAAGATAGGAAGCACAGCTTGACTTTGCCTTCAAGCTTTTCAGCTTCCATGGTTCAAGCATTATCGCCTCCAAGCTTTCCAGCTTCCAAGCCTCAAGCATTCTAGCTTCAAACTTAAAGCCAGCGAGGAAGAAACAATGAAACAAGCATTAGGAATGATTGAAACCCTCGGATTGGTCTGTGCGATCGAAGCGGCGGACGCCATGGTTAAAGCCGCAAGGGTCAAGTTTTTGGGTCGCCAGAAAGTAAAAGGCGGTTTGGTGGCGGTCATGGTCTCCGGCGATGTCGGTGCCGTCAAAGCGGCCGTGGATGCCGGCGCCGCTGCCTGCCAACGGGTCGGCAAATTGGTATCAGCCCACGTCGTTCCCCGGCCCCACGATGACATCGATCCGATGGTACCCGCGGAGGTCGAGCCCGAAAAACCGGCGGCGGAAAGCAAACCGAAAAAGCCGCCCAAAAAGTCGACTCCGGCCAAGAAAAAAAAGGGTTGATCGGGTTGATTGTGTTTATGGCGTTTATCGAGTTTAGGTGAGGATAGAGTCGAATCCCGTACAGAGGATCGATGCGTCCTATCGAACCCTTAGGATTTGAAAAATTAAACAGATACCATACCTTAATTTTAGGCATTTTAGGCACTTTGAATTTTAGGCATTTTTTGGAGTACTCAGATGGCACCTGTTTTCATATTCGCTGAACAAGTATGGGCCCTGGTTAAATCCGGCAGAAAAGAGATCGAAGTCCCGGAAGGTGCCCGAATTTCTGCGGCTGCAGCCGATTTGATCAAAGAGAAAAATATCCGGATCAAAACCGTGGCCCCCGGCAGCGCGGCGCCCTCCCCGGCCGGCCGCACGGCAACCGGCGGTAAAAGAACCGGAACGGTTAAAAAAACCCCGCACCGGACCCAGGCCACTCCTCCGGCGGAAATAATAAAGCCGGAGGATGCCCCATCAGACCCAGCTGATATATCAGAGGCCGAACTTGAAGAAATAGTCAATCAGGTACTGAAGCGTTTTAAAGAACTGAAAGGCAAACAACCTGGCACCACGGAACCGCCCAAGCCGGTTCAAACGTCGACCGCGGCCGATTCAGATGCAGATCCCGATGATCTGGTGATCTGCCGCTGCGAGGAAATTACCCGGGGAGAAATCAAGGATGCCATTCGCAACGGTATGCAAACCTTGAATGGTGTCAAACGCGTTACCCGGGCCGGCATGGGGCTTTGTCAAGGGCAGACCTGCCAGCAACTGGTGGCCCGCATTCTGACGGAAGAACTTGGTCTCAGTGCCGCGGATATCGATCCCACCACCGCCCGGGGACCGGTCAGGCCGCTGCGCTTGGGGGTGTTTGCGAATAGCTAGAAAAACAAATGAAAAATGAATATTTAATAATGAATAATTAAGGAAGTCGCTTCGCTCCAACTTTTACTGAATCCTAAAATCGATGCAATCCACTACTATTCATTAGTCATTATTCATTAGTCATTCTTATTAGGAGTCAAGATGTCCGAAAAAGCAGATACAGTCATCATCGGCGGCGGTGTCATGGGTTGCGCCATTGCCTACAATCTGGCCAAGGCCGGGTTAAAGCCGGTAGTCATCGAAAAATCCGACATCGGCGGCGAGGCCTCCGGCAGCAATGGCGGCGGTGTGCGGCAGTCTGCCCGGAATTTGAAGGAAATGCCGCTGGCCATGGAAAGTATTCAGATTTACGGCCAGCTGCATGAAGAACTTGGCATGGATGTCGAATATGTGCGCGAGGGAAATCTGCGGCTCTGTACGACGGAAGAAGAACTCGAAACCATGCGCCAAGCCGTAAAAAATCAGCAAGAAGTGGGACTGCACCTGGAAATGCTGGATCGCAAGCAGGTGCTGGAAATCAACCCGCATGTAGGTGAAAAGGTTATCGGTGCCAGCTTTTGTCCGACGGACGGTCATGTCAATCCTTTTCTGGTAACGTATGCTTTTTTTTTAAAAGCCAAAAGCCTGGGCGCGCGGTTTTTCACCCACGAAGAAGCCCAACAAATCCGATTGCAGAAAGGTCGGGTCACGGCTGTCGTTACCGACAAAAATGTCTTTGAAACCGATCTGGTAGTCGATGCCGCCGGGATTGCCGGCCGCAAAGTGGCCAACATGGTGGGTCTGGACCTGCCGTTGCGGCCGATCTTTTCCGAGGCCCTGATTACTGAAGCCTATCCGCCCCTCTTCAAGCAAATGGTCGGACATGCCAAAGGACTATTTTACGGTCGGCAAACCGTCCACGGTTCGTTTTTCTGGGGCGGATTCGTAGGGACCGAGCAATTCATCTACCGCGAAGGCAAACCGCTGTTCCACTACATCGGTCCGGCCATCTCCCAGATGGTCATCGACTTTTTCCCGGTGCTCGAGGAGCTCAACGTCATCCGGATGTGGTCGGGCCTTATCGCCCAGATGTCGGATGCCATACCGGTCCTGGGTTTTACCCAGGAGGTCCCCGGATTCGTATTCGCCACCGGATTCAGCGGGCATGGGTTTGGATTGGCCCCGGTCATCGGCCGCTTGATGTCCGAATTGATACTGGATTGTAAAACATCCATTCCGATCAATGACTTTTGCTATGGCCGCTTTCAAAATGGATCGGATCACGAATGCTCCTGCCGGGGCAATGCGGCCTGTACCACCGTAACGGCGGTCTGCCCCAACAAGCGGGAATGGCTGAAAAGCATATGATAGGAATGAAGATTGAAGATTGAAGATTTGTGGAATTCTGTCGATTTTATACAAATTGCGTTACCTCACTGCGCATACATTAGTATTAGGCCGTTCATAGAATTATAAATAAGACGGAGCGAAGCGACATCAATGAATCTTCAATCTTCAGTCTTCAATCTTCAATTCCGGCCAGTTCGGATTAGGCATTTTCAAAAATAGTCAAAGCAGGGATAGAATACATGGTAGACCTCAGAGCATTTGCATTCATTGACCAGCTGCAGCGGCAAATGGTGGCCTATATCGGCTCAGCTTCCCGGGGATATTATCCGGTTACCGGACAGGCAGCCTTGTTTCTCGAAATAGCACCGGGCATGGAGATCAACTCCATTACGGACGCCGTGATGAAGAAATCCAATGTGCGCCCCGGTGCCTTGGTGGTGGAAAGATCATTCGGCATGCTCGAAGTGCATGCCGACGACCCGGCCGATGTCCAGGAGGCCGGACAGGTCATTCTGGATTTTCTGGGATGCCGGGAGAGCGACCGGCTCAAACCTAAAATTCTGTCGACGGAGACCATCGAACGGCTGAATCCCTATATGAGTCAAATCGTCAATCGCTTTCGGGCCGCCAGCATGTCGTTGAGCGATGACACCCTCTACGTCCTGGAAGTGGTGCCCGCCGGATACGCCGGATATGCCGCCAACGAAGCCGAAAAAGCAGCCGACATCACAATCAATCATGTCAGTGTTTACGGCGCCAGCGGCCGGGTCTACCTGGCCGGATCCACATCCGATATCCAGGCCGCCAAGTACGCGGCCGAGACTGCCCTGGGATCGCTGGACGGCCGGGAGCACTAATTGAAAAAGGTTCAGAGGTTCAGGGTTCAAAGGTTGAAAGGTTGGAATACCTTCAATTCCTAAATCCCTAAATTCCCAAATTCCTAAATTTTATTATTTATGTACGAAACGGTCAAAAAAGAGCTCTTCGAACAGATTATCCGCCTCAGGCCGACGCTTTCGCCCAAAAAACGGCGGGTGGCCGATTTTATGATGGAAGATTATAAGCGGCTGTTTCTGATGAGCGCCAAAGAAATTGCTCAGAGGTGCCAGGTGAGTGAACCGACCATCACCCGCTTTGTCATGGACCTGGGCTTTAGCGGATACGGTGAGTTCGAACACTATCTAAAAGGGCTTTTGCGCATTGAACTGACTAGTGTCGAGCGTCTGATAAAGTCCAGCAGGGAAATCGGCAACAACTCGGTCCTGGAAGCCTACCGTCAGAATACCATCGCGAACCTGGAGAATATGGCGCAGTCCGTTTCCGAAGCGGAGATCCGGAAACTGGCCCAAATGATCCATGCGGCCCAATCGGTCCTGGTCGCGGGCTATAAAGCCTCGGCCACGCTGGCCTACTACTTCGGCTATCTGCTGAAAAAAATCAAGGAAGGCGTAATTATCGATACCGCCTATTCCGGGGATAATCTGGACGCGATATCATTGCAGGGCGACTCGTTGCTGGTATTAGCCATCGCTTTTCCCAGGTACCCCCAGCGTGCCATCGAACTGGTTGAGTACACCAAAAAGTGTCAGGCAACCGTTGTCTGCATCAGCGACTCTTTGAAATCTCCGGTTGTGCCCCTGGCGGATCACTTTGTCATCATTGACATGGACGGATTTTCTTTTATCGATCCGTTTTCGCATATCATCACGTTTCTGGGGGCATTGATTCATGAAATTGCCTATATTGACCGGGAAGCCACCGCCCGACGCCTGTCACAGATTGAAGACGGCGCCCGGCGACGCCGCGATTTCTACACCACCGGCCAAGAGGAGCTGCAGGAATATGATCCGCTGAAAGTAGACTATTTCAATCATTCGAACGGCTGAGATAAGATAGGAATTGTGGAATGAAGATTGAAGATTGAAGATTGAAGATTTTTGGAATCGCTTCAGGCTTCGCCTTCGGCTACGACCCGACAAGGCGCTCTGTCTTTTTGATTTGATCGGTTAGTAAAAGATGAAGGCGATTATGAGCGCTGCCGCCGGTCGCAAGCGTCCACTGTGATCGGAAAAGAAATGAATGAACGTCGAACATCGAACATCCAACATCGAACATCGATTAATGTATGCTGCGTGTCGTGAGCTTTTCGTCAAACGGTCTGTTTTAATATGACAGAGCGGAGCGATTCCATCATTCGTCATTCGACATTCGACATTCGTCATTCCCCAAGAGGAGCACAACATGCAATTGGATGACAAGCTGGTAAACAAAATCGTGGATGCCGTGGTTTAACGATTGTCCGATGAAACACCCCCGTCAGGCCCGTCGAACGATCGCAAAATCCGTACGGATAATACAATCTCAGGGGTCTTTCAGAACATGGATGACTGCATACCGGCCGCAGTGGCGGCCCAGAAGGAATTGTTGAACTTATCGCTCGAGACCCGTCGCAAAGTCATCCAGGCCATTCGCGATACCGGACGCAACAATGCCGCCGAATACGGTCATCTGGAATTTGAAGAAACCGATCTTGGAAAACGCGATGATAATGTTGCCAAAAACCTTTCGTCCTGCGAGGTCCTGGGGATGGAAGACCTGGTTCCCGAGGTCTATGCCGGTGACAAAGGGGTTACCATTATCGAAAGAATCCCGGTCGGCGTCATCGCATCCGTTCACCCGGTGACTAACGCCGCACCCAGCATCCTGTTCAATGCCATCATGATGATCTCCGGCGGAAATGCCGTGGTGGTCAATCCCCATCCCAAAACCAAAAAGGTGTCGGCCCGGGTTATCCGTGATTTGAACCAGGCGATTGTTGCGGCCGGCGGACCGGGCAATTGCCTCTGCTGCCTGGAAGAGCCCTCGGTCCCATCGGCCCAGCAGCTCATGACCCATCCTGCCATCGGGATGATCGCCGTCACCGGCGGTCACGGGGTCGTCGATTTTGCCACCAAAACCGGCAAACGCGTAATTGCCGGCGGCCCCGGCAACCCCCCGGTGGTCGTAGATGAAACCGCTGACCTGGAGCGGGCCGCCCAATGCATCATTCAGGGTGCCGGTTTCTCCAATTGCATTGCCTGTGCCAGCGAAAAGGAGATTTTCGTCGTAGAATCCGCGGCAGACCGTTTAAAAGAAGCATTGATAAAGAGCGGTGCCTACGAAATCAACGCGTCCCAGGGTAAGGAACTGGTCAAACACATTTTCAAGGAAGTCAAAGCACCCGGCCAACCGAGTGTGATCAATATGGATTTTATCGGCAAAACCCCCCAGCACATATTGCAGACCATTGGATTGGCAGTGGGTCCGGAAGTCCCGATCGCCATCCTGGAAACCGATCGGAATCATCCGCTGGTGTGGACCGAACAAATCATGCCGATATTGCCTCTGGTGCGCTGCCCCAACGTGGATCAGGCCATTGAATGGGCCCTGGCCGCAGAACAAAATTTCGGCCATACCATGGCGATCCACTCCAATAATTTAAACAACATCCGCAAAATGGCCGCCAAGGCCAGCTGCGCTTCTTTTGTCAAAAACGGGGCCTGCGGACTAGGTGGGGTGGGCGTTACCGGCGAAGGCTACGTCTCTTTTCATATTGCCACCAACGGTGAGGGTCACACCCGGCCCCGAACGTTTACCCGCATTCGACGCTGCGTCATGGCAGACGATCTGCGCTACCGCTATGGGAGCGATTGATGAGAATCCAATTAATCGAACATGATCCCGAAGATTTCTCCCGCACCAATATATCCTTCTGGGCGGCCGAAAATGGGCATCAGGTCAACCAGATTTACGTTTGCAATAACGAAGCCCTGCCCGCGATCGATTCATTTGACTGGTTGATGGTGATGGGCGGCTCGCAAAACGCCTGGGACAACGAGGGAAATTCCTGGCTGTCCGAAGAAAAGGCCTTCGTGGCTGAGACCCTGGCCCAAGGCAAACTGTTTCTGGGCATCTGTTTCGGGGCCCAGGTGCTGGCAGAGGCATTGGGCGGCAAGATTTTCCCCAATCGGCACAAAGAAATCGGCTGGCACGAGGTATCATTGAACCGGCAGGGCCGCGATTCCTTTCTCTTCCGCAATGTGCCGGACTCATTCCATACGTTTCACTGGCACAGCGACCATTTTACCCTGCCCGCCAACTGCACCCGGCTGGCTTCGAGCCCGCCTACCGAGAATCAGGCCTTCGTATCCAACGAACAGCCGGCGGTGGGCCTTCAGTTTCACCCGGAATACACCCGGGAGATGGTCAGATATTATGCCCGCGAGCACAGCCAGGATTGGGTGCCGGATCGGTATGTCAGCAGCGGCGAAGCAGTGCTGGCCCGCACGGAAGAAATCCCGAACACTTATTGGCTGATGGAGACCTTGCTGAATAACATGGAACAGGAATTTAGGGATTCGGGGATTTAGGAATTTAGGAATTTAGGAATTTAGGGATTTAATGATATGGGTATTTCGGATTGCGGATTGCGGATTGCGGATTGGAGGAATCCAGTCTCAATTAAACAGTTTAATTTATTTTTTATGTACGCAGGGTCGGGTCATAGTTTATTTTTCTGATTATTTGGTTAGGAGAAATGGCATGGCGCTCTTAAAACGTGAAAACTATTCATCGGGAGCTCCGTTTGAAGACAAGGCCGGCTATAGCCGCGCTGTCAAAGTCGGCAACCTGGTTTACATCGGCGGCACGACAACCACCAATTCCAAGGGCGAAGTTGAGGGGATCGGAGACGCTTACCTCCAAACCAAAATCATTCTGCAAAAGATCGAAGATGTGTTAAAGCGGGCCGGCGCCAAAATGTCCCATGTCGTCCGGGTCCGCTTTTACGTGACCGATATCAGCCGCGGCCAGGAGTACATCCAGGCTTACTCGGAGTGGTTTAAAGATATCCGGCCGGTGATCACCATGGCCGAGGTCAAAGCTCTTGCCCGCCCCGATCACCTGGTGGAAATCGAAGCGGAGGCCGTTATCGGCTCTTATCTGACTTCCAGGTTGACATAGCGGCCACTTCTATATTAAATGTGTCTTGAAACTCTGAATTTAAATCAGCAATTGCGTAAGACTTAAAATAATAGACTTTCATCAAAGCACCATTAATTCTGAGCCTACTAATCTGAGGAATTATTCCGGTTTCACAAAGGAGGTGATAGACAGCGAGGATTAACTGGAGGGAAATCCGCTAAAATCTATAAAAAGGAGGAAATTGAAAGTGAAACGGATATCAATGTTGATGACTGTCGTGCTGGTTGCTGTTTTCATTACCACTTTGCCAATGGGCCACCTGACGGCCGACGCAATTGGCAAGACCTACCGCTTAAAGATCCAATCCGCATATCCGCGCAGTGACCCTTCTATGGAGTTGTTGAAGGATTTCGCCGCAACAGCGAAAAAAATGAGTGAGGGACGTATTAGAATTCAGGTATTCGCCGATCCTGAACTCGTCCCGGCCGAACAGCTGTTCGAGGCCACCCAGAAGGGAACCTTGGACATGCTGCATGCCGTTGCAGCCATGTGGGGCGGTATTATGCCGATCGGTGAAGTGGAATTCGGACTGCCTTATGCCTATAATCTCCCCGGTGAGCCGGATATTTTCACTGCCGGAAAGCAAATCCGCGATCTATTTTACAACACCGGCTATGTAGAATTGCTGCGCGAGGAGTATGCCAAACAGGGACTTTACTGGCTGGATGTTCATTCCTATGGCCCCATTTTCACCATGGCAACCCAGAAAATCAGGACCTGTGATGACATGCAGGGATTAAAATTTAGGGTCGAGGGATCCTGGGCCGATTATTACAATGCCCTAGGGGCCCGCGGAACGTATATCAGCGGCATGGAAGCCTATATGGGACTTAAGCTGGGCACCATCGATGCATCCCAGTGGGATGTCAGTGCGATTACCGGACTAAACTGGCATGAAGTTGCACCTTACTGGCTGATGGGCGGACAGAATGATGTGGTTGTGGGCCATATTTTGTTTAATATGAAATCCTGGGATGCACTGCCGGACGATCTCAAAGCGGTAATGACCGCCGCCGCGGAAGATTATTTTAATAAACTCCTCAAGATCTATGTCGGAGAATTGAAAAAAGTGGATGATCTGGTAAAGGCTGGTAAAGTCATCAAAAGCGAGATCAACACCGCCTGTGACCGCAAACACGAAGAAGCGGCCCTGGAACTCTGGGACAAAATAGGTCAAAGAGACCCTGCCGCAGCCAAAGCCATAAATATTATCAAAGACTGGAGAAAAACTTTGAAATAACGTGTGAACGCAAAATTGGAAGTTCATACGGATTTTGCCCAAAGTATTGACTGAAAAAAGCCAGGAGGGTGTGTTGGCACCCTCCTGAAATTTTTGCCCGGTTTAAACGGATTGTATTCGTTGATTAAAATTTCCGGGTGTTTTCCGGATTATTAGGTGGCCGCCATGGGTCGAACTGTCGATAAATTTTTTTGACTGGGTTGACAAAATAGTTGAAAAATCCAGTAATATTGTCTGCTATCTGGTTTTTTTGATCATGGTCATCACAGCTGCTGACGTAACCGCCAGGTATGTCTTCAACCATCCACTTGTCTGGGGCTGGCTTACGAACCGGTTGTTGTTCGGCGTATTTATTCTGTTTGCCGGGGCTTATACCCTGTTTAAGGGTGAGCATATCCGGATCGAGATTTTCTACGACCATTACCCGGCCGCAATAAAAAAAATTGCCCACTGGATCTCACTGACCGCTATGACTGCTTTTCTCGGTGTACTGGTCTGGCAGTCAGCCTGGATGGGCTGGAATTCGCTGATGAATAATGAAAAAGCCGCAGGGGCATTTCGCATCCCCCTTTATCCGTTTAAGCTGCTCATACCGGTCGTAGCTTTCCTGTTTCTGCTGCAGGGCATCTCTTACTTCAGGAAAGGCAAAGACTGATGAGCATTGAGTTAACGACGTTTTTACTCTTTAGCGGGCTTATTTTCCTCCTGGCCATGGGGGTGCCGGTCGTTTTTGCTTTAGGCGGTATCAGTGTGTTGATTACCCTCCTGCTGGACGGTACCAACGGCCTGTATATTATCGCTACAACCACCTATCGCCAGATAACCGATCCGGGTTTGATCACCATCCCCCTGTTCCTGCTGATGGGAAATTTCCTGATTCACTCCGGCATCTCCGATCGCCTGTTCAAGGCCCTCAATATCTGGTTAGCCGGCATACGCGGCGGATTGGCCATCGTATCCGTCGGTGTATGTGTGGCGCTGGCCATGTGCGGCGGATTCGGCCCGGGAATTCTCACCATGGGCCTGATAGCCGTCCCCGCAATGCTCAAAATACATTACAATAAGTCGCTGGCTCTAGGAAGTGTTATGGCGGGCGGGGTTCTGGGAGAGATAATCCCCCCCAGCATTATTATGATCATATTTGCTTATATCTCTCGCATATCGATTGGAAAAATATTTTTTGGCGGTGCGATTCCCGGATTTATCACGGCCGGCCTGTATATCATGTACATAAGCCTCAGATGCCATCTTCAGCCGGAACTGGCTCCCCGATCTGAAGGCCGTATTTCCTGGAAGGACAGGATGGCTTCGCTCAAAGACATCATCCCGCCGTCACTGCTGGTTATTTTGGTGTTGGGGTCCATATTTTTAGGTATCGCCACTCCCAGCGAAGCAGCCGGGGTGGGAGCTTTCGGAGCCTGCATCGTCTGTGTGATTTATGGCCGGTTGAATTTAAAAGTCATTACCGATTCTTGCCTGGAAACCATGAAAATAAGCGGCATGGCTTTATGGATTCTGGTTACCGCCACCTTGTTCGGCGTTGTGTATACCAGTGCCGGCGCACAGGATATGGTCATGGAAATTGTCGAAAACCTGTCGGTTAACCGTTGGTTCGTTCTTTTGACCATGCAGTTTATCCTGCTCTTGTTCGGCATGTTTATGGATGACTACGCCGTTTTGACCATCTGCGCCCCGATTTTTATCCCGATCGCCGTATATCTGGGTTTTGATCCCATCTGGTTTGCCATTGTATTTATACTGAACATGCAAGTAGCCTATCTGACACCTCCTTTCGGTTGGGCATTGATTTTAATGAAAGGGGTGGCGCCATCGGAGATACACACACAGGATATATGGCGCTCTGTCCCACCATTTGTTGTGATTCAACTGCTGGTACTGATCCTGACCATGCTTTTCCCACAGCTGGCCTTGTGGCTGCCCGAACTGATGCTTTAATGGATTGGGATTGATCTTTGAAATTTCAGGATTATTTTCTCTGGTGCCCAAAAGCATCTTCAAAACGGCTGCGGCCGTATATCGCTTTGAACAGTTAAAGTGATCGATAATCGCCTTGATCAAGCTATGCCATTAGCTGGAAGGTTAGCATAAAAGCAATGAACGAAAAAAATAATCCGTATGCGGATCGTGCCAATCGCATGGTCGAGCGCTGGTCCGGCCAACGCATGGCCGCCGACCGTAAAAATCCTTCCCGGGAAATGGACCACCAGCGAAACGCGCCATATCCGTTTATCGATCAGGAAACCAACCAAATTGTTGAACCGCAACGACACATACCGGTCTTGGATACCTGCGACGTTTTAGTCATCGGCGGCGGGCCCGCCGGGCTCTCGGCGGCGCTGTCGGCCAGGCGTGCCGGTGCCGATACGATTTTATTGGAGCGCTTCGGTTGTTTCGGCGGCGTCATCACCACGGTGGGCATGGAAACCATTGCCTGGTATCGCTACGAGGGCACAGTCGATTCCGAGGGCATCGGCGTTGAGATGGAGAAATTAGCCGCCAAAATGGGCGGCACCATTAAATGGCCCTATAACAACAGTGAGTGCCTGGATGCTGATTTTTTTAAAATCGTGGCGGATCATCTGGTGACGGAAGCCGGGGTGCGCCCCTATCTGCATTCCTTCGCGACTGAAGTCATCATGGAAGGCAATGTCATAAAGGGCGTCATTGCGGAAAGCAAATCCGGGCGCAACGCGATCTTGGCCCAACGGGTTGTCGATAGCACCGGCGATGCCGATATCGCCCATCTGGCCGGTGCGCCTTATCGCAAAACGGCGCGCGAAGAAATGATGGGCGTCACGACCGTGTTCAGTTGTGCCGGAATCGACAAAGAAAAATTTCTACAGTACACCCGGGAGAACACTGCCACCTACGCCGATTGGGGACGAACCTGGAACCAGGTTACCACGGGCAAAGAAGATAATTTGCCAAGTCCCTATCTTGGCAAGGAGCTTGACAAGGCCAAAGAGTTGGGCCTGATGCCGAGGAGACTCGACACCATCAGCGGCTCGTGGTCGGCCCTGAGCGATGCCGGCGAGGCTACGAATCTCAACCTCGTGCATATGAAAGGCCATGACTGTACCGATGTCAGGGATTTAACCCAAGCCGAAATGCAGGGCCGCCGGGATACCCTCTACGCACTGGAAGCCCTGCGGGCGGGGGTGCCGGGTTTCGAAAAGGCCAAGCTGCGCAACTTCGGCATGACCCTGGGTTGCCGGGACTCTCGCAAAATCATCGGCCGGTATTCTCTGACCGAAAACGATGTGAAAAGCCAGGCGCGCTTCAAAGACTCCATCGGCATCTTCCCCGAGTTTCTGGACGGGTACAATGTGCTGATTCTGCCCACCACGGGACGTTATTTTCAGGTGCCCTATGGCTGCCTGGTGCCACAGGGTGTAGATAATCTGCTCGTGGCCGGTCGCTGTGTGGCCGGTGATAAAATCTCCCACAGTGCCATGCGCAACATGATGGCCTGCACGGTAACCGGCCAGGGTGCCGGCGTGGCCGCGGCGGTGTCGGTCAAAGAAGCCACATCGACCGCCGGGGTAGACATCACTAAAGTACAGGGCGAATTGCAGCGGCAAAAAGTTCGAATTTGGTGACAAGCGTCCCTTTTGAATCCTGATTCAACGCCGGCGAGTTCATCAGTCGTTTTGGCCTATCACGACCTGCATCCCCGATCCATCTCCGGAAAAAAACCTCCAAATTTAAAGACCTCTCCCCGCGCTTCGGACAATCCGGCGAAGCTACCCATTTGACAATATCCGTCTAATAGCATACAAGCGTCGGTGAGGCGCTCTTAATCTTCCGGCTTTAAGCCAAACTTGCAAATCACAAAACCATCACTTTGAACGAGTATAGGACACAAAGGTACCCGGATGACTACAGATACAACCGGTGTAATAAAATCCACCGGAAGAAGATTACATTTTCTGCGGTCGCAGCAGATAATTATTTGTATCCGCGTATTCCGTGTCAATCTGTGTCCAATATAAAAAGAGCTGAAATCGGGCATCACTTCATTCTTCATCTATTTTGATTTGAAAGGCAGATTAACCAATGGACAACGATCTGGTGGCGTTGATTTCCGAACTGAAGAAAATAGAAGCGATTGAAACCGCGCAGCAGCGGTTAACCGCCGGAGAAGATCCGCTCAAGATCCTGGATGATGCCCGCCGGGCCATGCAGATCGTCGGCCGACGATTTTCCGACGGCACTTATTTTATTCCGGACCTGGTCTATTCCGGCAAAATTCTCAACGAAATCGCCGAAATGATCAAGCCCGGCTTGTCGTATACACCGCAATCCAAAAAGCTGGCCAAAATCGTGATCGGCACCGTGGCCGGCGACCTGCATGATATCGGCAAAGACCTGGTGACATTCATGCTAGATATCAACGGCTTTGAAGTATTCGATCTCGGGATCGACGTTCAGCCCCAGACCTTTGTGGATAAAATAAAGGAAGTCCGGCCGCAAATCGTCGGCATGAGCGGCTTTTTGACATCTGTTTACCAGGCCATGAAAGATACGGTGGATGCCATCGATCAAGCCGGTTTGCGGGACACCCTCAAAATCATGATCGGCGGCGGTGTCATGGATGATGAAGTCAAAAGATTTTCCGGCGCTGACGCCTATGGCCCGGATGCAATGGCGGCTGTGGATTTGGCCCAACAATGGACCGGGGGTGCATGATGATGGATAAAACCACGGAAAACCTTGAAAAATGGTGTTCCGCCGAAAGCATCGATTTTATAGACGCCCGGGCCGAGGCGGCATACAAGCGGCGGGCGCGCCGCATCGCCGACGTGATTCAATTGAAGATACCCGACCGGGTTCCGGTTGTGCCCAGCTTCGGCATGTTTCCCTACCTGAATCAGGGATTGACCTGCGAAGAGGCCGTATTTGACTATCAAAAGGCCGATGCCGCCGCGCTGAAAACCCTGGATGAATTTGAACCGGATATGTTTTTAGGATCGGGCTATGCCTTCCCGGCGCCGCTCTTTGAAAATCTGGGATACAAACAGCTCCGGTGGCCCGGACGGGAAATTCCTTCCCACTATGTCTATCAGTTTGTCGAAGACGAATATATCCGGGCCGATGAATTCTATGATCATTATCTGGACGATCCTTCGGATTTCATGCTGCGCCGCTACCTGCCGCGGGTCTGCCGCCAGTTGGAGCCCCTGTCCCGCATCCGCCCGTTCGCCGAGTCGTTCGGCTACTATCTGACGATGTGCGGATCCTATGCCTATTTCGGTATTCCGGAAGTGCAGCAGGCCCTCAGGGCCCTGATGAAAGCCGGCGAAGAATCCCTTAAGTGGGTCACGCTTTTGACTGAACAGGCTCAAAAAATCATGGCCCGGGGTTTTCCGCTGTACGAAGGCGGAGAGGCGGCGGCCCCCTACGACCTGGTCGGCGACTGGTTCAGGGGTACGACCGGGGTTATGGTGGATATGTACGAACGCCCGGAAAAGCTGTTGGCCGTGATGGAAAAACTGGTGCCCATCTCCATTAAAATGGGCCTGGATCTGGCAAAAGACAACGATCATCCAATAATTGGTTTCATGCTGCACAAAGGCGCCGACGGATTCATGTCCCCTGAGCAGTTCAACACCTTTTACTGGCCCCCTTTGAAAAAAGTGATGATGGGCCTGATAGACGCGGGATATGTACCGCTGCTGCTGTGTGAGGGCACTTACACCTCGCGCCTGGAAACCATTGCCGATATTCCGAGCGGCAAATGCATTTACTGGTTTGAAACGGTGGACTGGACCAAAGCCAAAGCGGTATTGGGAGATACCGTCTGCCTGCGGGGCGGGATTCCGGCCTCCATCCTTTTTTCCGGCACGACCGACCAAATGAAAGACTGTATCCGGCAGTTGATCGATGTCGTGGGCCGCCGGGGCGGGCTGATCGTCGACTGCGGCCTCTGGTTCGATGAAGCCCGGCACGAAAATGTCAAAACCATGGTCGAGTATACCAAAGAATATGGGGTGTATTGATCAATGATTCGGAAGTTCTACAACTTAAAAAAGTATATGATGTTTTTCGATCCTGAGTTCTTGCTTTATAAATGGAGTAGTGGAGTAATGGAGTAATGGGAACAAACGACGCTGGGAATTAGAAAATTGGTTTCAGGTGTCAGACCAGCCGCCGGCCAATCAAATGGCGGTCAAAAAAAACCTTTCAAAAGCGAATATCGAATATCGAATAATGAATGTCGAATGTCGAAGGAATGTATTCTGTCTATTCTATAAAAAGGCCGAGCGACGTGTCGGGTCGTAGCCGAAGGCGAAGCCTGAAGCGATTCCACCCTTCGACATTCGATATTCGATATTCTGCGGTTCTGCGGTTCGATTTAAAAGAGGTTTCGTATAAGTGTTCAGGTCTCAGGATTTGGAAAAAACTAGAATTAACATCCGTGGAGAGACAAAATGCAGAACGAGAGCAATACCAAAGTCAAACGCGCCATCTGCTTTGGTTGCTGGCTGCAGGCCGGGGTGCTGGCGACCATTGAAGACGGCCGCGTAACCGGGCTGACGGGTGAACCGGGGCATCCGGTCAACCAGGGCTGGATCTGTGAGCGCTCCAAAGCCTTTGTCGAGCACCTTTACCACGAGGATCGTCTAAATTATCCCCTGAAACGAATCGGCGAGCGGGGAGCGGGACAATGGCAAAAAATACCGTGGCAGGAGGCTCTGGACGAAGTCGCCGATAAGCTGGATCACATCAGAAGCCAAAGCGGCGCCGAAGCCGTGGCCTCGGTCGGCGGCACCGGCCGCGGGTTTTCGGAGCTGTTTAAAGTGAGGTTCATGAACCTGTTCGGCAGCCCCAATCATGCCAATGCCGGCCAGTGGTGTTCCGTGGTCAGCCGCCAGATACATGCCGCGATCTATGGGGCCGGTGCCAGCCGGGCCGTGAAACAACCTTGCAAGTGCGCCGTGATATGGGGTGGCAACCCGGCTGAATCTTTTGCCTGCATTTTTCCGCAGCACACCACCGCCAAACGCAAAGGCACCAAATACATCATCATCGATCCCAAGTATTCGGAGACTGCCGGCCGGTTGGCGGACCACTGGTTGAAATTGAGGCCGGGAACCGATGCCGCGCTGGCCCTGGGTTGGATCCACGTCATTATTGAAGAAAACCTTTACGATAAAGATTTTGTCGACCGCTGGTGTCATGGATTCGAAGCACTTAAGCAGCGCGCAAAAAGCTACACGCCGGCCGCGGTGGCCGAAATTACCCGGCTGCCGGCCGAACAGATCGTGGCATCGGCCCGGCTATATGCCACCAGCAAACCGGCATCCATCATCTGGGGAGTGAAATCCGACATGCAGGGGCGCAACGTGACCGGCATCACCCATGCCAAATGCGCCCTCAGAGCCATAACGGGCAACCTCGATGTCGCCGGCGGCGATATGCTGGCCGGTCCCTGCGAAAAAGCCAACTATGGGGCGATGCTGGAGTACATGCACATGCTGCCCGTCGGGCAACGCCAAAAACAGCTGGGCGCAGAAGCCCATAAGCTGTGGTGTTTTCCCGGTTATGAAATGGTTGAAGCATACGCCAAGCCCTACTGGTACGGCAAAGGATTGTCGGCCGGATTTCTGCCGGGTTGTCATGAGCCGGCCATCTGGACCGCCATCCTGGAAGGCCGACCCTACCCGGTCAGAGGGGTGATTTGCGGTGCCTGCAATCCCCTGGTGGCCTACCCGAACACCAAACGCATCTACCGCGCCCTGAAAAGCAGCCGCCTGGAGCTTTTCGTGGTTGCCGAACAATGGATGACCCCGTCGGCCATGCTGGCGGATTACGTCTTTCCGATTACCAGCTGGCTGGAGCACCCCCAGCTCTATACCCAGACGTTCCAGGGCAGCGGCAATGCCGCCGCCATTGGTGAACGGGTGGTTGCCCCCCTGCATGAGCGTCGCACCGATTTTGAGTTATACCGCGGCCTGGGGCTCAGGCTAGGCCAGGAGAATTGCTGGCGTGAGTCGCTGGATAAAGAATGGGACTGGTGTCTGGAACCTCTCCTGGAAGAGCTGGACCTGGAAAATTCGCAGGATTTTGCCCGAAAGCAACACTGGTGGTCGTCACCAACGGTTGAAAAAAGATATGCAACGCTTGATCCGGCAACCGGTCAGCCAAAGGGCTTTGCCACGCCGACGGGCAAAGTCGAGCTTTATTCGACCATCCTCGAGAAGTTAGGTTATGACCCCCTGCCTTACTACGAAGAGCCCCCGGAAACTCCGGTCAGCCAGCCGGAACTGGCCAGAAAGTATCCTTTTATTCTCATCACCGGGGCCCGGTTTCGGCCCATGCACCATTCCGAGCACCGCCAGATCCGCGCGCTGCGCAAGCTGCATCCCCACCCCATCGCGGAAATCAACCCCGAAACCGCCCGCCAGCAGGGCATCGGGGACGGTGAATGGCTGGTCATCGAAACACCGCGCGGCAAAATCAAACAGAAAGCCAAGCTGACCTCCCGGATTGCGCCTAGAATGGTGGAGTCCCAGCACGGTTGGTGGTTTCCCGAGGAAATCGGCGAAGATCCCACCTTGTTCGGTGTATTCCAATCAAACGTCAACGTCCTCACGCCGGACAGTGAAAAGTTTTGCGACCCGGCAACCGGCGCGGTCACCTTCGGACCCTTGCTGTGTAAAATTTATCCCCTCAAGAAATTTGCTTAAACCCAAAACCTAAGGAGACGCCATCATGAAAAAAAGCGAAATCATTCTCACCCAGTACAGCCCGCTCATGGCGGTAGACACGCTGCTGGTCGACAGCGACGGCAAGCCAACTGAAACCCCGCGGGTCTATTCCCTTTGCCGGTGCGGCGAATCGAAATTCAAACCCCAGTGCGATGGCTCTCACGCCCAGGCCGAATTCGTCGGTAATCGCGAAGATTCCGACAAACCACCCCTGGAATACTACGAGGGCAAAGAAATCACCATCGTCTACGACCGCTATATGTGCATGGGCGCCGGCCACTGCGGCGAGTTGGAAGCGGTTTTCGGAACCCATGACGCACCCAAGTACGAGCCCGATGGGGCCGCGGCGACTGAAATCATCGAGACCATCAAAAAATGCCCTTCCGGTGCCCTTACGTACATCCTCAACGGCAAACATGAAAAAAATTACTGTCGCAAGACCCGTATCGTGGTCGAGAAAGACGGCCGCTGCATTGCCAGGGAGACATCGAATTGAAAGACGATCAATCCTCGGACGCGTTGCTGCCCGATGCAGACCACTACACCCTCTGCCGCTGCGGTGCCTCGAAAAAAAAGCCGCTATGTGATGGATCGCATGAAGAAAAGGGATTTCGAGGCTGATGCGGAGTTAGGGGAGCAATTTTATTTTATCGCACAAAGCCTCGACCGCTGGGCTCGGATTTGTCCCTGTAGCATTTTTATTGGTGTGTCAGCTACAGAACCACTTTGAGACATCTTCTGCTAGAAATCAAAGACGCGGTGCACCTCACTGCAGGCTGCGCGGCAGTCAGTCTACCTATTCCGATTACTTAGGCTAGAAATGGAATATTGGTTGCGGGTTGCGATACTGTCACTGTAATACAGACACGGATAGTTCTACCGGAATTCTTTCGTCCAGATTAACTACGGCAGGGAGTCTTACTATCGCCATGCCAAGTCTTTCGACTATTTGTGAAAATCTTTCTTGTGCGGGTCCGTCGGTCTGACGGTAATCAGTTATGATCTGAAAACGGGGTCTTGGAGTGATTCCCTCGAGCCGGAATCATCTCCTTTGCGGCACAAACCTGGTGATCATCTTGGGCAGTATTTACGTCTAGCTAATCGTGGCCTTCCCAATATCAGGCTGGCTTTCGAACATGCCTGCTAGTCTTTTTTCTTCAATCCCTACCAACATATGTGTAATCAAAAATCCTCCCGGGCGACCTCTCCAAACCTGCATCCCAAATTATCCGTTCGTTATCGTTAACTAGAGAAGCATATTGTTGCAGAAGCCGGAGGCAGATCGGAAAATTAGTAAACACAATTGTAAAATAATACAAAATAAAGACAAATAGAGATAAATAGAGAAAAAAAATGGATCAGATTGTTAAGTTTATCAAAACACTGTAAATTGTTGTAAATTTTAGAAATATTATTTTTTCTTCTCAAATTAATTGTTGACTTGGCTATATGCATTGAGTATCTATACCTTTAACTTTATACTCTAGTCATTTTTCAACAATCCTTAACTAACCTGAAGATCTGAATTGCCATTAATGGAATGATTCGTTCAGATTTACATCGCTTCAACAGCTGTGCCCTTTGCCTGCAGACAGACGACCTTGGCTGCACCAGCGAATCCGATTTTCGAGACAAATAGACCGATTGCCAATTGATTGTGTTAAAGAGTGCCCGATTTGCATAGTTCCTCAGCCGAACATAATTCCTTAACACACGCCATGAATTGAAATCGAAATTCAATCTACGACCTGGCAGCAACAGCATTACCAGTCATTATGAAATAATTGCGTTATGCCTTTTGCGCGGAGTGCCTCGCTATAGCGGAGCGACGCAACGGTCTCAGGAAGTCAATGAGGGCCGCCTTCGTCGAATACCTCTGTTTAACCGGCAAGGACACCCCGTTGGACTTGGACAGCATATATGTCTAGAGCAATATGGCCTTACATGCGGCGCCATATTCGAGCGGTAATTAACTGACGTGATTGTATACCCAAAATGCCTATGATTGTCTTTGATACCAAATGCCCGGGTTGCAGCCACACTGATTTTTGGCGAGAAAGGCGCCGGTGGTGGATGCGGCTGGTGGTGGGCAGTAGACATCTTCGATGCATGAATTGTGAAAAAGGATTTGTGTCCATTCGACCTGTTAAAATGCTGATTTTTGTCAGTGCATTCGCAATTATTGTCATATTAGCGGCGAGCATGCTTAATGTATGACCACAGGCTGACGATTCCCCCGAAATTCAAGTCACATATTCGGAATAAAACGGGCACCTGATACTGTTTTTCCGGCTGTACATTATAAGAAGCAAATGCTTCTCTAGGAACTACCATTACAGTGTGCAGGATTCGAATTATTTCAGTGCCTTAACCGACTTTTTGACATTTTGGGTCAATAGACCTCCATTTCCGGTCCTACCTCATTTACTTCATTATTTCATCAAACGTACAACTGACCGATATAAAGGCATTCTTGTGTAATATCGCTTTTTAGGCATATTCATTGCATCAGTTTTGGGTATCGCAGCAAAACAAGGATCGGACATGTCAATACTATTGGGAAAGCATTTGAAAAAAACGCATTCTCAGGGAAAAACATTTCAGAAAAACATATTTTCCTGGGATATGGGTGATTGCCTTGGCTTTACCTTGGTTGAGTTAATGTTTGTCACGTCAATCATCGGTATTCTGGCATCCATCGCCATCCCCCACTATATTGAGTACCGAAAAAAGGCGCAGGTGGCCAAGGTGGCCTCCAATTTGGTAAATTTTGAAAAAGGGTTTACAATTTATGCAATTGAACAGGGCGGCTATCCGAATGACTCGCATATGGTTCTGCCTGATCAAGCCAACATGGCCAAGCACATAGATCCCGCTGATTGGGCGAAACCCACGCCATTGGGGGGGGGTACCTTTAATTGGGAAGGACCGGACAACTATCCATATGCCGGAGTTTCAATATTTGAGAGCACCGCGCCGGTGGAGGATTTTGTGCTGCTTGACGAGTTGATGGATGACGGTAATCTATCCACGGGAAGATTCCGCCTTACCCCGAATGGCCGATATACCTATATAATTGATGAATGATAGGGATTGAGGGATTCAGGGATTCAGGAATTGAGGAATTGAGGAATTGGGGAATTAAAGGATAATATCAATTAATTAAAAACAGATAGAATTCCTACAATTCCTAAATCCCCTACCCGGCGAAGCCGGAATTGAAGATTGAAAATTGAAGATTGAAAATTGAAGATTGAAGATTTGTGGTTTCGCTTCGCTCTGTCAAAGTAATTGATAGAGTTGACTAAAACATACAATCTAGATATGACAAAAATCCTGCGCAAACATGTTGGGACTTCAATAAATAGATACTAAATCCCTAAATCCATTAATCCCTAAATCCCTGAATCCCCTAATCCCTGGATCCCCTACCCCTATCTTTAAATTAATTTCCGAGGTTTGTAGTTACATGCTCACTTGACTTTGATCCCGTGTTCCTTTTGCCAGTCTGGGCCGAATTTTTTCTCGAAATGGTTGGCCAGGCGATCATACCAGCGCCACCACAGGTTTTTGCCTTTTTCTCTGGCTTCATAGATATCGGTCATATAGGTGGTGATTTCGGCCATTTTTTCCTTGGGAATAAAAGATGCCGCCCCGCCTTCATAGGACCGTTTGATATCCTCCGGTGTCATGGCGTAAGCGGTCAACATAACGCCGATGACCCGCTTCTCGTTGCATATTTCCAATAATTCATAGCCCTGAACGCCCATGATATCTAAAATCGCCATATCGAAATATTGGTCCTCCAACAACGCCTTGGCCTGCTCAAATGTCGCGGCTTTGGTGATCCGGCACATGGTCAGCAGATCCTCCAGGGTATCCAGTATATCCGGTTCATCATCGACGATGAGTATTCTTTTTCCGTCTAAAAGATCCTGTTTGTCCATGTTTGTTCCTCGTTTGAAGTGTTATTTGTGTTTTTTTTGCAGCAGAATATAAATTAATGCAATTGCCCGTCATATCAACGTGAAATTGGTGACCCCGTGGGGCATCAGGAAGCCCGGTCGAAAGGGCAAGACCACTGGCACAACGACTTAAATCCGAAATCCGAAGCACGAAGCACGAAACAAATTCGAATGACAAAAATACCAATGACAAAAACGATGCTGATCTTAGAAGGAGCATAGAAATAATTGCTTTGAGCAATTTTATTCATTGCTTTTATCATCTGGTTTTGACAGTTTTGAACATTGGGACATTCGTATTTGAAATTTGTTTCGGATTTCGACATTCGAATTTCGTATTTTTTCAAAAATCATTGGTCTCTCATCGCATCGCAAATACCTCTTCGGGTCCACCAATGGAGCCGGTGGATAATTGCCGGACTTATCCTGCGACAACCAGTTGGGGATGCTTGGCGGCAATATACGGCATGAGCATATCCACTGCGCCGGCAAATGCCTCGATAACCTTACCGATCTCCGCCTCTGACATGGGGGTGGAAGTTACAAACATTCCCCGCTTTGCGGAATATATTCCGCGATTGATCATAGCCAGGTGCAGCAAACCCGGCAAATCGCCGGCGGCGGCCATCGCCCGGGCGGCATCCCTGGCATTTAGCAGTGGGGTGTCGCACCAGTGAATCTGATTCAGGGAGCCGATCCCGCTGACCTGTCCCCGGATACCGGCGTCTTTAAACACATTTTCAAAACCCGACTTCAACCGTTTACCCAGGTGGTTGATTCGATCGATGGCCGGCTGATCGAGCGCTTTCATTGCGCACAGGCCGGCCGCCGTGACCAGGTTGGCCGCATTGAAGGTTCCTGAATGGGTAATCGCCCGGGGATGCGCCGGGTCGAAAATCGCCATGATGTCGGCCTGGCCCCCGAAGGCCCCCGCCGGCAATCCACCGCCAATAATCTTGCCAAGGCTGGTCAGGTCCGGGGTCACCCCGCTGGCTTCCTGCATGCCGCCGCTGCTGAGCCGCAAGGTGATCACTTCATCGAATATCAGCAACACCTTGAAGCGGTCGGCCAACTCTCTCAGCCCGGCCAGATATCCCGGTTGGGGCGGAATAACACCGCCGGCACCGAGAACAGGCTCCACGATGATAGCGGCAATCCGATCGGCGTCCGCTTTGAGAATCGCGGTCACCGCCGCCAAATCGTTAAAGTGAACCACCCGTGCGTCCTGCAGCACGCTGGCCGGGATTCCGGCATGCACGAGGGCTTTGGGGGGGGCGTCAGCATCAACATCCGGAAAATTGCTGACTTCAGCCAGATCGTGACCGCCGTGGTACCCGCCGTCTATTTTGATGATACCATCCCGGCCGGTGCGGGCACGGGCAGCCCGTAAGACGAACAGGGTCGCTTCGGTTCCCGAATTGCAGTAACGGATTTTATCCATGCCTGGAATACGTCGGCAAAGGTGTTCGGCGTGCCGGTACTGGATGGCACCGGGCGCACCGAATACCGTTCCATGGAGGGCCTGCTCCCGGATGGCATCGACGATCGCAGGTGGAGCGTGGCCGTGGACGAGTGAGGTGTAGTTGCCCAGCAAGTCCAGATATTCGTTGCCGTCGGCATCGTACAGAAGGCATCCCCGGCCCTTTTCCACGAAGAGGGGATACGGTGAAAAATAAGTCGCCGACCGTGTATCGCCGCCGGGCATATACCGGCCGGCCGATGCCTGGTGCGCCATTGACGTGGGTGTCTTTTCTCTATACCCATCCAAAATTGTCCGTGGAATGTCCTCAGCCACTCTCTCCATAACATATCTCTTATATTTTTAAATAGTTATCGATCTTTCACCAGCAAAAGCTAGGCCGCGGCGCTATCGGGAGCTTCAGTGGGACTGTCCGATGGTTAAAAAATTAATATCTAAAGGAAAAAACCTAAATGCCGATAAAATCATTTGAAATGTGTTTGATCTGCTGAATTGGCCAGCGGCCGTTAGCTTGGGCGAACTTTTACGGTCACCATGCAAGGCAACCCCCGGGCTGAAATAATCGCTACAGTAGGTAGCACATATTGGGCTTTTAATCTATTGTCCAGATCTTTTTTTACAGGGAGGAGATAACGAATGTACAGCAAGGCAGAAGTTCGAAAAAACGCAAAAATCGATGCCAAAAACAATATTCCGGCTCTCGATGACCCGAATTTCTCTCAATTTGAGCAAGAGTGTATGGCCATGGCCAATAATGAAGCGCGCAAGATTATGACCAAATTCGAGCCTAAATTGGAGATCCTGGCCGGAAAGCACAAACCCCTGCTCAAAAAATATGAGCGAATTTCCAAGGACTATGATGAGCATGCCAAAAAAATCGGGCGCACCGAACCCCATGTGGAATTGAGCAGAGGCAAGTACTACCTGTTGATGATCTTTATGGTATTCGGTGAAATCCCCATGAATACGATCGCCTTTTCCGTGTTCCGTGAAAGCCAGATACTCACCTGGATCATGGCGATCGGGGTGGCCGTTGCCATCCCCTGGATCGCCCACGCCATCGGTATTCTCCTCAAGCGGGGATCGACGCCGGCGTGGAAGAACTTGATTCCGGTCGGAGCACTTCTGGCATTGACTGCCGGCGGCCTAGTAGCCATCGGCTATGTTCGCACCTCGTATCTGAATGATATGAGCGCCACCGAAGGCGCCGTTGTGAGTTTCGCCAACAGTTCTATTATGGGTGTTGCCTTCGTCGGCCTGAACCTAGTTATTCTGGCCGCCGCCATATTGTGCTCCTATTTTGCCCATGACAAGGATCCCCTGCTGCAACACCAGCACCGCAAAACCAATAAGATCAATAAGAAAATGCGGGCCATCGAAGCCAAACACAACAAGATTGTTACGGAGCAGGAACAAAAAATTAATCGGATTCATCAGCAAACCCAGGAAGACATCTATCTCTATCGTAAAGAGAATCAGCGCCTGCGTCCCGATCACGGAAAACCCAAGTCTTTTGAAAAGGAGCACAAGGTGATTCTGGACTATGAAGAACAGGGTCGCAACAGCAGTGTCAAAAAACTGCTGGATGCAACCACTCAAATGCGCGCGAAAACAGTCGGCAAATAATAACTTAAGCCCGCATTAAAGTTATTGCGAATTAGAAACCTCAGACTTGATCGCGCATGGTATGCTCGCGCAGGTCAGAAGAAGAAGAAAAAAACCCAATTGATGGGATTCGAGGAGGAACACCCAAATGAAACGGTGGATTATAAAAATAGTATTTGCCATTGCTATCTGCAGCATGATGCCGTTGAGCTCGGTGGAGGGCAAAAGCGACTCTTTCTGGAAATTCGGCAAGGATAAAAAGCAGGCCCGGGTAATGGCGATTTTCGTAGATATGTCGGGCAGCACCAACAAGGCCCGGCGAACCGTTTATCGCAAGGCGTTTGATAAAATTCTGGAAAACCTGCAGGACGGCGATCGGATCGTTATAGGGACTATCACGGGTCGGTCTTTTATCGACTTCAAACCGGCGGTGGATACTGAAATCCCCAAACAAAGTATCTGGGTTAATCGCATTACGTATGAGCAAAATCACGCGAAAGCCAAAAAGAAGATTAAAAATGCAATCGAATATCTGCTTTCGACCCGGCGCGGAACCCCCCACACGGAGATCATCAATTCTTTGAATATTGCCGACCGGATCTTTCACAACGAGAAAAAACGGCAGAAAATTCTGGTTATTCTTTCCGACATGATCCAGGATTCGAGAGAATTCAGATTTGACCGCATGAAGGTCACCGATGCATTGACAAGCAAAATCATCAAGGACCGCAAAAAGCAGGATCTGATACCCAATCTTAAAACCGTCAAAGTCTATGTGGCCGGCGCCTCGGCCGCCAATTCCAAAAAATTTCGTTCGATCGAAAAATTCTGGAAACGCTACTTTGCCGCCTGCGGTGCGGACTACTCAAAGCATCGCTACGGCCATACCCTGCTTGAGTTTGAGAATGAAACCTAGGAAGTACGAAGTTGGAATGCGGAAGGCGGAAGGCAGGAAATCTATCAAATTAAGACTATAAGATATAGGGAGCAGTTCATTTTGAGCTGCTCTTTTTTTTGCCAGCAGCTACTATGCCTTCTACCCATAGACCTTAAACTCTGATACACTTGTTTTTGCCATGCACCATGGGCCGAATGCAGTGCACCGTTTATAATTTTCCGACTTCCGCATTCCGACTTCCCAATTCTCATATTTCCCACTTCCGCATTCCGACTTCCGAATTCTTTTAATTCCCACATCATCATTTCGGAACGCCCTTCTCATCCCAGCCCTTGATCTTGTAATACTCCGCAACCATTTTCCTGACCGGTACAACCTGTCCTTTAGAAGCGCCCGCTTTTAGCGGTTCACTGGTAAAGCGCTTGGGCAGGGTATCCTGGTCGCTTCTCACACCGAAATCAATGTTCATTTTGCGATCCTGATCGATGACGGTTTTGAGGGCGGCATCGACCTTATCCGGGGTAAAATTCAACCCCGTGCCGGTGCGCAGCAGATGCGAAGCGAAATCAAAATCCATAATATCCATGCTCAGGCCGATGTTCTTGCACATGGTCAAACAGTCGGTGAGCAGGGCCTGGCGCTCGGTGTGCTCCACCAGAACCGCCTTGCCCTTGTCTGCCAGGCGGTCGGCTATCTCCCGGATGCCCCAGCGTTTTTCGGCCTCATCATAGCGTCCGGTCAACTCGAAAAACGGCTCCGCCCGCAAGTGGTCGCCCCCCCTGGAAGCAATGGCGTACGTCAACCCGAAGGCCTTGATACCGCGCGGATCCCCGCAAATCATATCCAGCCCTTTGACGTGAAAGGCATACTCTTCGCTCCCCCGGCCGAAGTGCTGGGCCAGGCTGCGGGTTCCCTCGGCAAAAACATCACCGATGCCTTCGCGGTGAATGATCATATTCAGCAGTTGCTCCACTGCCCGGCAATTGCCCCAGCTTAGGTCGAGACCGTCGAAATCATCTTTGTTCAAGAGTCCTTTTTCAATGCATTCCATGGCCCAGCCGATGGTTTCGCCGGAGCTGAGAGAATCCAGTCCCATGCGATTTAAATAGGCGTTCATGTTCAGCCCGAACTCCAGCTTGTCGCTTCCGATGCGGGAGGTGTAGCTGCAGAGGGTTTCAAATTCCGGCCCTTCCGCCTCCACATCTTTGGTCAGGTAGTAGCGCGAACAGTGCAGGTTGCAGTTAAAGCACGATTTATTTTTGACCTTATACTCTCTGGCCAGAGTTTCCCCGCTGACCTGGTCGACATATTCGCACAGACCCTGCTGGAAATGCCGGGTCGGTAATATGCCGATGCCGTTTAGCGCTTTCATCAGCAGCGTCGAACCCAGGGCATTGCGTTTTTCATATTCCGGGTGGATCATGATCCGCTGATCCAACTCGCGGCAAAGTTCGAGAAAGCCCGGTGGATCAGCCACCGTCAGGCGCCCCCGGCCCCTGACCGCCACGGCTTTTAAGTTTTTGGAGCCGAACAGGCAGCCCATGCCGGTCCGGCCGCACATGCGGGAATTATTGCAGGCCACGGTGGCATACTTAACCAGATTTTCCCCGGCCGGGCCAATGGCTGCCACCTGAACGGCATTGTCGTTGAGTTCGCGGCGGATGGCAGCCGTTGTCTGCCAGATATCCCGGCCCCACAGGTGGGTCGCGTCCCGAATTTCAACCTGGTCATCGGCGATGAGCAGGTAGCAGGGTTCTTTGCTGCGCCCGGACATAACCAGCTGATCGTAGCCGGCCTGTTTGATTTCAGCCCCGAAATGCCCCCCGGCGGCGGAATCACCCAGAATTCCGGTCAGGGGTGACTTGCCGGATATCGTCATGAATGCCGAGGCCGCCATCAACGTGCCGGTCAACGGGCCGACCCCGATGAGCAACAGGTTCTCCGGTGAAAGCGGGTCGACATCGCGTTTTAATTCGTCATACAGGCGCGTTGAATTCAAACCGCGGCCCCCGATGACGCCGAGCATGTAGTCCGGATCGGTTATTTCCCGCTTCACCTGCCCGGAAGTTAGATTCACCCGGAGGATATGTCCGCCATAACCGTGCAGCATTTAGCCTCTCCTTTCCGCCAACCAATTTTGCCGCAAATGCTCGGCGCAGTGCATGACGTAGCGCAGCCGCTTTTGCTCGGGACCGAGCCCACGGCTGCCTTTCTTGAATTCCTTCAAACTGACGTCCCCGCTGGTCTCCGGTTCATAGTAGATGGCATCCAGGGTGCAAGCCCGGACGCAACGCGGATCACCGCCGCAAAGATCGCAGACATGCGGAATATCCTCGTACAGTTCAATCGCACCGATGGGACACATAAGCTCGCAGGTACCACAGACGGTGCACAGGGTCGGCGATACGATCACCTGCCCCTGTGATCCGACCTCAATGGCCTTTTCCGGGCATTTGGTGCAATAGCGTTCCCGACACTGCTGGCAGACTACCGGGTAATCGATGCCGAGATCTTCGATTTTGACGACCTTGATCCGGGCCCCGCTGCGTCCGATTTTGCCCGAATGAAAAAATGAGCAGTATACCTCGCATCGGCTACAGCCGGAACATTTGGACAAATTAAGGGTAATCATTATTTTTCAATCCTTTCGATCCGGTAATGCACCCTGCCTTTGGGGTCCGGGCAAACAAATAGTTGGCCGGACTTGCCGGTCCAATCCCCTGCTTTCGGTTCGACCCGCTGCAGCAGGGGAAAAATCGGCATCATGCTTTGCAGGGCCCACATGCAGATATGTTTGCCGTCCGGAACGATAATCTTGCCGCCGTCCAGCATGAAGCTGTCCCCCACCAGGATGGGCTGGTTGCAATAGCCGTCGATTCTTTCCGCGGTAACTTTAAGTTTATACATGGTTTAATGGAATCTCCTGCTTCAATCTAATATCCTGTTCAAATCCAGATCATCGCGTAACAATAGATTCGTCAACTGAAGGCTTCAGGTGGTCCGGAGGCGGATTCAGTGTCCGGACTTGGCACCTCGTTTTTCTGACATCCGAAAACTGATCCGCCTGCGGCGGAAAACCTATTACCAATGAACTTCGCTATGGCTGCCACGCGGGGTCATTTTTTCCAGGCCTTGTCTCGGATTAAACTAAGTATCTATACACCAAATCAAACAAGATTTGAAACAATTTCGCGGGAAAGCTCGGTCATTGACTTTAAGGAAACGCTGGTATATTTGAATTGGAATCGAATTTAGCAAACAGGGACGTTGTATGAGGATCAACGCATAATTACCAAAACAAGGAGGGGTGAGATGAGAAAGTCAATTGCAATTATCGTATCGATGCTGTTGGGATTGGGTTTTGCGGGATTTGGCCATGCCGCCGATGTCAAACTCGGCATTCATGTCGGCAACGCCGGCGCATTTACCGGGGATGCAGCCGCCCCCTGCGCCGAGATATACAATTCCGCCCAAATCGCTGTCGATGAGTGGAATGCCAGAGGCGGTATCCAGGGTGTCAAGATTGAACAGATCATGGGCGATGATGCCATGGATCCGGCCCAGGGTGTCAACGTGGCCCATAAATTTGCAGCCGACAAGCTCATGTACGGCGTGGTGGGTCCCCCCATGAGCCACATTGCCCAGGCCACCTTGAAAATTTATGGAAGGGCGGATCTGGCCACGATCACCACCGCCGCTTCCAAGCCCGATCTTACTGAACAGGGCTACCGGCATTTTTTCAGGGTCAATGCCCGCAACGACGCCCACGGCTGGAATTGCGCCTTATTTATTAAAAAACGACTGGGCGGCGGACGGGTCGCCATTGTCAACGAGAAAGTCGCATACTGTGAAAATTTGTCCAAAGAAACAATCAAAGGTCTTAAAAAATTAGGCATCACGGATATCAAACAGGAGACCATCGTCGGCGGTGCCAAAGACTATTCGGCCGTGCTGACGAAAGTCAAAGCCTTCAAACCGGATGTTATTTTCTTTATCGCCACCACGGCGCCGGACAACGCCATCGGTGCCCGCCAAACCAAAGAACTCGGGATCGACGCCATCTTTTTCGGATCCGAAGGCGCCCGGGACAAAAAAGACTATATTCAGGCCACCGAGGGTGCCGCCGAAGATACCTATGTATATCATTTTGCACCGGATATATTTGCCATCCCGGCCGCTGCGGACTACATCAAGAAATATGAATCCGCTCACGGCAGTCTGAGTGGCTTTGGACCGCCGGCGTACGAGGCCATGAACATTTTATTGACGGCCATCGATCAGGCGGCGGCCGACGGCGATATCTCCCGCAAGGAGGTTGTGGAAAATCTGCATAAGATTAAAGATTACCGGGGTATCCTGGGCTTTCCGGTAACCTTTGACTCCAAAGGTGACCTGCAAGGCGGGGCCACCTACTTTTTTCAAGTCAAGGGCAATGATTTCAAGCAGGTTGCCGTGATGACGGGGAAGTGATCAAAATCGGATGATCAGAAAATATAGGTCCAATAAGTCATATAGGACCTAGTTGATTTCATCTATCGGAGATCTAAGCCGTTATCCCGAAGCAGCATCGGTCCTATTTAGGTAATATAGGTCCAATATGTCATATAGGACCTATGTTACCTATAAGACCTATTCTCAATGGTGCGCAAAGCCCACTTTGCAACCGGCTCCACGAATCTGAAATTGTTTTTCCGGAAATAATTCATTGGAAGAGTATCTAACCCAGCTTCCCCAACAACTGGTAAACGGACTCACCCTAGGCGGCGTCTATGCCCTGATAGCCATCGGCTATACCATGGTTTACGGTATTCTGGGCATGCTCAATTTTGCCCATGGCGAAGTCTATATGATCGGCGGCTTTGCCGGATGGTGGGTGCTCCATTTACTGACGCGGGGCAATGCTTTGCTGGCCAATGCCGTCATGGTTGTCGCGCTGATGATCGTCATCGCCATGGCCGTTTCCGGCCTGGTGGGAATCCTGGCGGAGCGCTTTGCCTATCGGCCGCTGAGAAACGCCCCTCGCATGAACCTGCTGCTCAGCGCCCTGGGCGTATCGATCTTTCTGCAAAACCTCGTACTGCACTATCAGGGCGCCAAAGTCCGCTCCTTTCATATCGCCGCTTTGATTCCGGAGAGCATTCGGTCATTTCAGATCGGGTCCACTGTTGTTTCCTTCATGCGAATTTTGGTAATCGCAATAACGTTTCTGCTAATGGCCCTATTGACCCTGATGATCAAAAAAACCAAGATCGGCAAGGCCATGCGCGCCACAGCCCAGGATATCGAGGCCGCGGCTTTCATGGGAATCGATGTAGACCGTATTGTCGTATTCGTTTTTTTGATCGGGTCCGCGCTGGGGGGCGCGGCTGGCGTTCTGGTGGGCCTGCTGTTTACCCAAGTGGACTATTACGTCGGTTTCCAGGCCGGCCTGAAAGGATTTACCGCGGCTGTTCTAGGGGGCATCGGCAGCATATATGGCGCCATGCTGGGCGGTATCCTGCTCGGGTTGACCGAATCGTTGGCGGTTACCTTCTTTCCGTCGGCGTATAAAGACGTCGTGGCCTTCGCCATCCTGATTGTCGTATTGATCTTCAGACCCTGGGGGCTGGTGGGGGAGAAGGTTCCGGAGAAAGTTTGACGAATTCGGAAGTCGGAATGTTTGGAAGTCGGAATGTTTGGAAGTCGGAATGCGGAATGCGGAAGTCGGAAAAAAAAGATATAGAGAAGATGAGAAGGTGAGAAGGTAAGAAGATGAGAAGTTGGGAAGGTGAGAAGTCGAGAAGGTGAGAAGGTGAGGCTGGAAGAAGGAATTATTTACGGCAGAATATAGGTTTCGGAGTGGATATAGGGGAAAAAGGACAGAGGCTTCAGGCATTATGCAAAAAAACAGGTATAGGGTATAAGGTATAGGGTGTAGGGTTTTTAACTTAAAACCTAAACTTTACACCCTATACCATTTTGCTTCTGTCCTCTGGGATATGTTATCCAATCCCAATAACAAATAACCAATAACTAATAACTATTAGCCAGACAAAATGACCCCGGAACCGAACACGGCAACTATTGGCAGCACTGAGTCCCTAAGCTGGCGCGCACCCAGGCAACTGATACTTTACGGGATAATTGCGGCGGTTTTGGTTGCGGCGCCGCATGTGATGCCGGATAATTACTGGCTGCGCATTTACACCATGACCGGGTTGTGGATCATGTTGGCCCTGGGATTGAACGTGGTAGCCGGGTTTGCCGGTTTGCTGGATCTGGCCTACGTGGCTTTTTTCGGAATCGGGGGCCACTGCTTTGCCCTGCTGTCATCCAGCCAATTCGATATTCATCTGCCATTTCTCCTGGTTTTGCCGCTGGCCGCAACTTTCACCATGGGTGTCGGCTTCGTCCTGGGCTCCACCAGTCTGAGGCTGAAAGGTGATTACCTGGCGATCGTTACCCTGGCCTTTGCCCAGATTTTCAAATTGCTGCTGCTCAACCTCGACAGCCCCATCAATATCACCGGCGGCGTCAACGGAATTTACAGTTTTGACCCGATCAGCATTTTCGGTTTCAGAATTTTATCGCCGGTGGCCTATGCTTATCTGATCTGGCTGGCGGCGTTGATCGTTGCCATCGGCGCTTTCCGCATCAAGGCTTCACGCATCGGCCGCGGCTGGGAAGCCTTGCGTGAAGATGAACTGGCGGCCGAAGCCACAGGCGTCAATACCACCTGGATGAAGCTGATGGCATTTGCCGGTGGCGCATTCGTGGCCGGCGCCGCGGGCGCCTTGTTCGCTTCGTTTCAGGATTCTGTTTTCCCCAACAACTTTGACTTTCCCCAACTGGTGATCGTCTACTGCATGGTTATACTGGGCGGACTCGGCAATGTCACCGGAGTCATCCTGGGGGCGGTGATCCTGTCAATTCTGCCTGAATTCCTGCGGGAATACGGCGCTTACCGCATGATGTCATACGGTTTGATCCTGATTGTTTTAATGGCTTTGCGACCCCAGGGGATAATGGGCGGCATCGGATTTTTAACGAAAAAGAAACAGCGGCCCGACAAAGATAAAACCGGCAAACTCAGGGCCTCTACCGATCTTTACTATGCCGCTTCTGAAGACGGCGCGGCGATACCCGCAACGCATGGCAGCCTTCATCCAAGTAATCGGGTTATGCTGCAACTGGAGAATCTAAGTCAGGACTTCGGCGGCATAAAAGCCCTAGACGACTTCAATCTCGATCTGCGTGAAAGAGAGATTTTAAGCATCATCGGGCCGAACGGCGCGGGAAAAACGACCCTGTTCAACCTGATTTCAGGCATCTACCCGCCCTCGGCCGGCCGCATATTTTTCGAGGGCCGCCCAATTACGGGACTCCGGCCGCACAAGGTAGTCCAGGCCGGCATTGCCCGCACATTTCAGAACCTGCGTTTATTCAACAACATGAATGTTTTGGACAACGCCCGGGTCGGCCGCTTCTGCCGGACGGGCGCCGGACCGTTGTCCATTCTGCTGCACCTGCCGCGGCACAAGCGGGAAGAACGCGACACCGAACTGAAAACCAGGAAAATTTTAGGCCTTTTCGGCGGCCGTTTGACCGGCTATCGTTTTGACCAGGAAGCCATGTTTTTGTCTTATGCCAACCGCCGGCGTTTGGAAATTGCGCGGGCCATGGCCACCGACGCCAAGCTGCTGCTGCTCGACGAACCATCAGCCGGAATGAATCCCCAGGAAACACTGGAAATCACGGCCTTTATCAAATCCCTTAGGGATGATCACGGCTATACAATCCTGGTCATCGAACACAAACTGAACGTCGTACGCACCCTATCGGATCGGGTCATCGCCCTGGATTACGGTGTCAAAATTGCCGAAGGCAGCTACGATGAGGTCGCCTGCAACGAACAGGTGGTCGAAGCCTATTTAGGCCGAAAAACGGGATAAGAACAAGAACTAGATAAAGTGGTACTCAATACACATTATCAACTGTTCGGATTAAAATTCCAAATTACAAGCATCAAATTTCAAACAAATTCCAATATCCAATGACCGAAACCTGTTTGGAATTTTGAATTTCGATCATTGGGATTTATTTGTAATTTGATTTTTGTGATTTGAAATTTTGTTTCTTATTCGTAGCGAAAATGACAACCAGCATTGGAAACTTGCCATGTCAGTAGCACCCATTCTCGAATTCAAAAATGTCGATACCTACTACGGCAACATCCAGGTGCTCTACGACATCAATATCAAGGTCCATGCCGGTGAGTTGGTCTGTCTGCTGGGTGGCAACGCATCGGGCAAATCCACGACCCTGAAAACCATCCTGGGGGTGTGCCGGGTCAAACGGGGCGCGGTGAAACTCAAGGGCAAGCGCATCGACAACCAGGCCACCAAAAAAATTATTGCCGAAGGGGTTGCCATTGTGCCCGAGAATCGCCGGATTTTTCCCCGCATGACCGTTCTGGAAAACCTGGAGCTGGGTGCCTACCTGCGGTCGGATAATGACGGGATAAGAGCGGACATCGAAAAAATTTTCAACCTTTTCCCGAGGCTTAGGGAGAGAATCAACCAGGCCGGCATCACGTTAAGCGGCGGCGAGCAGCAAATGCTGGCAATGGGCCGGGCGCTTCTTTCAAACCCCGACGTTCTCTTGATGGATGAGCCTTCCATGGGCCTTTCCCCGCTGCTGGTCGATCAGCAGTTCGAACTGATCCAGCAGGTCAATCAGCAGGGCACCACCATATTCATGGTGGAGCAAAATGCCAACATGGCCCTGTCAATTGCCGATCGCGGCTATGTGCTGCAAACCGGGTCGATCGTCTTGACCGATACCGCCGGCAACTTGCTGAAAAATGAGATGATGCGGGAGGCGTACCTGGGTGGAGCCGATGGTTGTGAGGTGCTGCAATAAAACATTGAAATCTATCAAACGAATAGTTAATTTTACCGTCGCCATTCTGCTGGCAGCGAATTTGGTCAGCGATATCGGTTACGCAGCCGATCCTGAATCAGGCCTAACCACCACCATAATCCTAATTCGCCACGTCGAACGGGACAATTTTTTTATTGTAACCGACCAGGGTCATGAGCGCGCGCGAGCGCTGGTAAAAGCCGTCGGCAGTATGGGCATTGCCGCCATCTACAGCCCCGATCTCGAGCGCAACCTGGATTCGGTGAAGCCGCTATCGGAGCATTTAGGCGTGGGGATTACTTTAATACCGCGGATCACCGTAAAAACCGTCGATGGGCTTGTCAGCCAAATCCTTGCCAAACACGCGGGTAAGGTTATCTTACTGGTTGGAAACGGTTCAGGAAACCTGCGCGCCCTTCACCACCGCCTGGGAGGTAGCGGAGAAGGTCCCTACGAATATGGGGATTTGTTCATATACAAGATTCCCGCTCAGGGGCCGGCAATAGTCGTCAAATCCAGATTTGGTCAATAAACCCATATCCCTGTAATTTACACATCATACGATTGAAAAAGGGCCATAAATTCTGATGACCGCTGCAATCATAAGTCTAATATCCGGACTGGGGGGGTATGCTTGGCTGGGGAATCTATGACTTTTTTGCCGGTGTCTATTCCAAAAAAATCGGCCCTTATAAAACTTTTTTCTGGTCACAATTGGCAGGACTAATTTTTATCCTTGTCATGATTTCGCTGTTTACCGTGAGCCGCGGCATCCATTTCCAGACACTTATTTTGATTCCCGTCGCCGCCCTTTGCTATTCTATCGGCTACTTGATATTCATGAAAGGATTTGCCATCGGCAACATATCGATCGTTGCGGCGATTATGAACCTGTGGGCGGTGTTTACCATGCTGATTGCCTATGTCTTTATGGGCCAGCGCCTTTCTGGCCTGCAGTTTATCGGCGTTATGATGATTATTGGCGGGGCGGCTTCGGCCTCCTTGAATTGGCGTGACATTCAAAATAGAAGCTTTGCCCTTTCAGCAGGCGTAAAAGAAACCGTTGTCGGTGCTTTTTTCTTCGGCGTCTTTTGGAATATCAGCGAGATTATCTCCGAAAAAATCGGATGGCTGCCGACAACGCTGGGTGTGAAATTCGGCATCATTGTAATTTTGCTGATTTTGTCTTTTCTCGCAAAACGGGAGCTTTCATTAACCAATGCGGGCGCTAAGACAAAATCTATGGTGGCATTGATGGGAATTCTGGAGGCCGGCGCCGTCGCCGTCGTCAATTTTGGATTAACGGTTGGAGATGCAATCTTGATCACTCCCATCGCATCCGCCCTATCGGTGGTCACCATTACGATGGCCCTGCTATTTTTAAAAGACCGGATCACGCGGCTTCAGGGGCTTGGGATTATAACGGCTATTATAGGCATTATCATCACCGGCCTATAAACAAAGATGACCCGTCTTCGCGCTTCGAGCTACGCCGTGGCACGCCCGTCTTCGCGCTTCGAACTACGCCGTGGCACGCCCGTCTTCGCGCTTCGAGCTACGCCGTGGCACGCAGAAATCAGAGGAAGCAAAAAGGTATAGGGTGTATGGTTTAAGGTTTATGGTAAAACCGTATACCGTATATCACAAATGCCAACACATAGGTTACCCGATTCTAATGTAAAAAAGTGCCAAGACATAGGTTACCCAGTAGATTGAAAGCATATTTTCACCTTAGCTGTTTAGTAGCAAGATATGAGCAGAAAATCATCATGTGCGAGAATGGGCCCTTTCATTAAGCTCGTCGGAGCACGTGATGATTTTTCTGCGGCTCATTCGAACTGATTTTGTTAACAGCATAAAGTAAGATGTTGTTCATACCGGCAATTGGTAATCAAATGTTACAGCCAATTCGTCTCCAACTAATACTTGCAATTGATGGATTTCGGTGACAATGACGGCTTTGACATAGGAATAGATCAAATCCTTTGAAACTTTGAATTTTTCACCGAATATATTGAGCATCCGGTCACTGCGAATAAAACGGATCACGATAATGTTGCCATCCGGGATATGTTCCAAAACCGGCAGCTTGGTATTCGGCGCCAGTGTCGTCGGCTTAAACCCATCACTTTGAGTAAATTCATTTGGGGTCTAAACCACTGACGGCGGAAAAACTTTTTACTATAAGTATCGTTAAAGCGTTCGATGACACCGTTGCGCCATGGTTCACCCTGAGGAATAAACACCGGCACAATGCCATAATAAAGGCATAGTCTAATAACAATGCCAAATGAACGTGGATATTTGTTGCTGCCACGGAAGCTCAGTTCATTGTCAAATTGTAAAAAGTCAGGGATACCAATGTTTTTCCAGCAACGCATTAAACTACCAGCTACTTGGTGATCCTCCTTTGTTCTTTGAGATTCGATATAAGCTCGGTGGCTGAAGACATCCATCACGTTGAAGGAATAAAATCGGCCATCGCCTTTGATGTAGCGCGGGCCGATCAAATCAGCCTGGTGTATATTATTAAAATCAAGTGCCTCGGTGAAGTAAGGGTATTCAACGCCCTTGGCAACATAGGCAGTTTTTTTTAACTAAGCCTCGCGCTTCAGCACACGATTGATTGTTCGGTCCGATGGGAAACTGAATCCGGATTTGCTCAGTTCCCATTTGATAGCCGAAACGCCTGTTTGTGCAAATTTTTGCGACTCAAGGCGCTGCCTGACAGAGATGATACGCTGTTTTTCAGTCTCACCGAGCTCTGTTGGCCTGGTACGTGGTGCTCTTGATTGATCCTTGTACCAATCAGGATCGCCGCTCTGGTAACGCTTGAGCCATTTAAAGAACCACTTTTTAGAACGCTTTAGATCTGTGTAAATAGCTTTGGGTTTTTCGCCTAATAAGTAACGTTGAATAGCTGTTTTTCTCAGTTCTGTTTCCAAAGTAGCCGCCTCCTTATAAATAAAGATTTTAGGAGGCATTATACAGTATGATTAATAAGATGAGTAACCTATGTCTTGACACAAACGTTATATATTAAAATAACTAGTGAATATACTTCTGCTAGTTACTATAAAAAAAGTAATAGGAGAATGATCTGCGACATGGAAAAAAAATAACCTCTTGATATCATAGTGGCAGCAAAGATGCAAAA
>Ga0209367_1000167_pt1 | contig 51572 bp, 35 predicted proteins | sample WorMetLIZISLAND2_FD_187412 | JGI IMG/M metagenome (GOLD analysis project Ga0209367, IMG submission 187412) | Marine gutless worms symbiont microbial communities from Max Planck institute for Marine Microbiology, Germany - Olavius geniculatus... ... | reverse complement strand
CCGGTAAATTGGCGGCCGGGGGAGACTTTTCTGGGGGGGGGCGATCCTATAATGGGGCTCCGGCAGTTTTATGGAATAAACACGAAAGGGGGATTGACGGGTGAAGATGTTACAGAAAGGACGGATGACGACGCCTCCGAGACGACAGCGTGCTGCCAGACAGGATCATCACTCCGATGACGACGTCCTTTCCATCCAATGAGTCGTGATATCTCGCAGTCCTGCTAGTACTCGGCATAGCATCTTTGTTGTTTCTCTGAACTCATTAGTCAGTCACGACCACCCAGGCACCGGCCGATCTGATCCATTTCGCGGTTTGCCGTAGCGGCCCCATTACGCACCGCACTTTGTACACATCTTCCGCAACACGTCGTAACTTCGTTTATATGCAACACGTAACCAACGTAATTTGTGGCAAAAAGTAAACATTTCTTGATATCGTGCAATTCTAAAAAATAAATAATCCGTGTCACGCCACTAGGGGCCTATGTACTAAGTAGTTTGTCAGTGTCTTAAAGCAAGTAGCCTATTATTTTATTAAATGTCTAGTCTCTAACTTCACACGAAATATCATAACAACATTAACATAACAACTGTAGACCTACAGTTGCGTGGCACGCGATCATAAAACAGACAGCATTGCATTTAAAGCGTGTGATTAAATCTAGTGTAATTACTCGACATAAATGCACTGGCTGACTTTTTGAAGCATGCTGTATACATGAGACTTGCCGAGTAATGCAGTAAGTTCGCGTCGCAGGCGCCTGCGAAATTGGTTCGACGTGTGCATGTCAACGATCGTGTTTAGTGCGCATGACCAAGCAGAGCCATGGAACTGTTGGCCTGTCACTCATCTTCTGCACTGACAGTTCGTGGCGTGCAAATAGCCTGACGCGAAGGTCGATCGTCAGCTCAATGGCATGCCGTCATTCGCTTGTCGCCAGTTTATGCGCGGCCCTCCGATAAGAGGATCCATTCCATTATGCATTACAGGCCTACTTCGCGTTCTTCGTCCGTCAGTCTGTCTATTTATTCCGTGCCTGCTTCTTTTGGTTAAATGGCAGGTTTTGAACTGTCACATGTTGATGATGATGATGACGATGATAATAATAGACGATGATATTATAGGCCTATCGATCACTAATATAACAACGATAAGATTTGTCGCAAGATATAAGTGCAAAAATTCACTCGAAGAACACGTCACAATAAATGTTGGTTAAACACAACTGGTCACACAAAGTTGTGAGAAAAAGGCTAATAAGTCAAAAAGGCAACTCATTTAAACTTCTGCCGGTTAACTTAAAAAATTCTGTGTGGTACGTGTATGTTTAATTTTTATTGCAATTTTGAGATTAAATGGTCAAAGTTTAAAGGTTAGCTTGGTAAGAGCAATGAGTACCTGCAGCGTCTGCTTTTTCGCAACACAATACTGTACTTTGGCCTGCTATAAGCCTGATTGCATTCAGTAAACATCAAAATGTTTTACGCAAAAATCTCACAATACCTAATACTGCAAATACTTTTAAAAGATACCGTAACGTAGGGCTATATGATACTATGTGGTTATGTGTAAAATTTTTAAAAATGCAAAAATATTCCAGAGCTGTCGACTTCCAGTGACTAGGAAGTTGATGTAAAAAGTTATAAAATGTTTCGTTTTAGGTGCAACCATCAGCAGTGCCACGTCTGAGATTTTTTTATGCTTGATATAATTGTTGCACTGCATTTCAAGTGCGAATGTTCTATTTTACACGAAACGATAGCTTCGGATGTGAAATTAGGATATTACATCTGCATTTCTGCCGCGTGAGTTTGACTGCAGCACGCCGAGCACGAAAAGATGAACGTCACATTCGATGCAAGTTGTCGTCGAATGGGACGGCAAATTCGGCCTCTGCAGATGTTTTAGTTATACAGCATCGTACGCAGCAGAATGTAGAAACTGCTCGACCATAATTTTAAACGCACAGGTGCTTGGAAAATAGCTTAATATGGATAATACGTGTAGTACTGATGCGCAGTGAATTGCTCCAGACACTCATTAACAACGTTTAATATACACCGTGGTCCATAAAACGTGCCACTTTTATTTTTTGAATAGCTCCGTGAAACATTGGCCGATTTTATTAATTTTTGGCACGCGACATCAAAAAGAAACTTGTCACAAATAACTTTAGTTTTGGCCACCTCACTTTAATGCTGTCGCTACGCAACCCTGTGAAATGCAGAAGTCGTAGTTTGGCCATTTACAACAATGAATTCATACTGGATAAACCATGGGTCGGTTCAAAAATGATTAACTGAATAACGACAAACAGGATTGGCAACAATTGCATTTTAAAAGTCACCACGTATCACACCACATCATCTTTATTACAGCGTGTGCTCAAAATGTCCTCCTCTAACACGAATGCAAGCTGCAAACGTTGACACCACTCGCCAACAGCCGGTTCAGTAACCTGCATTTCACAAAGTAGTGTAGCGACAGTATAAGAGCAAAGTGGCCAAAACTAAAGTCGTTTGTGTGGAGTTTTTTTGATGTCGCACGCCAAAAATTATTAAAATCAGCCAATGTTTCACAGAGCTCTTTAAAAAATAAAGTGACACGTTTTTATGGACCACGGTGTAGATCTAGCCTATATAGAAAAGGCGTTAGAATTTTAGCCAGGACCCCGGTTCCTTTGTGGAGTGACGGCAAGGTGTCGAACTCCAGGTCGAGTCACAATCAATCAGATGAGTGAATTTCGGCGAACAGGTAAACCATCTCGGCATATAACTAACCAACACCAAGGTCCACTCAACCTTCCAACCTTCTGGGTTAGGTAAATCGAGTACCGACCTGTCTGGCAAAAGTTAAGGCGGGGCGCGCTCAGCTGTTCGGGTGGCAGGTAACATTGTTTGATCCCATATCGCAGGTGACGTTCAATAGCTCTGCAATGTGTTTTCCATAAAAAGCTACACATGACCTTTATTGGGTAAACCCAAAAGACCCCTGCATAGGCTTAGGAAAAAAAGAAATTTATTCGACTCAAACAAAAATGCAATTACAATTGATAACATAATATAACAGTTAATTACTGAGCCAGGTTGCCAAAAAACTATACTGGTCAACTATGCTGGCCACCTAAACACATACTATTTCTGTTTTAATTCTCTAAACTAAACCTACTAGACATAAAAACACTACTAAACTACTAAATACATTTTATCAAACCCATCACGCGAACACAAATATAAACTGCACAATCCAGGGAATAATTCGTCGATCAAGTTCTGTTTATATCCGTCGACGTTTTCACTGCATGCGCATAGTAGGCTTACGCTGCTTATTCGACGCTTGATCCGTGCATGCCGATCTCTAACGACCGGAAGAATTCTGATCTCGCTCGGCGGCGACGACATGTGCACGTAGCGGAACAGAATGGCGTCTAATGATGGATCAAGTCGGACTTATGCGGCAAATCTGTTCCGGGAGTCATGTCTCCGGTTATTAATAACGTCGATAGGCGTGGAAATCATTCTGCCATTTATCATCTGCTGCAGCCGGCTTCAGCGCTCGCGGCAACTGACATCTCGCCTCACGTACAGATTGATGACGCGAAGCGTAGTATCATGTATGTACATGGTCTACAGATGCTGCTACTCACGTCGCTTTTAAGGCGCGTACAGAACGACGTAACTGAACTGAACTGAACTCGCCCATTGGTCAGTTCAGTTCAGTTCAGTTACGTCGTTCTGTACGCGCCTTAAGAGCGACATAAGTACAGCATCTGTGGATATTACATTCTCTGACATAGGAGTAGACTGTGGACAATAGAAATTCGTCTCCTGTATAAGGTCCAACATACTTTTCATTCATCTGTTGAACATGCCACATAGGTCTAATACAGTAGGCCTACAATGAAAAACTAAAATATGCAACATTGACTGTAATACTTTACTTCAACTTCAGTCCAAATCTGCACCTGTCACTCGTATACTGTCATGGTCACATACCGGGTGGTTAAAAAATTAAACCATCAGTTCCAGTCGATGTTGTTATACACTGTAGTAATGTTTCCTATAGCGATTAACGCCGATTAGACTGAGTAGGCCTACAAGTTTCTATTCCGACAGTTGCTACTTCTACATCAGACGTGTCGGTCGTAGTGCTGTCTACTCTGCATTACGTGCATGCCCATGCGTCAGGTGGTGTTTAAGTTATACCTCGTTTACACGATCGAGCAAACATTGAGCAAACAACATCAAGCAGGCCTGATGGAACCCCGCCCCTGGCTCAAATGTAGGCCTAGGCTTAGCCCACATCTGATCACGTGTTATATAGGCCTTCCAGTTACAACCCGCCCGCCCTCCTAATTAGCATGCTAGTTACCATAGCTCGTCGAGCTAGCTGGATGAATGCTAGCAAACATCAAGCAGACGTCGAGCAGATGTCGAGCTATTAGCACGTGTATTTTGAATACATTTTGCTCGACGTTTGCTCAATGTTTGCTCGATCGTGTAAACGGGGTATAAAGCGTAGCATACATCGAGCAGCGATCGAGCAAACGTCGAGCCAGCTCATCGAGCCAGCTTGATCGTGCAAATAGGGTATTAGGCCTAATCAAATAAGTTGAAGATGAAGACAGCATCGCTCACCGACAATGTTCGTGTAGTGGCGTAGTTCTGACGCTCTTGGTTTTGCCATGAAACCATTAATTTTGTTTAGTTGCCAGTAGGCATAGAAGAAAATAAATTGTCGCGGCGTATCAGTAGTATTTTTGTATCGGAGATGCACATCATGATTCGATTTGCAAAAGCGCGATTATTACTTTATCGTTAGAGGATCGGTCTGTTACCACTCTGTGTATCAGCTTGTTCGTAGTCTAACATTTCGTGACGTCACCAGGATTTGATGCAAAGGCGGGACACGAAAGTAACAGAAAATAACTTAAAAGTGACAAACAAAAAACATTAGGTCTCTATAAGGAGTTTGTTCGGCTTTGAAGTCACAAAGTGACCTGAAAAATTAAACAGTAGGAAGTCAAGAAACAGATGTTCCACAGCTGGCGACGCCAATGCAAAAATTACCGGTCAGAGAACAAAACTGATGTGCTTGTTGTTCTGCATGGTGCATCTGTGTGGCGTAATAATTACTTGTTCGATTTTTGACGCACTTCAGCCATGCTGTAGGCGTCTATGTTACGGTTGTGGTCCGTCGTCTGTCTAGGGCGACTGAAATGGGGGGAACTCTGACATCGCGAGACCATCATGATTGTGGGGACCGACATCGCGGGACTGGACAACGTGACATCAAGTACCAGGGGTAGACAGTAGACATCGCGAAACTTGTTTTAATGTGCGAGTATCTGCTCACTACAATTTTTTTCTGCATGACAAGTAACCCGTGAAATAACGGTGAAAAGCGGACTAAATTTGCCAAATATATGAGCGTAACGGCACAAAAACACTGAATTAACTTCGACGTGATGCACGCCTACTCAGCAGTAAAAGGCAAGTGTTCCGTTACGAAAATGTCAGCTCAGCAGCGTCAAATAGCATCAATTACGCTAAATGTCTTCGTCGTAGTTGCAGAGGCATATGATACAAAAGTCAACGCACAGCTTGAATTCAATAGAAACACAAAATCAAAGTTCAGACGCTTACGTCACTGCTGGCATGGGCGTCTGACTGGCTTCGTCCTCGTCCTCGCTGCAGTGTTGCTGCTGCTGCTACTGTCGACACGCGGCTGTAGGGACTCCGTATGAGCGCCGACAGCAACGGCCGACTCACCAGACAGTGAATGACATTCTGGACGTTTGCAATTTTGCAAGTAACTAGGCCCTATATTCAGCTGTTGGCCCATTGCCAACAGAACAAAAAACCCAGCTGTAGCTAGGGTGGGCCGACCGTACCGCAACTACTGCATGCATCCGAAAGCCAGCGTCCGACTTTCGGCGGCGGAAAGAAAGCGATTTCCCAGACTGACTATACTTTCTGTACACGCTATGGTGACGCTGCTATATCGAACACCACAATTAACGCTGGGATACGATACGGTAATTCGACACATGGTGAAATTGGTGATGGCTGCATGCAGCAACTTTGAGGTCAAAACTGTGGTCAAACCGCTGCAGATAGATTGAGAACCTAGCCTATAGGAACTCATCGCCCTATCCAACGGTACCATATCGCCGACCCCCGCCAACGTGCTACAGTACCGCACTAGCTATTGGCATAGCAGAGTCTTTAATGATCTCTCAAGGTCATCCAAAGTCAATGATTTTCGTGTCATTTGAAAGGGTTGTGACTTCTTATTAGTGATAAATAGCAACCTGTCTGTCACCGTTTCTGAGATAGACCCACAGCGACTTATAGCTTGAAACTTTGTGTTAAAATTTTCTGCCAAACCGCTGCAGATGGAGACATGATTACTATTGGCAGCTTATATAATTTGGCATCGTCCAACAATAACACTGCCGACCTCCTACGACTTACCGTTCAGCCACAATAACGCACGATTGGTATAGCAGATCGAGTGCGTGACCCTTCAAGGTCATTCAAGGTCAATAATTTTCATGTATTGTCACGTGAAAGGGTTTGTATGACTTTTTATTAGTCGACGAAATTTTGCATGCCTATAAGTTTATGACACAGGGGAAAATATTTGTGTAAAGTTTTCCCAAGACTTATCGGTACAACGGTTACAAACGACAGACAGACACCTCGTATAGCAAAGGGCCAGACTTTTAAAGTAACAGCTTAACGATCGGCCCAAAAATATAGTTCCCACACCGGGAATTGAACACGGGCCGCCGACGTGAAAGGCCGGAATCCTAACCACTAGAGTAGACCATCTGGGAATTCGCCCTTTGTGATGTATTTATTCAACTGTACTTGCGCGATCTTACGTACTGTCCATGTGTCCATGCATAATGTCGAGTATGATTCGCCTAGTTATTTAATATTCTTTGTTGCATAACTATGGTGGAGTTGTAGCAGATTAATGTTTTTTTTTCTCTTTTTTCGTGTGTATTTTCTTCATATTTTCATAGAAAATACATCGACGGTACGCACTAGTAGGTAGTGCGACATGGACGCCAGTACATCGAGCGCTACTAATCGCGTGGTCCGTGTCAATATGGTGGAAGGAGTCGGTGCTCGCGTAGTCCGCGGTCCTGATTGGAAGTGGGGTAAACAGGATGGCGGCGAAGGACACATTGGCACTGTGAGGAACTTCGAGTCTCCTGAAGAAGTTGTCGTCGTGTGGGATAATGGAACGGCGGCAAACTACCGCTGCGCAGGAGCTTACGATCTGAGAATTATTGACAGCGCTCCGACTGGTAAACTAACAACACCGTGATACTGTTGGATGATGTGGTTAAATGCTGATCGGCCTAATGCATTTTGGGTAAAAATTTACATTAGCTCTGCCACCCCACATTGCTTCAAAAGTGACTGAAATAGGTAGAATTAGTGTTGTTATGCATGTTTCAGACTAATTTAATTATGGGAAACTGCAAATAATTAACTATTGAGCGGTGTGACGAAACACCGCACTGGCCTCACCGACCGCACCGGCAGCAATTCCTACCACACCAGCATCAGATCACCGCACCGGTGCCTAAAACGACCACTTCGAGCATGGCGGCAGCTGCAGACGATTGGACGCTGTCTTAGGGTTAGGGTTAGTGGTCGTTTTAGTATTTTCCTGCCGGTGTGGTCAGTGAGGCCAGTGCGGTGTTTCGTTGCACCCACTATTGAGACCCGAGAACAAAGTTTAGTTTTTGTCATCGTGGTTTGACAGTGGTGTTAGTCAGATTTTGTATCTGTTCGATAGTCTGATGGTGTATACTGTAACATTCATTTTCACCAACTTTAACCCTGACCATAACTTTAATCTTAATTGAGAGGAAATGTGGAGATTAAGTTAACATCTGTAGAGATGTATATAGGAAAGAAGCTGAAAACTTTTGAACTATTGAACCTTCAGATTATCGAGCTGCTCTCGTCGTTCCGCATTTCGTATTTGTTCTGCATTTCATTTTGTGCATCTTTGTACTTTATTTAACAGTTATAACTATTGCTATTATAAAATGCTAGACTGTAGTACTGTACATTGTGGCTACTCTGCATAATGTAAAGCGTATTTTTTGTTTGTACCGATATGTATCATTGCGTGTAGGTTTGAAGCATGATGGGACAATGTGTGACACTTGTCATCAGCAGCCGATATTTGGTATTCGCTGGAAGTGTGCAGAGTGTACTAACTACGACTTGTGCTCGGTCTGCTACCATTGTGACAAACATAATTTGCGCCATCGGTTTTTCCGGATTAACACACCTGGAAGTGAAAGGTTTATATCCTGGTTGGCTGTACACATCACATGATCAGTGATCACATGCCATTTTCTTTTTTCTTTCTATCTTTATGTTCACTTTGTGCACATTATACACCATTTGACATCTGTCTTGTTACCATACGTAGTGTTTATATCTTTGGACACTTAAGGTACATTATTCGTCAGATGTGTGGCACACAGTATTATGGGTTGTTGCAATTTTGCAACTAATTTTGGATTAAAGCATATCAGTTTTAGAATCTGCTCTGCTGTATATGTTGCTATGTGTGCTGTTATATACTATTGAAGTTATTAAAATTTTATGTAATAGTTTTCCCTTATGTTAGAATGTTTTTCTTTGTTTTATAGAGTACTGGTGGAACCTCGTCGTAAGAGTAAGAAGATCACATCTCGGGGCATTTTTCCAGGAGCAAGAGTTGTAAGAGGAGTTGATTGGCAGTGGGAGGATCAGGATGGTGGCAATGGTCGTCGTGGTAAAGTCACTGAAATACAGGTGAGATGAGAGAAATATATTGATGGTCTAAAGATGTGGATTTTTTGGGCTCGTACTAATCCAAAAAAATTTAATCAGTTAATTTTGGAATATTAAGGTTGATAATAAATTCATTTTATACAGTGTTGTTTGTGGTCAATCATAAATACTGCAAAAATTGCAGAATTTAACTTTTAGGCTTAATAGTTGTTATCTTTACAAATTAGCGCAAAACATGACAATGATGCAATCCATATATGTGTAGCCGAACTAGCTGATCATGGGACTTACGAAGTGCAAACTGCAAAGCTAACACAACTGCGGACAGTACAAAAGTACATATATGTGCAAAATAGGTATACATTACTGGTGTTATGCCCAAAATTTTAAGGATTTTTTAAATCAATGAATAATTCATTTATTTACTGTTTTTATAAGGTCATACTGCTGTCATTATTTTAAAATATTTGTTGTGTCTGTTGCAGGACTGGAGTGCATCAAGTCCACGAAGTGCTGCGTATGTTCTGTGGGATAACGGAGCAAAAAATTTGTATCGTGTTGGCTTTGAAGGAATGGTATGTAGTACATACTGTAAAATTATTTTTAATCCTGACTAAGTTGTTTTGTTTGATGTTATTTTAGTGCAGTATTGTGTGTGAATAACTGAATATGTTAGTCATTTTCTGATATTTGCAGGATTGGTTTGACTGATGAGATTTGTGCATATGTTGTTTAGTCGGACCTCAAAGTGATCACTGATGCTAAAGGCGGCTCATTCTACAGAGATCATCTGCCACTGTTAGGTATATAGTAGACTTGCTCTATAGCACTGGCATTTACTGTTAAATAAACTTTTGATTTTATTTCCTGTAGATGAGTGTTTTGTTTCAGTCGTTATAATTGCTGTGTGTCGTATATGTCATATTACTGCATCATGCAGTCACTACATTATCTAAACAATCAATTGGTAACATTTCGGAAATGATGCAAGATTAACACATGGTTAATAGAGAGTTAAGAGATCATTTTGTCAGTGAGTCGTTAAGGGCTTGCACTTTGTCATTTGATATTAATGCTGATGACATGACATTCAGAGTTTACCTAGGTTAGGCTGAGTTCTCAAGGGAGAACCAGTCACTCATTTGTTGTTTCTGTCATCCCATCAATCATTGTGCCTTTTAATACAGATTGTGATACTGTATTGTTTTAAATATTTTACTGCTTTAGGTCTTATTATTTGGTCTTCTTTCATATGGCAGGTTTATGACAAACTTTTCTGTCAGCTGCTTCTCTCTTCTGCATTTTTTTTTCAAAGTGACATATCAGTTGTCTTGGCATGTGATGTCACTGAGCATTTGCTGGTTTTTAATTGTCTTGTTGCTTTGCCCATCGTTCTGCTCTCGATTATGTCTCATGTTTAGGTAATTGTTATCTTTTTTCCGCTGTTCAGTGTTGATCTTTGCTGGTATAAGACTGAATCAAGCTGTAGTGAATGGCTGCTGTAGGTGAACAGGGACCGTGGTCTCGCATTGGTCCCAGTGGCATCCAGATCGGTGATCAGGTCAACGTAGATCTCGACCTGGAGATTGTGCAGTCTCTGCAGCATGGACATGGGGGTTGGACTGATGGCATGTATGAGGTCGGTCGGTCTGTCGCTATAACTCTCACATTTTGCACTTTACTTTTGAAGTATGTAATGCGTGTGTTATTTTTATTCATGTGTTTTGTTCTACTGTGGGCCTCGAGTTATCGTTGAAATAATAAATTCTCTCCGCTGAGTTCTGTTGATATTGCAGTATTATAATCATGCTGAGTAGGTTCTGTATAGCAGTTATATTGCATACTACTTTATACTTTCCATTCTTTATTTCGAAGTGCTGAATTTAAGTTTATATGCTACTTGGTTTCTAAGTTCATTAGAGCTTTCGAAGCGTTAATTTTTTAACGCATTCACGCACTGCGTTAATTTTTTGAATGCATTAATTAACATGTTATTAACGCACCCAGGCCATCAAGAGGGGAAGTAGACGAGGAAGTTGCCCCAGGCCTCGTGACGTTTGGGGGGTGCCTGTAGAATATAGAAAGTTAGAAATCAAATAAAAACACTTTTTCCAGCAATAACTGACATCATCGCTAGCATACAAATCTATTAGCCTGTCATCTAAATAATATTTGTTTGCAGTAGTGATGGAATAGCAACTACAGTTTGGTTTACTTGAATTCATTCGATTGTCAAATAACTGCAGTTTAACGGAATATCGAAACTTTTGCTTGACAGAATTCAGTAAATTAAATAAATTTACGCATGTGCGTTAATTTTTTTAACGCAAATTAATTTTTTTTAATGCACGTTAATTTATTAATGCATTAACGCGTTAATTTGACAGCTCTAAATTTGATATGTTCATGATACTGAAATGTAATGAATTTAACCTTTTAACTACCAGAACTGAAAAAAATGCTAATACTGCGATATTACCATGATATTTTGGCAAGAATATACGCTGTATTACAACTTCTTCTAAAACCCCATAACGTTAAAACATTTAACTACTCTAAGTAAAAAAGTGCAAGTACCGCAATATTTTGGTGAAAATATAATTCTATTACCATGGTACAAAGCCACGTAGAGTAGGCAGGTGGAGCACCTTTTCTGTACCATTTCGTGGTTCTTCTGGGAATGAAATACGATTGGAGCATCTGGACCTATTTGTGAATGGGCCCCTATTTGAGTTGTATTCCACAACGCAGATTGGTTTTGCTGCAGCTCTCGTCACAGATGGTCGATCGTCTCCTTCCTTTTATCACTGGGACCACAGTTTCATCATGCCTCGTAGTACACAGACGAATGTGCTTCTGAATAACCATGCATAACCATGTAAAAACCACGGGGAAAATCCAGAGTCATAGTTGATGATAACCACATAGATATGGTTATACCTGTAGCAATGTAATTCAGCATACCGGAGCTAGTACAGAACTACATTACATAGCGCCGGAAAATTTCGGCAGCCTAGGTGTAGCAATTTATTTTCAGCGCCGGATATATCCGGTGCCTTTGGTAGTGAAGGGGTTAACGACAGTCTGCTTTCTGTGATACTGGCATTTGCTAGTTATTACCATTAAAGTTGCAGCTAAGGTGCTGCACTTTAGTTAGCTTGTGTGGCTTTGTGTAGAAATGTAAGGAACTAATTAATGTTTATATTAATGTTTGTGTGTTGTTTTAGTGCCTGGGAACTACTGGAACAGTTGTTGGTATTGATGAAGATCATGACATTGTCGTTGCATATCCCAGCAGCAACAGGTTTGTTCTTTGTTAACTGATTGCAGGCTTGGCTGTCGACTTAATGCATTTGTTACCTGTCATTTTACGGTTTAAACATATGTCACTAATGATAGTAATATAACAATAGCTGAAATGTTTCGCATGTCATCTTTTTTACAGTGTTGATATGGAAGTGCCTGTTTGAAGACAGCTTGTAGTACTGTGGTAATGTGGCTGTATATTATGCCAAGCTAAAGTTATCTTTGCGAATTACTGACTGATATATTGTTAACTGGTTCTGTATTTGTCATAGCTATGGTGGTGAGACAATCTAGCACATGCAGTTGATGGTTGATGATTGATCGTAGTAGCAAGAATGTTATACTTATTGCAAGGGATTCAAAATTGTATATCGTTGTTATTTCTGTTTCACCATTTTCACCTGAGAACAGACTGGGCATTCAAGCCATCATACTATTTCTACTGTATATAGTGGCATTGCTGTGTTTATTGAAACTGTAATTTTGTTAATTAGTAGTAAGTTGGAATCTTTGTCGCTGCATGATGCAGATGGACGTTCAACCCGGCAGTATTGACAAAAGTGGTGACAGCATCAGCTGTAGCATCGACGTCGTCGAGTGAGACAGGTGGTACTCAGCAGTTTGCTGTCGGTGATCTCGTGCAGATCTGTGGTGACATTGAGCGGGTCAAACTGCTTCAGCGTGGACATGGAGAGTGGGCTGAGGCAATGCTACCAGTGAGTTGTTGTCTGTGTTCATTTTTTCTGACTGCTATACTGCCATTAGATGTGTAAAATGATACTTTTAGGTTTATTTGAGCCAGTTGTTTGCAACTTTGAAGGTTCTGAGAAAAATTTTTTAGACATGATGTGTTGTCACCAAGTTGAAGACACGGCAAATAGCACAGTGCACGTTGAATGTTGCTGGTGTGTTTTTTTGTCATTTTTATGTTTTTGCTGAGGACACATAGAGATTGAAGTTTCCATTTTCTGGGAGAGGTCTTGTTACAACGGTGCAGTGATTAAGTGTCTACAGCATAGGAGCTTCCAGTAGAATGTGGCTGCTGTTGTATTGCGAGTTAAGCAAAGTGAGATTAGTTTTGTGCGCAGATGATTGTGTAGAAATCATTATGAGCAGACTTTGTCTGTTGTCATTGTAGACACTTGGCAAGATTGGCCGTATTCAGCAGATTTATCACGACAATGATTTAAAGGTGGAAGTTTGTGGTACTTCGTGGACGTACAATCCAATGGCAGTTACTAAGGTGGCTTCCTCAGATGGCACGGCTGTGGGCAGTTCATCGGGAGGTAGATATGCTGCACTTTCGCACTTTTTTCTTTGAATGCAGGTTGGCTTTAGCTTGAATGGAATTAGTAACAGTTTACATCACATAATGTAGAATATTCGTTGTCATTCATTTAATATTATGTTTTAATGGATGCAGTTGTCATTTTGCATCAGTTGTGATGTTCATGAATACAGTGTGCAGAATTATGGTTCATTTTTACGCGCACTAGCAGGATGCTTCGCACGTCTTAGCCATGGCCTGGGCGTCTGTCTGTCTGTCAGTCTGCCACACACGTGAGCTGTATCAAAACAGTGTAAGCTAGGATCACAAAATCTTCACCATGGGCTGCCTCAAGGTCTCTAGCTTTTTTCTGACAAAATTTTGTGTCCCTGGGTGCACAGGTTTCCCCTTTCAGCGAATACCCCTCTTTTGCACCCTTGTTTGGAAAGAACCTTCACACCCAGGGGCATGAAATTTTGTCACAAAAAACTAGAGACCTTGAGGCAGCCCATGGACCCCCAAATAGGGGTTTTTAGTGAATTTTTTTACGATTTTCGGCTGCGTCACACATTTTAAGAGTGAATTGAACCAAAATGGCTGGAGATGGACCTAGACACCTTGCATATGACATTTTTAGCATAGAGCATACATTTTTAAGAATCTAAATTTCGATCTCTTAAATTCAAGGAGTCTTCCGTATCATCATCATCATCATTTCTGGCAAGCACCACTAAGAGTGCGTAGCACCGAACATAGACATCAATCTCCAGAGTGGACGGTTCTGAGCCAAGTCAAGTCCATATGGAGGCCTTAAATTTAAGTACTTTTTCAAGATGCTTCTTATTGCTGTACATTGATTGCCAAAGTGACAGGACCGCTGCTATCGTGCGTCACGTGAGCTTTGCTCAAATTACTTGTAAAAAATTGAGTAACCTGTTTGGAGAATGCAGTATCATACAGTACTTATCATGACGTGATGATTATGTTTCTTTTTATAATGTGAAGGTTAATATGTTGGTTAAGCTGATGCTAACATTTGGTGCTTTTTAGGCTAAGTTTAAAGTTTACACCCAAAGCAATATTTTTACAAGTATGTGTTACGTTCGAGCATATTTTTATTTTCTGGTAAACTGTTTTGTCGTCATGACATCTGACACAGAGCGGTTGAGTGCACTGCTGAAGAAACTGTTTGAGACGCATGTTTCTGGTGACCTCAATGAGGAGGTCGTCAAGGCAGCTGCCAATGGAGATGTGCAGAAGGTGGAAGAGATACTTCAGAGACCAGAAGTTGATGTACGTGAATTCTGCAGGTTTAGTTGTACAGTTTTTTTCTCAGTGGGTTCTGTTATGAGTGGCAGCTAGATAGAATGATGATGCTGTAAGAATGGTAACTGAAACTCAGTAACCAATGCCTTGCATAAGCTGTGAAATACATACGGCTGCAGCAGTCATCTCGATTTTCATGTTGAGCCATCAGTTAGCTGTCAAGAACCAAGAGTGCTAGCTGATAGACTACATGTTTTCCATGACATAACGTTAACTTCTAGGCATTTGTGTTTGAACAACATGCCCAGTCATTTCTAGAGTGTAGAAATGCTGCCCAGGCATGAAGTGGACATCCAACTCGCAATCTCTCAATTTGCAAACCGTTTCTCTGGTTAGTTAGGAATATTGAACAGTATATGACTTAAGTCTGCAGAATGCCATTTGTCAGCATTTACTAACGGCAGTATTATATTATATGTGTTGCACCTGATATTGTCTTCTGCAGGTGAATGCGTCGTATGCTGGTGCAAACCCATCTAGAACGTCGTCACAGTCAGGGCATATTGAGGTATGTTGATCAGCTGCTTGACTTGCTGAGTGATAGTTTATCAGAAGGGTTTAAGGGTTAATGAGTGTGTATAGCTCGTCATGTTAAACCTGAGTCAAAACTGGAGTGTTCCCTGCCATATGGATCACACAGTATTACCTGGTTCTTAACATAGTTGAATTCTCCCACTTCAACTCCAGCTAAGCAGACCAATACTTGATTAATTTACCCTGGAGTGATGGAAGGCTGAGTTGATCTTAACAAGTATTTTAACTTTGCTTTTAGTACATATATTAACTATTTTTACTAATTTGAACCACGTATGGCACTGAATGGCCTATTTTGTCCTTGTGTGCCGTTAAGAAACTACTCACTGATCTTGGTAGTTTACCTGTCTAAAGGCAGTTGCTAACTGGACCTGGTGTAGGACAGCTACACTGATCGAACATAACGGACACAGACCAAGCCACCGTTACAAGAGTTATCACTGTTGTTTCATTCAGTTAAGTGTTATTGGTAAGTGTATACTGGTAGTTTGTTTCATGCTGGGTTTGTAGTTGGGCGATGTTGGGTGTTTGCTCCAGGTAAATGGTGTGTATGCTGGACACACAGCTCTTCAAGCTGCCTCGCAGAATGGACATGTTGAAGTCGTCAAAATTCTCATGAAATATGATGTCGACTTGGAAGTTGAGGTAAAACCTAAACTGTGTGTTGGATATGAATATTTGTTGGTACAACCGAAGCTCTCACACAGTGTCTGTGATATAATTTCAATTTCTCGAGATGTGAAAAAATTGGTATTTTTGACACTGCATTCTGTTAATAACACATTCCCACTCTTTCCCTGTTGCAAAAATTTTGCCAGTATTCTCCAAAAACTGTATTTTTTGAACCAGTACAAGTTCTTAAGGCACATTACATCATCGGTATATGGTCAATGCATTAAAAATTATTATTTACAACAATATCATCTGCTTTCATTTACAAACATCAGAAATGCATGTAAAACTAAATAAAGTTTAATTTTTGTATGAAAATTAGTAAAAATTGTTTCAGAAGTTGATTTTTTTGCATATGTATTGTAGTGACTTTTAAAAATTTATGTTTCACATGGTAGTATAGCAACACAGTTACAGTGTGGTGGGATATTGCCAATTGTCTATAGTATTTGCCAGTGAAAGAATTTTGAAAATCGGTTGACATATGGCAAAGATATATACAATCACAAAGTGGGACGTTCTTTTGGGACACAGTGTATATTAAACACTTATGGAATATTGTAGCATCAGTAGCAGATTGTAGGCTTGTGTCATATCTTTGTATCATATTCCTATGTACTGTGCTGCATAAGATCATTTATTCATTGTTGAGCATTTTCTTCTGTCTTTTTCCTGATACTCTGTACAATAGAAAACTTCTTTCAGTGCAGTTAATGCATATTGCCAACCACTTTCATGTGCCCAAATTACTGCAGTTGCGTTGCTGCATCTGTATTCAGTATTTACACTCTGTCTCAAAAAAAGCATCTCCGACATTTTTGACTGTTACTTAAAAACCAATTAACAGATTTTGATAATTTTTGGTATGAATATTTCTGACACAACTTGCCATCAAATGACCATTCAGTTTCCCACCTCACCCAGTGTTTGTTTCTGCACTACCTGGGGAAAACAACCGGACGAAATATCACTTTTTTTATCTAATGTGATATGATTGCTTAGTTAACATAACATGTAAAAACACATTTTGTTCACATTTCTGACACTTTGGCTGGCATTTCATTTAGTTGTTTGTTTTTCAACTGCCTGCAGTAAGATTGCTTGTAGAGTTGGCTCACTATGCGAACACAGGCAAGGAGACGATTTCTTTATTTATTGATAGCAGTATCGATAATGTTCTGCTCCAGACCAATCCAGGCTGTACCAGTTGCTTCTTGACTTTACAAACATTCTTAAACTTCATCTGGTAGACACACTGCTGAATAACAGTCAAACCTTGTAATAGACCAGCTGTTGAGGCCCACAAATTAGGATAGATGGAATTTATTGATGTTTTTATTCATTTTGACACATATTATGCTTGGTCTGCTGTCTGCTTTCCCCAGGTAGTGCAAAAGCAGACGTTGGATGAGGTGGAAACTAAAACACTTATTCAATAGCCAGTTGTGTCAGAAATATTTTTGCCAAAAATTATTAAAATCTGCTAATCTTTATTCAAGTTACGATCGATAATATTGTGAATATTTTTTTTCAGGTTTTCTGTTTACTTCAACACATATTTCATTTGATCTGCTTTCCGTAAATAGTGCAGAAGCATACATTAGGTGAGGTGAGAAACTGAACGGTCATTTGATGGCAAGTTGTTTCAGGAATATTAATACAAAAAATTACCGAAATCTGATAATTGGTTTTCAAGTTACAATCAAAAATGTTGGGGATGCTTTTTTGGGACACATTGTATTTTGTTTGCTTGTGATTTTTTGCTGCATATATTACATACATATTCTGTGCATGTCACTTTTTACACGCAGATAGACATATAGGTCGCATAGACACAGAAGGAGTTATCAGTTTGCTTGCATTTATACTTCACTGCTATATTCCTTGTTATGTTTTACTGTTAAAGGACAAGGACGGTGATCGGGCCGTACATCATGCGGCATTTGGTGATGAGCCGGAGGTGATTCGCGTGCTTCATCGCGGTGGCGCTGATTTGAACGCTCGCAACAAGCGCCGTCAGACGCCATTGCACATTGGTGTCAACAAAGGTCATATCGGTGTTGTGAAAGTCCTCGTGGACCTTAGCTGTCATCCGAGCCTACAGGTGAATGCTTTGACTGTTTGTCACATGTATACTGCTTGTTTATTGTTTCTGTGTAGGTGTGTATTTACTGTCACAGTGGCTGTGCCCCGATGGTGACGGTGTAAACACTGTTATTATTATTATTATTATTTATTATTATTAGTACAAGCGTAGTATTATTTTAATTAGTATTTGTATTAGATTGTTTTTCAGTAGATTAACAGTATAGGTTGAATGAGCATTCAATCGGGAGAAAGTCCTGATCTAGTAAAATCTAAGCATGTGCTTTTGGGGCAGTTTTTGTCAAAATAGTCTCATTAAGCAAAACTGGAAAGTTAGGTTATTAGACAAAAATGGATTTTTTATAGCAAAGACATTACTCAGTCTGTCTAGGTGTGTATGCTACAGTTGTGAAAAAATGCTGATGAAGATATTGCATACAGTCTCAAGTATCTGCTCGTGAGAGTATTGCTGCATTGGTGCGCTTAAGTGATTGAATGTATTTTGGTTATGTCATTGTAGTTGATAACAACTGTGGGACTAATGATAAATGTTTGTAGTATGATTGGGAATGAAGCATGCTGTGAATGCTGGTCGTGTTGTATGTAGGACTCGGAGGGTGACACCCCACTGCATGATGCTATCAGTAAGAAGCGTGATGACATGCTGACGCTGCTGCTGGAGCATGCGGCTGACATGAGCATCACTAACAACAACGGCTTCAACACACTCCATCATGCAGCACTTCGTGGCAATCCCAGGTCTGCACTGCTCTGTTTGTTCATTGTGTAGATATTTGTGATTAATTTTTTGGAATTTATACACCATGTGAGCCCCAGAAGCTGTCGAAAATGCTCGATCCATTTTCTGTCTGGATGGCGTGAAAGGTACCTAAACCAAGTTCTTGGTTTCATATTGTTAGATAGCTTGTGCGTGCAAATCTTTGTCGTGGTTAATATTAAGCTAATGTGTGTATACCGGGTGGTACAAAAAAACGTCCCGAACATTTGCATGCATTATTCAGCCGAGTGATCAAAATGAATTAGTGCAAAAGCATATATGTAACGAACAAACATCTCCAAATATGTGTAGAAATTTTAGCCCAAAACACTTCTGTATTAGCCGTGAGACAAACAAAATAGCGTCACACGCCATAAAGCAGTTTTTGCAAGCAGCTCATCATTTGCGTTGCCGCTTGTATGCAGGCTACGCCAAAACATCACAGTAGGCCGAATCATCAATCAGCTGATCAGCAGAAAATGTGCTGAATAGGTTCTCTATTCTCCTTTACTGCTATATGGCTTTTCTGATTCTGGTTGTCTGATGTCGACGTCATGCCATGTGTCTGTGATAACATACTGATCTTTGAGGTTCGCAAACGGCTCATGCCTTCCTTTATAGACAAGTTCTTGCAAGATATCCCAAACTGAATAATGTAGTGGGATTCAAATCTATTGAATGCGCTGACTATTCTTGTGAGCTGATGAAATCTGGCATGTTGTGTTGAAGAAAATTTTGAGTTACTTTGATGCGGTATGGTGGAACGTTGTCTTTGCATAATTGGATTTTTAACTTGTCTTTAAGCGGCATTCAGTGGTGTCACTAGCAAAGTCACTGAAATTTATAACTGAGTAAGAGTACACATTGAACTACAAATGCGCAAAGGGAAATTTATTTCCATAAAGTATATGCGCCGTTACATTTACGCAAATTTTGGGACTATTTTTAGCACCACCCGGTATAGGTAGTTTATTATTGTTATTTACTATTTAGGTTTTATGTGTTATTCTGATTTTTTTCTGCAGCTGATTTTTGTTGCCAATACCAAGTGCAGTGATTGCCTGGAAAAACTCATCTCGGAAATAACCTGAGTGTATCCAGCAGGACATAAAACTCTTAACTCAGTTCTTGAATTTATTTCTATGTTAATCCAGTTCTCCGTCAGCATTCTTTTAATGACAGTTGGCATAATCTGTTTCCGATGTTCTTGTTGTCACATTATGTGTCTTTATAATTAACTTAGGCCTACTCGGCATTACTTTGATATTGATCCACATCACCATTGGCATATTTTTCACAGCATTTGCTGTCTATCTGCAGTGCGGTGAAGATCTTGTTGTCCAAGCTGCCGAGGCCGTGGCTTGTTGATGAGAAGAAAGACGATGGATACACTGCGCTACATTTGGCTGCTCTTAACAATCACATTGAAGTAGCTGAGCTCCTCGTACATCAGGTACTGCACAGGACTGTCTTGACATGTTTTCTGCTGTTAATGAATCATCGTTTATGAGGCCATCAGTATTTGATATTTCACTACATTTGTGCGTACTGCCTTTCAGAATTTTACAGATAGTGACTGCTGTTTTGTGACTAATTGGTCGTTTCAGTTGCAGGCCATGTTATGTTTTACAAATCTCAGACGTGAAATTTGGTGCGTTAAATGATGAATGAATTGTCACTTGATGTTCAAATTTCATTGGTGAATTTCACGCTGATTCACAAGATGACCTGAAGTGTATAATAGTAGGCATAAGCTTGACATGAAATTACTGGCATATTGTGGGTTATTGGCTGGATATTGATTGTATTGTGTTGTTTTAGGCAGTGACAGTTGTGATTTGTTGAATTTTGTGCTTTAGGCTGTATGCTGTAAATGTGCATTCTCTAAAAACTATTCAACAGCTGTTTATATGGTTTTAGGGCCATGCAAATATGGACGTTCAGAATGTTAATCTGCAGACTGCGCTACACTTGGCTGTAGAGAGACAACATACTCAGATTGTCAGAGTACGTATACTGAGACGTCCACTGCTTATTGCTGTTCATTGATACTTGCTGCCATGCACACAATGTGGCTGATGTCGTTTGACTCAGTTCTGTATGGGTTATGATTTGCTCAACATCTCAGTGATCTTACAATCTCCATTGAGGCTCTTACATGCTATTTTTTAAAGATTCCTATTTGCTTTTTTGCTGATGTTGACACTACAGTACATTAGGAATCTTTTGTGCTGCAGTGCTGTATCATTTTTATGCACGCCAGCAGGTACTGCTACAGTGCATCTTGGCAATCACGATTCTATCTGTCTCTCTGTTTGTCCGTTTGTCCGTCTTTCACACGGGTGGATCAGTCAAAAATGGTGTGCATTAGGATCATCAAATCTTCACCGTGCGGTCCGAGGAAGACTAGTTTCAGGATCCATAAAGCTTTTCTAGAATTTCCCCCGGGATCACTCCAAGCGAGAGTGCTAAATGAGAGGGGGGTAGGGAAAATTTGTCATTTTTAGCCAATAATTCACTGTATCTCAGAAATGATGTGAGATAGGGCTTAGCTTACTATTAATCACTAATATGAAGTCCTACGCACGCTATCGATTGGCATAGAAAGCGATGAATTTGGGTGACCTTGAACATTAAATTAGGAGTTTTTGGCTGCGAGACACGTCAGGAGCGAATTATGCCGAAATCACTAGAGATAGACCAGACAACCTGTATATGCAATTTTTAGCATCAAACGTCGATTTCAACGGTCCAAGTTGACTTGTTAGGTTCAATGAAGCCAGCACACAAGGGCATCAAATAGGGGTACCCCCTTCAAAATACTTGCATTTGGCCACTCGAACGGCAGCAGCCACGTGAGATGGTGGCACCGTCTGGCATATGTGAATGCATCGTACTCAGTGTTGGTTGCTGGGATCGGTGAGCTTAGATTTTGTTTGCAGTGGGCTTTCAAACATGCGCAGCTGTCATGCGTTTCCCTTTGCATTAGCTGGCCTTTCTTGTTTGTGTATTGTATTATGACAATAAATTGTGATATTCCAGAAATGATTTTTGACCCGATATTCTGCACATAAATGCTTTGTCTGCCATACTGCTTTTTATCACTGAATTGCTACAGTTTGATAGCAAAAAAAGGCCACGACTAGATGAACAGAGAACACCCAGATGGCTGCTCTTCTATTATTTGTGCTAGATTAAACAAGCCACTGATCAGGGCCAGTGTATCACCTTATATTACTTAGATGCGTATGTGTGCAATGTAAATATGCTAGTATTTGTTTATGAAAAAATATTGATGAGATGTTGCTAACCATTAGACTACGGGGATATATTGTGACTGCATTGAACAGATTTAGCCTGATGGTGCACTAAGCATGCTGTGTCTATGTGCATTCGCTGAGCCTGTGTGTGTGTGTGTGTGTGCAGTTGCTCGTCAGAGAAGGTTGCAGTCTAAACATCGCTGACAAAGATGGTGACACTCCGCTGCATGAAGCCTTGCGCCATCATACTCTGTCACAGCTGCGGCAGCTGCAAGATATGCAGGATGTCGGCAAGGTATTGCTCTCTCTCTGTAGAGAGATGTTTGGTTTGTTGTGACCACCTTTATAATCAGTATATGTAAGTGCAGGTGTTTACTGCTGATGTTCTTTGGTTCGTAATCTTTGAGGTCCCTTGGCTGATTGCTTGGAATCTTTGCCAAATGATCAGAAATTCGTCATGTTTTAAAAATTGTGTCCCAGAATTTGGTCATCCTTCCCACAAAATTTGTCAGACAACTTTTACTGATCACAAAATAAACGTGTCTGGAATGGATAAGATAATTGATATTTGGGAAATGACATTGCATTCTACAGTGTAGTATTTTGCACATACGATGACTTAATTTATCAGATCTTGCTGGTGCACAGACTGCAACAAATAGGACCGGAGTTTGATAGTTTAAAGTTATAGGTGGTGATATCTGTGTTCATTATTCTGCTATATGTAGAGTTTTCATTCCCAGACCCTTTTTTCATTCCTGGGAATTCGGGAATGCATATATACATTTCCGGGATTCCCAGGCGCCCAGGAATGACGTCTACTGCAGTACTATACTAGTGGCAGGAACCTGTGTGCTGTTACCGGAATGCTGATATCCAATCAGATGCATTAACACCCTTTCTCCAGCTCAGCACTGGGATGTGATGCATCATCAATGGTCAGCGGTGTATCACACAAGTATTCTGCCATTTGCTGAGCTGAGCCATGTGAAGGAAAAGCCAGACGATAGGCCTAGTACTGCTGTTGTCATCGCACAGATGCTACGATGCTGTGGCTGCACTCATTGCACCAGTGCACCATGACTTGGGCATTCTGTTTGAGCGTTTCAGCCAGTCAGTCATCATATGCACAGATTCGTCAAACTGTTAATGACGGCGAAGGACTACCAGCAGCGCCATTGACAATCTCTTTCACACTACTCTCATTAAGTCGCCGCCCTGGTGGTCACGCTCTCTGGCACTCCGGCTGCCTGCTGCTGTCATCATCGTCTGCTTTTCTTTTTTCAACGTTAGTGCTGTGGAGCTGTTTAGGTGCTCATGAAGCCATTTAGTAGAACCGTTTGTGGCTTTCAAAGTGATCTCCCTTCTCACCCCAGAAGTATTTTCATACACTGTCTGTCATGTGTTCGACAAATTTAGCCATATTAAAATTCTCAAACTCACAACATATACACTGAAAATTCTCAAATCACAACGAACAATGCCTACTGAGTACGTATCACCAAGTACAAGAGTCTCTTTGAGAGGATACAGCCATATGCGTGGTATTGCAGATGCAGGCATGCTGGGAACCTGGGAGAGGCAGTCGAGGCTGATTTGAGTGATAAGCTGAGTGATGACCACTGTCCAGTCCACCCAGTGGGAGGGAGGGACTGTCTGCTGCTGGACTGCACAGCGCCCTACAAGTAATCAGTCTGGGGCACTGTTCAGTGCAGCAGCAGCCAGTCCTTGCCGCCCACACACTCTGCCATGCAGCATTAGAAGCAGCGTGAGCGTGAGCTGTGCTGCAATGAAACAACGTCGTCTGTCTTTCTTCCTGCGGTTATTTTATGGCATTTATGGCAATTTTTGCATTCTCGTTTTCTTCCTCAATCTGGCTGTTCTGTTCCCGGGAAAACAGGAATGAAAAATTTGTGGGAATCTTGGGCGCACTGGAAATGGGCACCCAGGAATAGAAACCCTAGTTGTATGTTTGGAATGTTATTTGTTTTAGCTGCTGATGGGGCTTGGATCACAGGCTACTGACAAGAAGTCCAGCGCATCTATTGCGTGCTTTCTGGCTGCAAATGGTGCTGACCTTAATCTGAAGAACAAGAAAGGTCAATCACCACTTGACCTATGTCCTGACCCAAATCTGTGCAAAGCACTGGCAAAATGCCACAAGGAGAGACACAGGTTAAATTACAAAATTACTTTTTTGCTTCAAGCATGTGATACATTTTTAAAATATACAGACAGAAAAGTTGCATGAAGTGCCTTACGACTTCTACATTGTTAATCTTTGCTAAATGCCATATTGTGGATTCTAATTGTGTTAATTGCGGTACTTTGTTACAGTATTGAGCATGTCTGTAACTATGACTGCTTTCAGTTTGGCCATTATTTGAAGTTGGTATGGGTTGTGTTTGGTCCCAATTGTGCACTGAGAATTGTTAGAGTGAAACAGTTTCACGGGCAGGATGCGTTTTCTGTCAATTATGCAACAGTACCGAAGTGCTAAAGCATTACTACAATGATACTATAATGTCAGTTTCGTATTGTAGAAAATGCAAAATTTGCCTTGTGAATCAGCACCAGTATGTCTGACTGTTAATTGACTTATCTCTGACTGCTACTATTCGCACACCTAATTATTCGTAAGTAAAAACTGTATCTTGCAGTGAGCAGCTAATTGATGCCTTGGTTTGTTGTAGTGGTGCGAGTGCTGGGGTTGGGAGTCTGGTGCACTCGGAGCAGGAATCGTTTGAAGATTGCATGGTCTGCTCCGACACAAAACGTGACACTCTGTTTGGCCCATGTGGTCATGTTGCAACCTGCTCTCTCTGCTCACCACGTGTGAAGAAATGTTTGCTGTGCAAGGAGCCAGTTCAGTCTCGAACGAAGGTATGCTACGCTGTGCTCAGTTACTGTTTATTGCTTTTAGCAGTTGTTTGGTAAATATTGTTGATTTTTCTTGATTCTGCAAAGCAGACTTTGAGCATGGTGCGCTTGATATTACTGATGTGGTTTCTGTGCACGGTTTGGTTCTAGTGATCAGATATTCACAAGATGGGAAAAATAACTGCAGTTTGTTGCAGTACACCTACTAACATTCTACGAATTAGCTTCCAGTGTGGCCGTGAACTAGCTTACTATTGGGTCTAGTTCAGTGTTGTTGCACGGCCGTTTTGCTTTATTAGATTGAGATTTCAGTGCCAGCTCATGGCACTGTGAAAAGATTCAAAGATACGAATTGTTGCATATGTAATGCTAATGCTGAGAGTGCTTGATGTGCGTTTTTGCTAGATTGAAGAGTGTGTGGTTTGCTCTGACAAGAAGGCATCTGTACTGTTCAAGCCGTGTGGTCACATGTGTGCCTGTGAAAGTAAGTTGACAGCATTTCATTGTTTTAAATCTTGGAAGATTGAAAGTTATTTCACTCGGTAGATATAATGACACGTACCATCTGACATTCTAAGGAATTTGTCGTAATTTTTAGACCTTGAAGTTGTTATTGCCTCCAGTTAAAGAGATACCAGTTTTGTGAATTTGTGCACTTCATTTTTTCACCTCGACTTGTACTTTTGCAGAGCGTTGGTGTTGATTTGCCAGGTTGTGGATCTTTGATGAAGAAATGTGTACAGTGTCGGTCGCCCATTGAGAAAATGGTCTCATTCGTTATGTGTTGCGGTGGCCAACGTAAGTATGATGCTTTGTATTGTGATTACTGTCATAATGATTATATTGTCATCTGTCTGCTGGCTTTTTCATTCAACTGCTTTAGAAATACGTTGATATTGCAGTTCTGTTTAATGAATATGTTTGCATTAAAGTGAATGACAGCTTGTTATCTGCTGTATTAGTAATTGCTAGTGGAATTGCAGAACATTGATGGCTACGTTACTGTTTTATGTGTTTTAGCTTCATGTTCTAATGGACAAATAGTTAATAATCATAGTATGTTGTCACACTCGTGGCTTACGTTGATTTCAGTATTTTGTTTATCAGTTTATTTTTAGCAAACTGTGGTACAGTTTTTATCTCCTATAAATGTTATCTTTGTTCTGTGTTTATTTAAATTTTTAAACCTAGAATTTTGGATAAAGTTGAATGCATCTGCTTTACAAAGGTCAAGCAGTTCAACAGTTTCAGAAATAATTAGCCACCTTGATCTTCGCAGTGAATAATGGTGACATTGAACACTTGAACTCAGTGTTCAACGTGACCACTCTTTACTGCTGTGGTTGATCTGTGTAAAGCGTGTGAGTCTCAGCTGTTTTATACTTCCCTCATAATTATTTGTGGCTGCGGAACACAGACATTAGTCATGCTGTCTGTTGCACTGTTTAGCACGATCCCCAACAAACGTGACACTGATGGGAGGGGCAACTCCAGTGACAACACCCAGACCAGTGAGCAGCAGTCACGCTGCGTCGGAGCTAGCACCGAATGCCGCCAACGTGATGACTGCGTGGACCGACAAGCTGTACACCGAGAACATGGGCATCATCTTCACCAACGCCGTGACACCGTCGGCCGTGGCATCGTCCGCTGGTGTGGTGGTGGCAGCAGCTAGCTCGGTCAGTGGCGGAATGTCAGCCGGCGGTGGCATGTTGATGAACAACGGACGACAAGACACGTCGCTTGCTGACATACAGAAGCTTCAGCAGCAGCTGCAAGACATCAAGGATCAGGTCTGTGATAGTTCTTGTTGAATGGAGTCCACAAACCAGTGAATGTGAATTTCTGCTTGTAGTAAGGGTTGTGGCATGTTGCCTGATGTTGATGTTGCTGATGACAACATTGACGAGTAATTGCATACACTGTGCTTCGATAATTACTCTTAAAGGTTCAGTCGTCAATCAAACGTTTGCTTAATGTCATATGTCACAAATAAATCAGGTGTGCCATTGCAATATGCTGTAAGTAAGTAAGTATGTTAGTGAAATTTGACTTTAAATAGTGCATAATTAAATTAATTTCTAATGCCTTAATGTAAGACTGTAAGTGGAAGTAAATGCTTTATTTAAGTCAGCATTAGCCAGCAAAAGTGTATTAATATACTTATGCTTTTGAATTTTTTTCTGTTGGTTTTTGTGCACCAACTGTTCTCAATAGTAATCAGTGTATGCCGAGTCACTGGTAGTGTCTGAATTCCCGACTGTTAATTTACTAGCTGGTAATCAATTCTGCTGAAACGTGTTGTGAGTGATAGTGAGTTCTGTGTGCTGCAGACGTGCTGCCCTGTTTGCATGGATCGTCTGAAGAACATGATCTTCCTCTGCGGACATGGCACTTGTCAGATGTGTGGAGACCGCATGCATGAATGCCCGATCTGCCGCAAGCCGATTGAAAAACGCATTCTTCTCTACTGAATCTCAAAGTGTGTTTTGCAGTAATTAAGTGTGTGATGAATTGGAAATGGTGATGTAAATTGTGACATTACTATATATAATTGTGATTAGTTCAGTATTTGTCAGTATGTATTAGAGATATCTGCGCTATATCGTTAACGTGTGTGACTTACTGCTGTGTTGTACATACAAAGTCTTGTCAGTTGTGCATTTCCAGCGGCATTGGTGACGTTTAAATATATTCAAATTTGACTGACTGGAGATAGGAGCAAGGATTTGCCATCAGATTGTGTTCCATTTGTGTTTATCATGTGATAGCTAAGTGTATCATGTTGAGTGGCATCTGTGTTTAAGTCACATTTTAGCTAGCAATTTGGCAGCTGCCATAGTACAGTTTTTAGTGTACTTTTTTGTCTGTCAAATTAATCTTGTATTTTGTTTTTGACTTTGTTTATATTTTTGCAGTTTATTTGATCAATTTCTGTATGTTGTTGTTGGTTGAAAGAAATGGAATATTTCTTAACTTACTAGCCAGACTACTCTGTGCATCCAGTTTGCTTGCTATAGATTCATGAACATTGTATTATATATTATTATTATTATCATTAAGTCAGTAGTACTACTAGCAGACATTAAAAACTAACTCATATATTTCCTGTCTTAGCAGATCATTTAAGAAAGAAGGGGTATTATGTCTCTGACTGGCTTATGTACATTATAGACCATTGGATGGTTGGCATATCATGTATTGTCAGTTAATAGCAGTTGTGATTAAGTAGTTTGTGATAATGCTGATTACTACTTACTTTTTATATGATTTAGTCAGAAATTTAACTATGCCGAAGTTGCTGCATTTCATTTTTTTTTGCTTACTTTCAATTGGATATGTGGTAAATGAAGTGTGTTTATTGTCAGGTGGTTGATGCTGCAAGTATAGGATGTAGAAAAATTGTGAAAAAAGTAATATATAATTTATAGGTAATACTTAATTTGTGAACTGTGTGGCAAATCTTTTTTTGTCGTGGTGGTTTTGCTTAAAAGTTGCAGGTGTGAATGATTTGCATCTGTAATGGATCGCGTGCAGTCGTATTGTGAGGTTATTTGTGTAGAACTGCTTTAATGTATTACTGAAAGATATGCTGTTAATACTGATAGTAGTAATGAATTGGTTCTGCTTTGTGTGACGTGAAGAAAAACTCTTATAACGTCACATTAAAATGCAAGTGTTACTCAGTCATGTAGAGTGTATTGTTAGTGTGTTGCATGTTATGCTTACTGGAAATGCTGTTTTGTATGGAGATTTTCTTCATTGCTTTAAAACTGTAAACTGAAAGGAATGGAATGGTGTCCAGCATATAAACCCTTGCGATAGCAATCCTAAGAGGTTTTGCCTTGATGATTCGGTCTAAACTGGAATAACTCCAGATAAGTAGGCTCGTTAGACAAAAATAAGTGTCTGAGCGCTTCTCACTGAAAGCGTAAGATGTTTTAACATTGGCGTTTGAGATTTACTTACAGCTGCTGTTATTCAAGACGTTTCTGAATTAGTTCTTTTCTGACTTATGCCTCTAACTGTATTTATCCCGGTGTGAAATTTGCTGCAGTGGGTGTCACTGTTTACGTTTATGAGGAATAAGGTTAAAGCAATCCAAAGCTTTACTTGGCGGAGATGATTTAGTGCTGATGTTGTTCATGTGTAATTATTTTCTGATTCATCAGCAGTTCTTTGTAAACATTTTACAGGTGGAAGGGTAAGTGTGTGAATTCTTGATACACTGTTCACGTTTTATAATCTTACAGCCATTTTAATTAAAGTACCCAACTTTTTCCGTATTCATTTATTTGAAATGATAAACTTAATGTGCTTTTGTTGCTGCAGCATGTCTGCTGTTTCTGCTATTGTTAGAGTTTCATTGTGTAACGTTGTTGCTGTATTCTGCTCTTGTTATGGAGTTTTGTTTTGACTACTGCAGGTGACATGCATATATCGTTCATCTGTGAGAATGTATAGTGTTGACTGATGCATGTTATATGTAAACGTCATGACTTATGAGTGTTATAATTTTTTTTATTCATTATGTTAAGTGAAAAATTCAAGAATACAATGTTACTTGAGTTGTATGCTGCCAAGTGTCATAAATAAACCGTCAACTTAAGCACCAAAATTTTCCAGTATCAATTTTTGTCACTTGACAGTCATATGTGTTCTTGATTTTCTTCGAATTTTATACTGTATTTGTTCTAGGATACTATACAAAACTAATGCATTATTTGTAAATCTTTACTTCGTTAGTAACTGACAGCACAGTTATTGAAAACCAAATGAATAGAGAGTGTGGAGACAATAACGTGCATGGAGTGAATCAAGAAGACAAGCGAACGGTTTGGCTAAGACGAGCTGGTAGTGTGATACCTGAGACGGGGCCCGGCCGGCCCAACACGCTAGTGGAAATGTGTCTGCCTCCTGCGATGATTTCATGCTGAACGTGAGCATGCAGCTGCTGTGCTGTACATACTGGACTAGTGCCCTGAAACTAGAAGCGGAAGTGTCTCAGTGACGTACGGCCTGCCTGTGAAGTACACACTGGTGTGCTGCTGCTGAGGCTGCTGGTGGTATGGACGGGTTGTTATGACAGGCGTTTGACGGTGACGACGTACGCCAGGATGCAGTCGGTCCGTCTTCACTTCACTGCTTCGTCTTGTCTGCCGGTGTCCATTATAGGATCGCCCCTCCCCTGAAATGTCTCCCCGGCCGACAATTTACCGGCAAAAATCTGCCCGCCCGGGCGGGACAGATTTTTGCCGGTAAATTGTCGGCCGTGGGGGAGTTTTCGGGGGGAGGGGCGATCTTTTTATGGGGCCAGCGATATTTTTTTATAAGGGAAGAGATGTCAATTCCGTAATTATCTCTCCCCGGGCGGATTGTTCATGGGGGAGACATTTCAATGTGACACCGGCCTCGTGACCTTTGCTTGACCTTACCGCACACCAGTGCTGCTCGCCTGCTGCCGTGCGTGCCGAGAAGCTTAGATCTCTGGCGACCTCAGCCAGCCATCCAGCCAGCCAGCTGTGTGATGCCGCTGAACTGGCTTACTGAAACCAGACCAGGCACGATCCCGCAACCTGGTGGTGCATGCTTCATGTCGTTCACAGGGCTGCCACTTGGTCCCTTAAATCCCCTAAAATCTCTTTTTCAAACACTTGGTCTCTAATGTCCCTAATTCTCAAAAAGTGGTCCCTAAAGTCCCTATTTCTGTGTAATTGGCTATTTTTCAACTTATCCTGAGTAAATTTCGCGTTTATATTCTAACTAAACATGTAGCCTACTGGGACTTGTGATCAAGTGAAGGATGAGTGGAAACTTATGCAGTTGGAACAGGAAGAACCTGAAAGAGGCGTCAGTGACGGTGTAAGAATCGAGAAATACTGGAAACACTTCATGATGCTCAAGGGTCCTGACGGCGGTCCAAATTGTCCTAGTATTTTCATGGCTTTGATAGCCATTGTCTCTTCCTGTCACATGGGAATGCTGATGTCAAACGAGGATTCTCCGAATCTGGTTGCGTGCTATGTCACTATATTGAATGCAAGATGATTTGTTTGTGATGGAATCCTGGAATATGACTGTAAGCCATATTTGGTTCCGTTAACGCGACAGCTCTTAACTGTACAGCCTATCTGGAAAGAAAAAAATTGGAAGAAGCAGAAACAAAACAAAAATTAGCTGAGGAAGCTTGGTGATATTTTTTCATTTCGAAAACTGTCAATCTGTCGGATTACATTTCAGAACCAAACAGGTCCATGTTTGCACAATAAAATATATACAATGTTACAATAAAGGAAAGATAAGGAAAACACACAAAATCAAAAATAATACATAAGTTAACCAACGTTACAGTTAAAACTAATAATTTTCACAATTTTATACTTAACTTTGTTACGTTATCGTTACGCGCGACACACTGCTAGCTAAGCGCATATTACTGTCTGTCTATCCGCCCGTCTGTCTTCAGTGTCCTGGTGTCTGTCACGTTTCGGTAGGCCTATACGACGTGCAGATCCCAGAGCCCAGGTGAGAGACTCGGAGTTTTCGCTGTATGATAGCCCAGTGTCTGTTGTTTCCTGTGAGCAAATTTTGTACCGTTTGGTGAAGGGATTGAATGGTGGTGTAAGAGACAGTGGCGTATTTAGGGGGGGGGGCACGGTGCGATGGCCCCCCCTTTGGCCCGATCATGAAAATTTTTTACAGGCGACTTTATATAAAAAGGTGCGTTTTTTGCCATTTTCTAGCAACAATTGCAAAATTCAACAATGTTTGATTGTCTTTTGCGTTTCCAAATTTCAGAAAAATGGGCGAATTTGCGGTTTTCATTGAACATTCAAAAGCAAAAAGTGTTTCAGTTTCAGGGGGCTTTGCCCCCTGACCCCCCGACCAGGGGCTCTGCCCCTGGACCCCGCTGGGGGCTCCGCCCCCAGACCCCCGTTATAGGCTCGCGCTCCGCGTGCTCGCCATGGCCCCCCCCTTTGCTAAATCCTAAATACGCCACTGGTCAGAGAGAGGTGCCTCCTAAAAATCGTTATTTTATCGCTATTGACTCGTCTAGCGTGAAAACGGTTGCAAACAGGCACAGACTAGTTGTGTATCATAACAAGCACTGCTGACAACTTTTCCGGATATACCGACGTCGATGACTTTGAACGATCTTGAACCCCTAAAATAGGAGCTTTTAGTGAATTTTCACAATTTTATACTGCGGCGCACTGAAATGGCTAGAGATAGACCAAGGCAACCGCGTATGAAATTTTCATCATTAATCGTAGATTTTAACAGTGTGAGCTTTGACCCCCTAAGTTCAAGAAGTCTTTTCCACGAGGGCATCAGATTTACGTACCCTCTTCAAAATGCGTGATTTATGCATGCTATATACTGTTGACTGATCTGGCACGAAAACGGTTGCAGATATAGACACAGACTCAATTACTGCTAACAACCTTTCTGGACGTATCAACACCGATGACCTTGAACAACCTTAAAATCCAAAAAAATAGTTTTTTTGTGAATTTTTCGCGACTTCATGCTGCGACGCAGATTTAAAGACTGAATTTGAGGCGAAATTACTAGAGATAGACGAGCACAACCTGTCGCGCGTCTCATGGCCATTGGCTCAGATTTCTTGTTTTACAAAGTTAAGACGCATCTATAAGTAACTATAGCTACAACGACATTCAATTCTGAGAAGTGGGAAGCTTATTAGTCTACGTCTGTAGGTTATTTGATTGTCGCTTCACCTAGGGACATGCAGACTGGCGTAGAGATGCTGAATGATCGCTCCCAAGCGCAGTGTTAACGGATTTTTTCCCTGCCGCTCTGATCATTGCTGAATGATGAACAATGGCAACACTGCTGCTGTCTGTAGCTGCTGCTGCTGCTGACGCTGCATTAGTTGAACTTTGAATCTAGTTATCGATTACGACGCCGTCCGCTCGAGTGTTTCAACGCAGTGGGTGGAGCGCCGCGGTTGGCTGCGGAGACTGCGGCTAGAGAGAGAGAGGACTCTAGCCTGCTGGCGCAGTTTTATCGGCAGCATCATCGGTATTGGCAGATCGCTCAGTTGAGCTTAGCGCCGGCGGCTCAATCGCTCGTACGGAGTTCGACACGGAAACCGTCAATCGTTCGCGCCACATGACAGTACGCACGTCGCCGTCCGTCCGTCGTTCTGCTTCTGTGACTGACGTATCGAAAATTAGACATTACTAATTCGTCCGTCAGCTGCATCGGAGTCGGTAAGAGTTATCCGCTTGTCACTTGTCAAGAATAAGAGAAATCAATTTATTGAAATGACGTGCGTCGTACGCTTTTCGTACGCCAAATGTCGTCCGGTTTTCGCAGTGGCGTGTTCTCGTAAGACAAATAGGCTATTTGATGAGTTGTATGGGGTTCATGGATTTTTTCCACTAAGACCATTTGTCAAATCCTGGTAGCAAGTTGTTTTTTTCTAGGCTAAACGGCTTTTGCTCTGGGAAAATCGACAGAGCGTATATTTAAACTCTGTTGACACTTATCAGACATGTACTAGTCTGTTTGTCACAGTGTTTTAATAAAGCAAACGCCATTTTTGTCAGCTTTTTATCAGATTCGCCAGACCTCGTTCTTGCGAAGTTATTTTTGCTCTTATCACTTTCACTAGCCTGTTTTCTGCTTTTTTCCTCTTTCATTCCAGACTTCAAGCTGTTATTTTTGTGTCGTCTCGTACTTTAAATATGTATACAAAAATAGAAAGCGAATATTGTTTATGTATGTACGAAACAAACTTACACACTCCGTTACAACATAACTGTAATATAACAGTAATAAACTTACAGTTATATACTGCATGCAATGCATCTGTCTGTGACTGAGCATATTGCTGACAGGAAAGTTAAAAGTGCACGCGAGCTGTAGAGTTCGCATTGCTTATAGTTGTTGTTGTCGAGAAAAATCTTCACACGGACGCTATCGCCGGCGCAAATATACAATGTTGTGCGTCGGTTGCGGTCGGCAGCAGGTCGTGCGCACAGCAATATTTCTTGGCTGGGCAGGTGACGTCGGCTGCGGTGACATGACTGACAGATATGGTGTATCATTCATAGTCTTTCCACGCACACACTGGGCCTAGACCTATACTACAGTGGTCGGTGCAAGGGCCAGCTGAACGACGTCGTAGTGGATCGAACAGCTGTTGACGTACCGTACCGCCGGCGTTCTTCGTGGGTGGGTGGACCGGGTCTTCTTATGCCGTGTAGTGAAAGAGTGCAAACGTGTCGGTCTGTGCATTCCAGCGTGACAAGAAGGCAGCTGCTGTTTTTGCTCGGTTTCTTGACTCGCTTTCATCATACGCGCAGGTAGTAGGCTATATACGCAACTTACCGAACATCTGGCTGTGAACTCTTGAGATGCTCTGTCAGCCGTCATTTAGGCCTACGTCAAGTTTCTTTTTGATGTTGCATACGAAGCTATTCAAAAAATAAAAGCGGCTTTCTTTTTGGAACAGATTGTATATATTGTATTTGTATGATGAGTTTTCGTGATTATAATGCCATGGCGACGTTGAGTCAGAGCGCTCCGGCAGCTCCAACTTCGTGATTTCGAATCCGGCTTTTCCAGAGTGATCTGTTCTGAGCAAGTCTGTTGGTCTCTGGCACCGAAAGATGCAAAGATTTACAGTTTCTTAACGCGTTATTGAACTAGCTTTTCCGTGTGCTGTAACATTACAAATAGAAAAAAATTCTTGCTTTTAATTTTGTATTTTTAATGGCGCATCTGCCGGTAATATCTGTAGGTTTAGACAGCAGTTACACAGAATTTGCCAGTCACTTGCTGAGAGCTTTTGGACGGACGCCTCCAATATGACCATGGAGCGTCATCCGAGCGATGTGGCCAAAGTTTAAGTATTTAGCCACATCGCTCGGATGGTGATAGCCGGTTCTCAGAATCCTGTTTGTTTTGTGATTATAACTGATATATAATTCACTGACCAAAACCATGCAGTATTGATCGCAGTTTAATTCGGCTATCAGTAATATCGCAGATCAGTATAACAGCACTAAAACTGATAGGACTAATGTCTATCGTGCATGCTATGAGAGCAGTCGAGAGACTGAAAGTCATTAACGTGAAACGGCATCGCTGCGCTGTGCAATTTACAAGAGGTTGTTCACATAGCGGACAGATAACATCAAGTTATCGAACCGAACGTGGAATTGTTTTGACTCGACGGTCGTAGCCCGATGCCTTCGGCGTCAGCTGCAATCGTGCGGGAGATATTGGAGACGAGAATTGGCCGCTGGAGGGCGCCATGCAGCACCGGGCGTCGTGCGTCGTCACGTTGACGATCCATCTCTCATGCACTGTCGGCTGCTGCCTACTCACGTGCCGTGTTGATCGCTGTCTCCGCCGCCGGCGATAGATGCTGACGCAGACGCATCCGATGTAGCTAGTGCCCCAATATAGGATCGCTCCCGGCAAAAATCCCCCGCCCGGCGGCCGCCGAATTAGTGGGACAGATTTTTGCCGGTAAATTGTCGGCCGGGGGAGACTTTTATGGGGGATGATCCTATAATGGGGAAATTTTTTATGTGACCGGCAACAAGTGGCGGATTTAAGGGGGCGGGATGACTGGATCCGTCACTGGCCGGCGATATTTAAATAAGGGAGATACATATCAATTTCGTGATTATCTCTCCCGGGCGGATTTTTCTTGGGTGAACATTTTAATGCGACACCGACAGTGCAGCATTGGCGCCGCTGGCAGAGAAATTCGTTAACGTTGCGGTAACGACGACCGTTTTGCCTTACGCGCGTCGATCATTGATGTGGGAGAAACGCTGGGATGTTGCTTGCTGCACGCCCGAATGAAGGCTTTTTAGATTGCGCTGTTTTCTCGATTAGTCGATCTGAGTTGCAGAGAAATAGTGCATATACTCGTTGTAGGCTAGAATTAGTTCTTCAGTACGATACAAACTGGTCCATGGGCGTCTTCATCCACAGAATGTTGATGAAGATGTGTAGGAGGAAATCAGGACATTGATACATATTATTTGCATTACTTTTGTTTTCTCTAATAATTTATTACATTCACTACAAGACCATGTATTTACTTAACAAGTTGGCGAATGCCTTCTGTAGCGTATGTATAGGTGAAGTTTCAGGTTACGATCTTCATGAAGTGATCAGTGATCACAAAAGACAGAATTTGGCCAATTTTTTCGCTATCGATGTAGCTACAGCGTGAGCAGCGATCTGTTTTATATTAAAATCTCATTAGAGAAAACGAATGCAGAGACTATGGCGTGTGTCGTCGTTGCAAGAAGTTTTAGCCCGCTTATTGATACAGTGTTATGTATCAGTTATAAATGAACGTAGCAATCTGCAGCCGCGTTAAATCGCTGGATATCGTGTTCGCTGGTAATTTTGCACGACCTCGCTGTCTTAACGGCCTACGACGTGCAATTTGTAGTTCGATCGTCGAAAACCATTACAGTGCAATATGCTTATACGTTATTCCACATCTAAGGTGCAACATGATTCACTGTCAACTGCACTTACTGTTAACAAAAATAAACTTTCTATTTTAACGTGCAGTCATGTTTATAATTGATTGCTTTTAGATTCATGAATGTATTTGAAAACGTGCACGTAGCGCCTATTCGCCGAATGCAGACAATGACAGGTAAAAAGCTACAAGTAGAAATAACAGAAGTAACGAAAAATAATGTGCATCAAGTCATCATATCATAAAGGCATTTAATGTCTCTGTACCAGTGCATATCGTGTTTGTTTAAAGCAGATCGAACACGTAGTTTTTTGATATATTGCAGAAGCGCCTAAAGACCGGAAAATGTAGCTTGTCGGATTGACAAATAATCGATGCACGTAAGGTTTGTCGTCGGCGGACTGTGGACGGAGCGAGTAGTGCGGCTGCGCTCAACTATAATGTAGTTTTGTCGTCTGTCGGCGCATCTGTAAAGGCCGCATGTCGTGCACACCGGCGTTGCGACACAATCTAATTTCGAGCGATTTCACGCTGCCTTAAGCCAGCTCGTCAACTCGTCAACGACTGACCGACCGTTGAGTCGACTCGTCATCGTGTTCGACCGTCTGACTGACGGGCTGACGGCGTTTATCTTGCGTACGCACAGCACACAGGTCGGCTCGCTTGACCGAGCTTACCGTCTCAGCAGCTTTGACGCTCAGACGCAGTTTCTAGTCGCAGAATTTAACGCACTGACGACACAGGACAATGACGTTATTTATCGGTCATCATATTGCCTGCTGCAACATAGTTGATGCTTTTTAATAATCGGTACACTTATCTATTGATATCTAGGTTGCTAAGTTTAGTACGGCGAGGATGGGGGACTATAGGCCAATTGCTTGTTGTTTTTACGGTTTTGTTTTTGCTTCTTTAAGTCAGTAAAATGTAGTTCCGTTGACATAACAACCATTGCGTGACAGACAGGCACGCAGACACATTTTTACAGACAAACTTAATATTAGCTGTAGCCTTTGAGCCACGCTAGCCGTGGAAGGCTGCGGTGCGATGCGCACACCTGGCGTAGTGAAACACGATATAGGCTTCGGTTAAACAGTTGCCTAGCTTGATTACTTCAACAGCAGTGCACTCATTTCGTCCTAGTTGCTAACGTTGTTATTATTAGTCTCGGTTTACGACTTAAACAGAAGAGTAGTGCGATACGCCATGGGGTCTCCGTTAAACTTTAATGCCACTTTACCGTCTTTTTCATATCCTACATGGAGTTAAATATTTGTAAGAACCGGTTTAGTGCATGCAACGTAGGAGTTAAAGTAGGAAAGTTATTAATCATATTCCGAAAATTGAAATAGGTACCTGGTAAATGACTTTGATCAACAATATAGGCATATTCATTTTTACTGAGCTGCTAATTTCGCTTTATATAACTCATTGTATATGTTCTACACATTGGCTTCGTAGTTATTAATTTGCAATCAAGCTCTCAAGACTTGTCTTCAGTTCCACTAATAGCTGTGAGGCAACGTGTTTATAGTTTAGTAATTATTCTCTTCAAGACGCGTTCGTACTTGGACATTGATCAGTTCGCAATGACCTGGGAATACGCTTTGTCTTGAAGTTGACTTTGATCATAAATAACGCTACACAGACCAAGCTTTGCAAGACGTCGCCTATTACTTACGACATTTTATATACGAGAATGTATACATGTACCCGGTGTCCGACGGTCCGTCGACATACAATTCGTTCAGTTCTCTTTTTATAGTAATGCAGTCATTATTATACAGATACCGTATAGGCCTATACCGCTAACAGTAGCGCGTTGAGTCGTCTTATAATCAACATTCTTAGAGGTATGAAGCTGGAAATACATCCAAGCGCTTCAAGTCCAAAATCTTGGGATTGGGGCGAAACTTGAAATTTTGGTTTCGGCTGCAGCTCTTTTGTGTGCGATTTTATACGCGCTTTGAAGTGCAGTTTTAGGTGGACTAGAAATCTGACAAGCAGTAGGAAAAGTGTGGTATGCAGTAACTAATCGCCCGCCAAACATATGTAAATATGGTGCTGTAATCTTGCACGTCTAAGGTCAGTGCGCGGTTTTCAGTCTAGTCTGGAGAAGTTGATCTTGTTTCGTAGCGGTTGCTATCATTAGTAGTCGTTTCACTTGCACGACCACGTAGCGTCATTGGATTAGATAGCGCTGCTCGGCCGATTCTATAATGGGGCACTGGCACGCATCAATAGCGCCGCTCTATGACGTTCTGCAAGTGAATGAATGAAGCGCAGCATCATTCCACTCACGCCGCACTGCAGTGAGATAGAATTAGTCTAGCGTGCATATTGCGGCGTGCATAGTCGAGAGCTGCGCACAGCCACGTACGTCGTCGCTGCCCCTGACTGCCGCAGAGTCCTAACAGCTTGTCGACCGTCGATGCCACGTACACCGCGGATGCACAGTCTGTGGTGCTGCTGCGGCTGATTGAAGAGCGCAGATCGATTAGACCCTGCAGGCGTCCGTCGTCGGTCGACAGCGAAGTCGGCGAACCGTGGCGCGCTGCGCTCTGCAGCGACGCCGGTTTCACATTAAAATGTCTCCCATGAAAAATTCGTCCGCGGAGAGATGATCACAAAATTGCGTTCTTGTTAAAATATCGCCGACACCGGCCCCATAAAAAAATCTTCCCATTATAGGATCGCCCTCCAGTAAAGTCTTCCCCCGGTCGACAATTTACCGGTAAAAATCCGGCCCAGATTTTTGCCAGTAAATTGTCGGCCGGGGGAGACTTTTCTGGAGAGTGATTCTATAATGGGGCACCGGCACGTGTCGGATGTCGAGTGATATGTGATAGCGAGCCGCTGCATGCCAGGCGGGCCCGGTACATTACACCGGGTACAGTAGAGTATAGAGGGTGAGCGTCGTCACACTCTGCTGACTGGCGCGACGTGCGTGCAGAATGATAATCGTTGCTCGGACGTGCTTTGCAACCTGATCAACCTGGCTGCACGCTGTTCGACTGTATGATTTCCGGGCGCTCGGTCGTTAGTATCGTTACGCTCAGCTCGCGCTACCAGCGGACGATAGGCCTATACTCGCCTACGTTTTCCGGCGCCGCTTTTGTCGCTTGCTGCATCATTTTTTTGACGAGCTGGAGAATTGTAAGTGATTGTTTCGACTGACTCGTCTTCAAAATGACATAATACCGGACGTTAAACACTGCTTGCTTAGTCACTTAGAGTGTAGTTTAGTCAAAAGTTGGATATACTTCTGTTAGAAATCATCATTTTATTACTTTCACCACTGATAGCCTGACAAGTTTTAGGCATGAATCACTATGGCGAGCGAGGTGCATGAAAAACTGCGATCTGCTTTTATTAGTATAATGTATTTGTAATCACGTGGTTTGCTGTTGTTTTAGTTCGTGTCACGTGATGCTGATGACTCATCGTCGCCAAGTGATGGTGAATTGGCGTCGCCTAGTGACGTCACTGGTCGTCATGCTCTGCTGCACTGCAGTTCCGCTCACATCAGTCGGTAAGTCACCATCACTCTGCTATATATATATATGAGTAGGCATTTATATTAGGCCTAGTAGTCTTCAGTTGCTGTAGGCGCGATGTTAATCTGATGACCATCGATATACCGTCCAGCCGATTGATTGAAGCAGTACATCAAGCTGTCGGAAATTAAGTCGTCGAATATTAAGAACGAATATCTGATTCTGCCGTCAAATAAAATGTAAGCAATTCTCTGTTTATGAAATATGGCACAGCATAATCCTAGCCGTCTTCATATGAATATAAATAAGATACTTGCTAATTTAATGACTAATATATTATGAATATGTTATGCATTTTGGTATTTCGGACCTGAAATTTCGTGTTAAGCTAAGCTAAGCGTCAGCGACGAATATGCCGAGTGCACGCAGCAACTGCTGCAACCTCAGGCTCAGCTACGTTCACACGCACGCACACGCATCACCGACGTGCTATAGCCTAGTGCTACTTTGACCGCGGACGAAGTTCAATTGACATACGCTGTGAGCACTGAACACCGCCATATATTATAGCGAATAGCGGGCGACGATTTCTTCGTAATGCTGGGGAACGGCAAACTTCACTAAATGCGAACCGCATTTATATAAATTAGGCCTATATTCAATATTATCAGAGGCGCAGTGCGGCACTAGCCGGAACATTTTTCATCTATAGGTTCGTTGGTTCACGTTTCGTAAAAGTTTTTGGACAGCTGTCACTGGCTGCCCAGTCCAAATGGCCAAGATCAGTCAGCTTGTGACGGTTGTTTTACCAAAACGATTAAATGATTTCTGTTCAGATAGGTAATTCTCTCGTTTCGTGCATAAAATTTCTTGAAAAGGCGGTAAAACCAACAAAATAATGGAGTCATGCAAACGGAGGCGGGTTTAATAAGGCCTGCCTACAATAAGTAGTCAACTGGTAATTTTGGGACAGAAAGCCATCGGTTTTTACAGTAAAGTTTGATGTGGCACCCCATGGCGAACGTCCCTCGGTCGCTATCGACGCCTGCAGTAGCCTGGTGGAAAGCTTTGCGTGACGCAATGTGGACCCACCCTCCGTGATGAGATAGCCGCGGCCTCAGAGCAATTTATCCGCTGACCAACTCGTCTAACTCCGATGTTTGGTCATCCGTAAAGATACTGTTTTGTTGTCAGTGGGAAAAATCTTGAAGCAGCACTAGTTCATTAGATGCAAAAAGATTCGGAAAATATTTTCCTTCAGATACGGTCGAACTCGAACTTGTTTTGAATTTTATCACCAATTTATTGTTTGGGTAAAAGTTCGCGCAAAACTGATTCATGAACATACTGGTAGGTTTTAAATGTATACTGTATAGCTTACTTTACTTCAGATTGAATAAATGTGCAAAAAATTTGTATGGTGCAGTACGTTTAAAATGTGCCAGTCCCTCTAACTCGATATTTTTTAGATTTTTGTAACAAGCCGATTTTGTCGCATGTGATTAGTTTCTTATGTTCGAACATTTATGATCGATAAACCGAGTCTAGAGTTAAGTTCATGTTTTAAACATTTGTTTGGGATTATTTCACAAAACATTGGAGGAACGAGCAAATTTCTGGACGCCTGTAGTTTATCACATGAGTGACGTTCTCTGAGCTACTGTCTTGGTCTCGGCCTCGGCCGTGCGGCGCTGGCGGCTGCTGCGGTTTTTCAGTGAAAGCGTTGCATGGGGTCACAGTTCGACGTAAACACAGCACGGCAGCAGCTTTAGCAACTGAACAGATGGCGATACATAAACTATAAATACCCCGTCCTTAAAGTGACACGTGATAAGAGAAAAACAGATCGGTTTGCCCACACCGACAGTTTGTTATTTCACATAGGCTAGTTTCAGAATTTCTGGTGTCAACGGATGGCGTTAGGAACTTGACCAACTCGCGCCTCAGTTTCCAAAGCGAAGTGTCTTGGAACTTTGTGCTTCTAAGTATACGGAGCTGTAAGCTTAGCTGTCAGCGCATCACGCTGGTTCTTGCTACGCGCGTAGCAGATAACGTGAAATCGATTTTCTGCATCATGACAGACGAAGAAGAACGATGTCGACTGCTTCACACTACGCTTATAGCTACCAGATGGCAGCGACGTCTCGATATTCAACTCACTTTGTGGCAGTACAGTGGAAGTTTTCAGTGAATTTACTGCGAGTCGGCGTATATACGTTGACGCAAACGGACTCCATTTCTCAGTCTACCGAGCAGCTAGTTAGCAGGAATATGAACAGCACATCGGCGGCAGGCTGCAGCTAGTTAGTGATACAGTATTCCAGTCGTTTGTTTGACGTGGGCGGTCGGTCGGGCTGATGCGCTGTCGAGGCAAGGAAGCTGGCACGGATGGATGATGTCGATGCTTCAACGCGAATGTTTCCGATTAGCACGACCAGGCAAGGACCGTGCGTATAGAGAGATCAGGCGTCCAGTTGTCGACGCCGTCTAATTGAGCGTGTCTGACTTCTGTAGGTTTGTCCGTCTGTCGTCGCCGTCTGCCGTACGAGCGCAGATCGCGGCGAAACACAACTACACTAGTTTCCAACACCGTAGTCCACTCCACCTTGGCGTCTTTTGCAACCTTGAGGCAGTTTTGGTTTGCCATTTTGTGCTCCAGTAGGACCATGACTGCAGGTTTGAGTGCCAGTCTGTAACGACCCTTGGCAAGTTGTCCGTATACAAAATTACACCTGTGTACAGGGTGCGGCAAAAATAAGTAGCCCCCTAAAGTTTTTCGCTGTTTTCTTAGCAACCGTTTGGAATTTTAATTTAAAATTTTACAGTTTTATTTAGCAAAACATTTTACATCTAACTGCCAAGTAAAATATGACTCTGTACAAAAACGACGAAGTTATAGATTTTTTAACGTGACTGGCTATCGATTTTTCAGCATTAAAAATGTTCAAGCTACTACTCCAATGCAATAACATCGTTGCAACAACACAGTTAACTAATGATCAAATGCCAGAATTTCATTGACAATGTGAATGTTCGAAGTGTCCACCACCAGCTCCATGCTCCAACACAAGCCTTCAGTCGCTTACTTTGATAAGTCTTTCACAGCCTTGTCGATCGGTCCCTGTGACAGGTTGCCCCAGATAACGTGAAGCGCTTTCTTGACTTTGGCGATTGTTTTCGGCTTTGTTTTAAGCTTGGAGTAAGCCTCCAACATTGCGCACCACATGCGATAGTCCATTGGGTTTATATTCGGCAAATCTGAAAGCCACTGGTCCTTCGTGATGAAATCTGAACAGTTGGCCCACGGCCCGTTTTGTGCGCTGCGCGCTGTGTTTGCTGGCGAGCCGTCTTGCTGGAAGATGAACCTGGTGGCTGGTGGGCAGCCGGCAACTGCTTTAAAAGAACGACAACTAAGTGCTAATTTATAAACAAAACAAATTACTGTTTATCAAAACGTCACTGTGACGTCAGTCGCAGTAATGTGGTAACCGGTTTTTGAAAATTAAATAGCATTTTTAGCTTGAACATTTTTAATGCTGAAAAATCGGTAGGCAATCATGTTAAAAAGTCTATCACTTTGTCGCTTTTCAACAGAATCACATTTTACTTGGCAGTTAGTTGTATGCATTTTCAGTGGATAAAACTGTAAAATTGCACATTAAAATCGCAAATGGTTGCAGAGAAAACAGCGAAAAACTTTAGGGGGCTACTTTTTTGCCGCACCTTGTACATCAGACAAAAAAATTTTGTACTGGCCTGAGTTCTCTTGCTCTGAAGCTGGTTAGTAATTAAGGGAGTAGCAGCAACGCTCTGCGGGCGCTTATACAGTATTTGGTAGCAGGAAAAAAGTAAATAGATTAAGTAAGTAAATTTTAAGGCGCACGATTTCAGCAATGTGCCCGCCGACTCGGAGGCGACGGAGTGTTAACAGCTAGGTTTGAGATTGTTTTAGAATCGCTCGCATCAAGTAAAGAGTGCCTCGTACGTGCACCTTGTGTACTTTATGCGTCTGCGTCTTGTTTTGATGTTCTATATAATTACAATTATATTAGTATCTTTTTGGACTAATAGGTTTAAGTTCACATCTGCGACGACTTGGACAGTAACTGAACTGCCTTTCACTTTTCAGGTACCAAGTGAAATGTACGTGACGCTAAAGTTCGTTATCGCACAGTTCATGATGTTGCTGACTGATTCGCTATCGCTTCTATTTGTCTGTAAGCACATCTCCGGCTGTTTGAAAAAAAAATTTTAGAGACTGTCCTGTGGTTGTTACTTTTAGTTTTCCTCGTTATGTATTTGTCCGATGTTGTCGTTGCACGTTCTGCGAACGTCGTTATGCGGCGGACGTGATTGAGACTGTGACTGACGACTGAGCACTGGACGAGTGAGAGCGTGTGCGTGGAGTGGTGCTGTATCAACACGTCGGTGCCGTGTGGAACTGGCAGCAGATTGGTTGCCGGTTCGTCAACGACTGACTCATCGGTCAATGTGCGGCCGCCGCCGGCGACGTCCTGCGGTCTGACTGACCGGCGAGACAGAACGTAGAGCCGAGATGGACACAGCTGGTGACGCTCAGAGATCTGTTCCACCGATAAACCGACCAAGTGTTGTCTTTCGGCCTCGGCCGTCGTCACGGACTAAGTATTAGCTAAGCGGCTGCGCTGTGGATGAGCTGTCCAATATCCACGGAACATGTCGTTTCGTCTCAATGTACACAGTTCGCATGTATCGCATCGGAGATTGGGCTTGAGCAGCATCGTCACAGGACACTTGAGCGTTGCGGGCTGCGGGGGCTGACCAAAGTGCTTACAACTTTGCATCACATAGCATGGAGTCTTAGCATGCTGATAGGACTCTTTGCATAGAATAATTATCGACGTCAGACTGTAAGTTCGCGTCTGTCTCTCTGTTCACCATGTTTGTGCGATCATCGGCGCGGGGCTCAGAGACGGCATTGAGCGATTGGGCGTCAAGACTCGTCGCCAGGGTTATCGCGTGCTAACTAATAATAATTGTCCAGCGGCGCACCTGCTTCTCATTACGTCAGACGACGATGACGTTTGATATTATGACAGCAATCTTAAATTTTCCCTCGGTGATCGGCGCGGGTGCATGGCTGTATAGTCGCGCCGTGGGAGGATGGTCCATAATGATCAGTCGCATTTACCGGCTGAATGCTAAGACCTGCTGGAGACCGGCTGTTTGTCGGTGACCCTGCGACCTCACGGAGTCCAAAGCAATTCATCTGCGGGCGCCGGCTCATTACTTGGAGTGTAATGCTGATTTTGGCAGTTCGACTGGTTGGTGTTAGTGCTGCATCATATGCACCGATCAATCTAGCCTAAATCCTGTCCACCTTCGAACTATCTGCACGTTTTTTCTGCTTGCTATATATTATTTACCTTACTCTAATTCTAGCCATAACTTTAAAGTCTTTAGAAACCCTGGGCCACTCCTAATACTCAAGTGAGATTATGTCGGTTTTTAGACGTTCGGTCTTTTCAGCTATCGGCTTCTTGGACGGCTGAGGGACGCCGATTTTTGTTGCATAAATTCATTGTGTATTGCACGACTGCACACGTGATACGGTGTTTTCTCTATATGCACTGTGCACTGTAGTAATAGTTGGATCGCGTGACGAGGCGCGCTTGCATTTTGCAGGCGATCGTGTGATGATGGACCCGGCGAATGCGCTTGCCCTAGCTCTGAGTGATGTTTTTTTTCTATCCGAAGATGCGCGGTGCGACTGACGCGATCAAAGGCACACTGACGCACGACATGCACACCAACGTCTCGGTCGCTGCTCTAAACTCATTTGCTACACCGTATATGAGCAGCCGTCGCCGCTGCTGAAATGTGGCTTATAATCCCGTTAGCAACGCGCGTATTTTCTTGATCTTCGTAGTCGATATATGAACTGAACTGAGCAGAGATTGCGCTTGTAGTGCAGTGCGCTCCCGAGACGTCGCTGGTGGAGGCACAGCCATCAAACAACTATTAGCTGCTACGCCGTGTATAATACATGAACGCTTGCGGTCTTATATACAGACAGCGGCGGGCGATGCGTGAAATTTGCGGTGCCGTTTTACTGTCAGATGGCGGCGGCATTTACTGTCGATTCCGAGGCCGTGCATACGCCTTGCAGCCTTGCTTGCCGATTATATCGGTCGCCGCCGATCGTTCGTTGCAGAATCGATCGATCGCTAGATGGTGCTGTGAAGATGCCTATGACTTGCATGGCAGCGTATACTTGTGCTGCTGCTGCTGCTGTATTTACACACTGTCACTGCCGACTTAGCTACAGCTTTGAAGATTGGTTTTGCTCAACTCAACTCGCCTTGAGATCAAGGGCGTCATGCAGAAGCGTCTTTTACAGATGCAGTAACAAAGAAGCCGTGGTGGAGCGCACTGCTGACGGCGTCATGCACCGTATCACAAATGGGCTTTTAGAAGCAAGTCCAAAATAATTTGCTTGTCTGTCGTGTTAAATACAACTGAGAAGCAAATGATTTTGGGCTGGCATTTGGGACTAGAACAAATACGCAGTCTGTTACGAAATTTACAGTGCTGGCAATATTAACCAGTAGCAGACTCTTGGCGTCCGACTTTGTATCAAAACCAGCAGTAGCAATGTAGCATAGTCTCTGTAGACGCTAGTGTGGGTTTATCTTTTCGCGCCCATTTCCCTTTTTTATTATCGTCTTAATTTTCGTCATCTTTCTGTAACCCAACTAGGAGTCTTGGATGAGCGCTATTAACTCCTACAGTGCAGAGACATATACCATGGGGTTAACCACGTACATTTCTACGTGTGGGTGCGGCGTTCGTAATCGTCCAGTTGCAGTAGTAAGTTATATTGAAATGCGGTCTTTGAGAAACTGTCAACACAAAAATCCCAGTACAGTGTGAGCTTGACACGAAGTGTCTTTAACGTGATCATGCAGATTTATTGCGGAACAGACACATCTACAATAGTAGGCCTGTGGCTCAAACCCACTCTTGGATTTGTTGTGAATTTGGTGTATATTTTCGATATGTCGTAAACCTATGGCATGCTGTAGCTTATAAGAAATGGAAGCAGATAGAGCTTGGGCCAATGGCGACGCAGATGGCGCAATGTATTCGCACCACGGTCTAGGACCAGCGTGGAATATGGCACTAGCCAGCGACGTAGGCTACACCAGTAGGACGTGCAACTGCCGGCGCATAGTGAGCACAGGCTTATAAGTCCATCAGCGTGCGTCCAATAACGGCGCTGAATTGCTAGATTAATGCCAGACAGTGCGGCTGAGCGCAGTCGAGGTCAGGGAGAAGGCGCGCTCGCGCTAGCTGTTATTACTAATGGTAGACGTCGCAGACAGACGGAACGGCAGCCACGAAGCTCCGACCGTCGAGCGTCCGTCGGTCCGTCGTCGTGAAGTGGGTCGGATGGTATTGTTCACGGCACGTAGCGTATCATTTATTTGCCGCGCACGTCTGCAGTGCCGACCATCCGCAGTAGGATCTCACATGCCGCGCGCGTGCGTGCCATATTGGGACGCGCGCAGAATGATGATATTGCGCTATACCCGCCGGCTAATTAACAGATCGTATCGCGGCGTCACTATGACGACGAAATGATGGGATTACGTTGCTGTCGCAGCTACTGGGCTGGTGGGCCTACAATAAATTAATGTTGGTTTCTTCCTCAATAATTGGATTAGCGGATTATCGATTGAAAAGAACCGCTCGTGTGATTATCGCAGACGTGCAGATCCGCACACAACTGAACTGCGCTGTGCAAATATTCGTCAACGTACAACGCGAGCATACAGTGGCTACAGCTTACTAGTGTCTTAAGATCACTAAAAAGACGCTAATTCATACATTACGCATGAGTGTCTTTGTCTGTTTTGTCACTTTCAGACATGGTATAGAAATTGTCGCAGAAAGAAGCTATCAATAATACAATACAATACAATACAATGGAGAATTTGCACTCAAAAACTGACAAACAAACTGTCAGTTTAATCTAGCACATAAACTAAAAAGAACTGAAACTGGGCCCGTCGTATAGAACAGTAAACTTTGTTGAACGAGACTATCCATAACCTCCGCACCACGCTACCAGCTTGTAATAAGGCGTATCATCATTATTATCATTGTTATTATTAGGAATATTCGCTTCTTGCAGCAAAGACGATTCCGCGTATTCTTACACATTTCTCTGTTGCATCACCTGCGTGGTCTGTCTGTTTGTCGTCGGTCATATTCGTACACCCTGCTTAAATCGTTCGACAGAACGTAGATGCCATTTGGCAGGCATTGGTGGTCCAGTGACGCATTGTGTTAGATGGGGGTTCCTGAGATTTGGGGTCAAACCATCCCGGCCAAAACACGCAGTTTGCAAATGCAATTGCAGATGGCAGCAAAACCGCAGTCTATGCTGCCACCTGGAGAATACAAATGATCAATGGGCGATTCCGCCTTTGCCAAATTACTTTGGTTTTTGTTGCTATTATTAACGGTGCGTGTTTGCACTGATGCAGCGTCGGCGGCAGAGTACTGTGACTGGGAGACGTTCAACGTATCATGTCAAGCTGACGAAGTGATTGCCGTGGGTCGTGGACGCTACGGGCGCATGACGCTTGGACGCTGTGTGACCACTAACTACGGCAGCATTGGCTGCGGCGCTGACGTCACGGCCTACATGGACAGCCAGTGCTCGGGCCGGCGCGCGTGCGCACTCAACGTCATCACGCTCTCACAACTTCCGCTACAGACCGACAAGCCCTGCCCGCCAGACTTCAAGTACTATCTGGAAGCCACTTACGAGTGCCTCAAGGGTAGGCTTCTAATGTCTGTCTTTGAGAAGCTATAATAATTGCTATGTAGCGGTAGTGGTAGTAATGCGCGAAGTTGTACTGCAGTGACACGAAATTTGTGAAATAAAATATAGGAGAAGATTTTTACGGACGTAAGAAGTGGTATGTTGGTCGTGAATGGCCATTAGGTTTAGTGTTTGGTCGATTTGCTGACTGACTTAGGAAGTTGGGATATAGCTGTGAAATTTGGCGTTGATTTGGACGATTCCAAGATTTCTGATATAATGACGCTGTGCACGGGACAAAGGATGAACTCGTATATACATTGTTAAGGAATCTTCTTTGTCTTTTTTGGAACGAACAGACCCCGTGAATTAAGTTTTGTTCACATAAGACCATGTAAGCCATTTCACCATTGACGGCTCGGCACGCTTGACAGACTTTTGCAAAATGTGACACTATTTGCACATATCGTGAGTATGTGGTTTGTTGTGCAGTGTACTCACACGTGAACGGTTCAACTCCGTGTCCGGCCGGTGGCAATGGTAAGTCGACGCCGGTGCTGTTAGACGGGTACAGTGAAGGTCTGCTGGCTAGTGCCGTGACTCTGGAGACCGGTGTCGGCGGTCCAGCGTGTCCTTGGATTATTCGCGTTCAGCCTCACCAGCGCATCAACATCACACTGCTCGACTTCTCGCTGGCCTCGGCGCTTTCACTCACCGACGACACACCTCCGGGTCAGCCTCTTGCAGTAACTGAAAAAGAACGATCATGTCTCCGTTTTACGACAACATGAACTGCATTTTTAGCTTGAAGAAAACGAGAACAAAATAACATTAAAATTACAACAAACAGAACGAATTAAAACGAGATTACCGCGATGCACGTCAGTATAAAATGTTAAAACATTTATGGGACAGAACCTACTATAGGGCGCAGGCATCGCAACCATCTCTTATATGCTAATGTATAATGATGATGAACAATAAAATGACAACTCGAAAAGTTGCAGATTTGTCACTATATAGGCCTACTGCATTGTTGATTACTAATATCACTGCATTTGTCGAACTAAAACAAAACAGAAATTATATAACAGTGAATAAATTAGTTTCTTAAGAACTGTATGAAAATTAAATTTTAGTTTTCTGAGAAAAATGAAACTATATAAAAATGCAGTAAACTGTATTGAAACCAAAGCTAGAATTAATGTGCGAACTGGTATATTATGTGTGCAGCAGGTCGGGCTGGGCAGCAGTACCGTGCGTCACAGCATGGCACGTCAGCGGGCGGCGGCATCGGTAGCTGGGACGCTCCCATGTCAGTTCCCAGCTGGCTGACAGGAAGAGCACCTTGCGACCAGTATGCCGTCGTGCTGGAAGGCGCTGACTCGGAGCAACCTGTGCGTAACGCCAGCGTGTGCGGTCGTCGACGTCGTCAAGCTCCGGTCTATCTGTCTGACACGAACGTCGTGCAAGTGCGCGTTGATGTCGCTGCCAGTCGCTCACATCGCTTCGTCCTCAAGTATCAAGGTCTCACTCACTCACTCCGTCATTGCATTCAAGTTTCTCAAAATGGAAATTGTAAAAGAGTGCATGCAAAATGATAACAGATTTGTGTTAGTGATTGTTTTTTTTAAGTACGACATTAGATAACGACCATATCACGCAGTGACAAAGCAGAATAACCATGATGCACGTCAGTTAAACAATTTTCAAGATGAGAAAAACCACTGTAATCAATAACCATTTGCTAACTTATTTATTCACATTTTGAACATTACTAACTTGATTTCAAAAACATCAGAGTACGTCAGTCGTTGCTGACATGTCCGTGGAGTCCGTCGTACACGAGCATGTCAAAATGACATTAGGCTTAACTGGTCTTTTTCGTCGTGTCATGTATGCTGGATTTTGCAGTTGTTGGCTATCTAGTTAAGCGTTTTTCGTATTTGGAGCATTATTCTCAGAATTCGTTTTGCTCTGAAACTGTTAGTCTCTGTTTGTTTGAAAATTAGTTATTTATGACAGTAAATAGCAAAACAGTTGCGTCGCCAACTGGCTTTCCTGCACTCCAATTTATTTTCTATAAATAACGAATGATAATCGGTCGAGTGTGTTCATCAGTAATAATGATAACTGTCGAACGGACGGACGCCGCTCAATCAGACGAGATGAATGACATGTTGGCATGACAGACACGGCCGCAGTCCGCATGTAGAGAGAGAGAGCTATAACAACAACGAACAAGTAATTTGAGCAAAGCTCATTAGACGCGCAACAGCCTTAGCAGTTCATATTCGCAGGTTGTCTTGATTTAACTCTATCCATTTTGACGCAATTCACTCTTGAAATCTACGCCGCAGCCACAAATTGCAGAAAAACGCTAAAGCCCCTATTTCAGAAATTCAAGGTCATTCAACGTCATCGATGTTTACACCAATAAAAAGCTTGTCACTATATTGCTTGTTATGATAAGCAGCATGTCTCTGCCGATCTGTAACCGTTTTCAAGCTACACGAGCCAATAGCGGTAAAACAACTACTTGTAGATTCTTAAAAATGTACGTTCTATGCTAAAAATGTCATGCGCAAAATGTCCAGGTCTATCTCCAGCCATTTCGGCGCAATTCACTCTTATAATGTGTGTCGCAGCCAAAAATCGCAGAAAAATTCATTAAAAACCCCTATTTTGAGGGTTCAAGGTCATTCAAGGTCATCGACGTTAACAGCAATAACTAGAAATTTGGGGCAAAGCCCAACGTGAGTCCGCCCGGCGCCCTAAGTCCGATTGGGGGAGAAATTTTGAGGGGTGAAATTCCCCCGGTAGCAAAATCACGTGGCCCGCACACAAATGCAT
>Ga0209367_1000166_pt1 | contig 51608 bp, 39 predicted proteins | sample WorMetLIZISLAND2_FD_187412 | JGI IMG/M metagenome (GOLD analysis project Ga0209367, IMG submission 187412) | Marine gutless worms symbiont microbial communities from Max Planck institute for Marine Microbiology, Germany - Olavius geniculatus... ... | reverse complement strand
GCACATTTTGTGGACAAGTAGCAGTAGTGTTATTATTAAACATACCACACACCTTAACTGCGTCTCTACACTACCATGTGAAACTCTTATTGTCAAAAATATCTAAAATGCTAGTAACACATATGCAAAAATTATTTTCTAAAAACAATTTTTTAACAATTTCTATATTAATATCTAATAATGTTTAGTTTTTGATACATTCCTTGTGTTTCTAAACAAAAGTAGATGATATTATTGTAAAAAAATAATTTTTTTATGCAGTGACAATACACTGGTAATGTAACGTGCATTTAGCAATGGGGACAAGGCTTTAAATAAGAACTTTTTTTGAGTTCAAAAATGCAGTTTGCAAAGAATACTGGCAAAATTTCTTAAGATAAACAGAAACAGGGAAGGACTGGGACACATTAGTAAAAAGATTTGGAAACAGGAAGCACTGAACAAAGGTATGAGAGCGGCATATTGAAGTATGCACGTACTGAAGAGAACCTGACCACTGTGGATGAACTGGTAGCCTTACTAAACCACGAACGCCAGAAACAAACACTCTGTATAACACGCCAGATATCCACAAAGACGGGTCTAATACAGCATAGCATTGTACAGATCATTTGACGCAATTTTGGTCCAAAGTGTCTTTCATCTTCCAACATGCCTGTTGCTTAGTATTGCTAGTTTTTTCTTGCATTTATATTTCACAAGGTAGTGTAGCGACGCAGTTATGGCGTGGTGGGATATTCAATAACTGCTTTATTGCAAATTGTCCAAAGAGTATGCGAGTGAAAGAATTTCGAAAATTGGCTAATATTTGTCGAAGATATGGACAGTTACAAAGTGGGACATTTTTTTTGAGATACAGTGCAGAAACTGTCCCTCCCTTTATATTATCTTGCGTAATTGCTGAGATATTACATACCAAACATTCAGCACGTCTAGTTACCATTGAGAATGCAGTGATCACCATTCTGGAGAGGTGGGGAGCAAATTAAGGGGTAAAAGTATTTTTTTGGATTTGCACCTATAGTAGCCCCAGGCCACATCTTTTGGGCTATTAGCCGCCACTGTATGTCATCGGGCCTCTTTTCTCTGGAATTAGAACCTGCCCATTGAAAATACATTATGGGGTAAAAATATGGGGAAATGGAAGAAAGTGTGATTGGATTTTCGCTCCAAACAAACTCGATCTTACTTCTGGGCACCTGAACAAAATTTCATCAAAAGTGACTAAAAAATGTGGCCGAAGGAGTGCGTACAGAGAGAAGGACAGCACGACACAGGCGATTTCATAATCTGTCCCATGCTATGCTATAGCAACGGGTCAGATAAAAATGAAGTAAATTTCACTAACATGGTGTCACTTTTTTAACCCTTTGCCTTACTGCCAACAATGAAATAAGATACATATCGCAGTATTGGCTGCAAAATAAACAGTATAATCAACCATACACACAGATAAAAATTCCCATTTATTCTATGACCTTCATAATGTTTGTTCACAAATTAACATATGCACAAGAGATAAAAACAATCAAACCATGATTAGCACAATATTTTCACATAAATATGCATAATTCCTGAAGCGTGCACACATCATTTTTTTCTGCCGACTTTTTAACTTTTATGCAGTTACTCAAGATTAGGCTGAGTACCAGTATCATAAAGATAAACTTAAGGGAATTACTGGAGCAAGTGTCCTTCCAGACGTCTCATCACTGGGGGTCCTAAAACCCGACATGCAATGTCATGCCCCTTTATGGTCCATCAATATCAGGATTTTTGCAATGCAGGCAATTTCAACAACCAGTGGCTTCGTAGCAGGGGGGCAACTCCCCCTAAATTTTGGGCTGTCTGGAAATCGTAAAAAATTTATCTTCTCGTCTGAAAATTTTCGTCAAACAATGCAAAATTTGGGACCCAAAAATGCCCATTTTGGAGTCAAAATTATAGCTTTCATCACCGTAGGAAAATTGCGACCTCCTGCTCCTGCCAACTTTTTTCAACCGACAATGCCACTGTGATTGACAACATCAACGATGGAACACTCGATGGGTAACACACTGCACATACATCAAAATACAGCAGATAAACTATGCATTACACTGGAATAGTCAAATAAGCAACATTAGCATGATATCACACTGTCACAACTACATATATGGTACAAAAACTATCCCTAGGTGCTACACCGAAAACTGACCAAATAATAACCAGGCGCTAGTAGTTTAAAAATGAGTTGATCTGCAAAATATAGACTTCAAGTAGAGAAATTTGCACTACTTGCATAAATGCATGAATCACCACTGTAGCACTATAAAATAAATACAGTGTTACTCAGATAGTACATCATATCAGCACTTAAAACAACAACTCTTATTACAATGGCACTAGAGTGCAGCTTGGCAGGTTGATGTTTACAGTCACAGTCTTGTGGTAGTAGCCGAAAACTGGTGATTCTCTGCAGCCGGGAAGTTAACTCTAGCTTGGCGGAAAGGAATAGGTAAAGGTAAAGGTGCCATACCCCGGAGGGGTGTAAGTGGGGTGCTCGTCTCCCTTTCTTAGGCCTTTGAGCCCGTAGGTGGATAGTCCACTAAGTACCTGACGCATGGCCAGTGCGACGCCAGACCTACGGTTACCTTCCCAGCCTCGGGGCATCACCGCCCTTTGACCGGTACCAAATTATACTGCTTGGTGAACAGAGGCACATGTGTGTGAACAACTTGCTCAAGGTCGCTGCCTGATAGTGCAACAGCTTGGAGTCGATCCTGGGACTTTTTGGTCACCAGTCCGGCTCATTACTGTTACACTACCAAACCACAAGGAAAGTAACAGCAACTTACAACCCCGCGCTTATGACCACATCACCTGAGAACTGACTGCCTAGAAAAGAAAGCAGCTCTGGCACCAGCACTTATACCAAGTATGCAACACCTTTATTCTACCTACAGTAAGGCATTCATTGGACTAACACACATACTGTGGACTTAAAGGTCAGCGTGGTTTTAAGTGAAAAACTGCATAATTTCCAAATTCAAGAAAGGCAATATACAACTATACAACCAATACTACTGGTCTCAAACCATTAAGCACGTAATTATCTCAACTATGATCATACAGTTAGCATAAAATCTTGCCAGAAATAGCATCACCGTATTCGCTCTCCGGTAAATCAACAATTAAAACCTTAGACAATAACAAGCATAAAATGCAAACTATCATCGTCTGCACAAAAATAACACTTATGAAAATATCAGGCACACAATTAGCACAATATGGACGTTGCGATCGAACAGGAAGTAATTACTTCACGGCGGCATTATGTCCTCACAGTGTAGTAGATGCTTGACTATTTACAATAAACACACATATGCATACGAAATTCTATACAATACGTTCTAAAATGTGCTTATATCAAATATACTACTGTGCAGCTGAAAACTTTGTGAGGCACTAAACAGGAAAAAGTGAACTACATTAGCTAAATTTCCGCTCAGAGTATATCAACTTTGCAATGTGCATTCATTTCACAGATGGTTATCACTAGGCACTAAAGGCAAACTCTACATGTGAATAACGGTTAGCAGTGACTAACACAGACTGTGATAATGCAAGGTCACACACGGTGAACATCAGTGATTTTTCAATTGATTCATTCTGTTCTCTAATGTACAACCTTCATGCTAACAAACATCACGAATAATGTTATTAATTGCAGAAAGGCACTTCTAGTGAAAAACATAAGCAGACAATTAATTAATGCAGATACTGCTGCAAAGTACTGCATAGGCAGATAAAAACAACAACGTGAATGTGTTGGAAAATTAACACGAAGCGTAACACCTGTCAGATGCTGACCGATGTCGAAACAGAGATTTTTCTCATCATGATACGAACGACCAACGTCATAAAGTACATATTGCACATATCATGCAACTGCAGCTGACGACGAGTTGACAGGGTTCAAATAATCGCGGGTCTCTGTATCGGCAACGTTGATGTACGTAGGCTCCTCTTCTGGCTCTGCGGTTCCCGACTGGCGCTTCTTCGGTGGATTTAGTAGCAGCTCAAGTCGGTTGACGAGGTCGGTGAAAGTCGGCCTTCGCTCCGGCACCTCATGCCAGCAGTCACTCATTATTGCATAGCTGCAAAGCATCCGTAACATTTAACTGGGTTTAATATCGGCAAAGATGTCACCAAAAACAAGTTAAGAAATGTCATTTGAGAATTATATTAACCAAACTGAAACAGTTAACACACATATACCAGCAACACACCAAAAATGACTGAATAAGCAGTTTCTAAGTGGCATGTCAACATGAAATGCAGTTTTGCATCAGAGCAATGCAAACAGTAACTGTGCAAACAGTACAGTTACTGTTTGCACAGAAACACAAATGTGCAAAATAAAGGCAACTTAGCTACAACAACATGTAGTTGACAAATGCTACGGTTAGGCGTTACAAAATGAGTGAGTCCCACATGAGTTTAGTTGTTCAGCATCTGGCTAGGATCAGTCACTCTGCAAGGAACTAGGTTTCTTTCACATGTGCCCGTGCTAATAAGTTTTTTAGTGCTACACTGTAACTGCTAACATAACTCCTAGACTGTACATGTCTGTCATTTCCACCTATTGTTTGTACCATATTTTCAATGAAGCAATATTTCTATTACAGAGCATTTCGGTGACATGTCACTCTAAGCAATCGCTTGCAATGCTACTGACAACAAAAATCAACAGCAAAAAATCCAACAAACTAACAAAAAAAAAACAAATTACAACAACAAAAACTACCTACAATACATACGCATAAAGAAGTCTAGTCAATCAAATCGGTTTATTTAACACGAACACTGACACTGCTTTCGACAGAAATGATTACTACTCTCCAAAAGATTTCATTTATAATGAAAAACTGATGAAATGACAAAAACTGGCAGAGGGTGTGAAAATATTGACTGTTGTCAAAATTTGATGAAACTTAATAAATTTGCACTTTTTCACAAACGAAAAATGGCATTTTTTGGCAGCAAAATCCTTTGAAGCCTAATGATTACAGATTTCCAGACAATAAAACAAAACTGTTGCAGCTTACACATTGTCAGGGCAGTACTTTGGCTTACGAAGCCGGCGTCCGCTGGTCAGATAGTTGCGTGTCTCCGAGAGCTCAACATCCGGGTACGGAGTAACTCCACGTGTCATCAGTTCCCACATCAGTACTCCGAATGACCACTAGAAACATAACGGACCTTTCGCACAAGCTCATAAGAAATAATACGAGGGTCGTTACATAAATAAGTTAAAAAATGGCGCCATTCCATTAATTCTTAAACTAGGAAAAATCCGAAATATACGTTTTGTAGGAAATTTAATTCTTAGTACAAGATGTGAGTTTTGTTAAGATTACGTCACTGTGACGTCATTTATAAACATCAAATAAGATGACGTTGCCACTGAAATTGTCCCGTAATGAACAAAATACTATTTTGTTTGTTTTGTGGGCAAAAGTACTTAATACAACTCATATTCACTTTGAAATGTATCCAGTACATGGTGACAAGTGTTTTACAATGCGAACAGTACACTTTTGATGTAAGAAAATGGTAGGTGGGCAGAAATTTGCATAAAATGCGAAGGTGCCATCAGTCGTTCGTCAGTGGCTGGGACAAGTTAGTTAAATAATAACATTAAAAAGTGGCAACAGTACATGTAGTAAAACATTATAAATTCATAATGTCAAGATTTTAACAAATTAAACTAGACTGAAATGAAAAACTCTTATAAACTAGAAACACAAAATGAGTTTCATTGTTCAAAACTTTAAAAAGTGGTACAATGAAAACTACAGTCTCACTAGCATAAGCAGCAGAGCTGTCACCGAAGCAAAAGCCCAGTTGACAAGTTAGTCACAGGGAAGAGCATTGGTAGAGCAAAATAAATAATTTATCGAGATTCTCATTGATAGACTTTTGGCTGATCTGATGCAATGATCTCCAAGAAATCAAAAAAACCTTGTAGATCTAACAAAACATGATAGACATTTCACTCAGTGACACATAGAAATGAAATAATGTCAGCAAACAAACCACGTCGGACTTGGCTGTGAATACGAAATCTTCCAGACTTTCCAGCGCCATCCACTTGATTGGCAGCTTAGCCTTGTGATCCTTGCTGCTGTAATACTCTCTCTCGAACAGCTGATGAGAAAGACCAAAGTCGGCCACCTTCACCTGGTTCTTGTCATCAATCCTACAGCAGCACAGAACGGGCAGCATCATCATCATCAGTGAGTGAGTGAGGAGGGTTTAATGCCCTGCCCAACACAGTATAGGTCATTTCGGAAACAGCCTTTCCAGGCAATGCAAACACGTAAACATCTAAACACGTAATAAAACACAAAATTTAACCTTTACTAAAAAAACAGATAAGGAACACACAAAACACAAAATATCACGCCTAATCATCATGTTGTATAAAACAGCACCTCACAGTCTGCTTCTTCATCAACACTCTGATGCAAGTCTTACGTAAATATTATGAAATAAATGTACAAAACATCAGTTTATACACTTGTTAACAGCAACATTGATTAACTCAAACATCCAAAACAGCAAAAATCACAAAAGGTGATATTGCCCGCATCACACTGACTGTATGTCAATGTGCTGCTAAATAATATCACCCTTTGTGATTTTTGCTGTTTTCGATGCGCAAGTTCTTCAATGTTGCCATTAACAAGTGTATAAACTGATGTTTTGTACATTTATATTTACTGTTTTATTACTAAAATACTGTTTTCCTATTGGTGATCAATTACAAAGATATTGGGCCTCAGATATTTCTTACAGTAGTAAAGCCATTTATAACTAATAGGCATTCTGTTACTTACTACCTATTGGTTTGACTGAACAAAGCAGATGACACGCGTTAGGCATGACATCACCGCTGGCCTACATTGCTGACAGGGTTGTTAGCAATACTAGCAAAAAGTATTGCAATAGCAATAGCAATACTTGGTGGAAAAAGTATTGCAATACTGATTGCAATACTTTTTTCCAAGTTGATATTGCAATACTACTGCAATACTTCTTGCAATACTCCACTATTTGCTCTCCTCAAATAAATCTTGATTTTTGCCGCTGTGTACAGATTTTTCGAAATTTTGGATTGACTACAAACTACGTGATAATGTGATCAACCCAAAATTTAAACAAGTCGTGTTAACATGTCATTTTTGTTTGATCTTTTTCACATGATAAAACAAAACAATGGAAAGATTCTTTGTGTAATTAAACAGCATCCTCACAATTGGAAGTGTAATCTATATCAAAAAGTATTGCTTCTAAGTATTGCAATATTTCAGCACTAAAAGTATTGCAATACCACATGCAATACCAAACATGCAACCAGTATTGCAATACCTGTTGCAATACTAAATAGTATTGCAATACTTATTGCAATAATTGCATTACTGCAATATTAACAACCCTGATTGCTGACAATATTGGACATAATTCCCTTTACATCCACAAAATGGCGGTATAAATAAACAAACTAATAGGCTTATTGCATACATCAACCACTTAATATATGCCCGGAAAACACTTCTATAATGCTAATTTAATTAATCGTATTATTGCAGTTACTCGACTGCTGAGTAAAATGGCCGATCACAAACGTCTAAAGTCTAGTAAAAACTTAAGACAAAAGTCTGAGCCCATCTCGTACTTAACCGATTTCTAGCCAATTTTTGGCCAAATTCCACAAATTTTGTTCCCATGGCAACGAGAGTCGGCCATAGTATACTTACTAAAATTATTTATTTGCTTCACTCCCAAAACCCCTTTGTTAGATGCAAGAATCTCAAAGATATCTTGTACATATGCCGAGTTATAGCCCATTTTGTCCCAAATTTCGTTTCCATCGCAACAAGGGTCAGTTGGGGTAAAATTCGATAGGCAGCATTCAATGGCCAATCCCCGAAAATCCCCTATAGACACAAAAATCTCGCAGATATCTCTAACACAAGTCGAGTTATAGCCCATTTTGTCCCAAACTTTGTTGCCATGGCAACAAGGGAGCATCCGGGGTAAATTTGAATAACACTGTTAGATTGGCCGGCCCCGAAAACCATACCATAGAACCAAAAATTACGACTATCTTATACACAGCCGGAGTTATGACCGTTTAAAGAATTGCTTAATTTTTCCCATAGGTGCCATTGTATTTTTTTTCGAATTTTTTGAATAATTACGTTAAATATTAAATTTTAATCTTGTAACCTTAAAAGCTTTGCACCTTGCGTGAGGCTGCATCGTTTGAGCTATTGTGTGTAAAAATAACCACTTTTAGGGGGGTAGCCATCTCTGATGCCCGCCTACACCGGCATCCTTGAACTGAGGGTGTCAGGATTTGAACTGCTAAAATCTACATTTAATGCTGAAAAGCCACCGGGTTGTGCTTTTTAAAAACAGGTTTTTTTTCACAACCTTGAAACAAACTACTGCCTGCATACATTGCACAGTATGTGATATTTTTTGCCAAGTGCAGCACAATGAGCAGTAAGATGCTGACAGTGATGTATACGTACATGCAGTTGCGAGCTGCCAGATCGCGATGGATGAAGTTGAGGCTGGACAGGTAAGACATTCCTTCAGCAACCTGCTGTGCTAGCTGCAGCAGCTGACGAGCTGTGAACACCTGCATCATATCATCAACACACACTGTTGCTAACAAAAACTTGATCCTCAAGGCCAAAGACTCAAAATTTGTCCCTGAGGATACCTCAAGCCCACGGGCAAAGGGCAAGAACAATAACTCTGACAACACATCGAGTGCATAATATTGCCATGCAGAGATGACCTTTGGAGGCAGCCGCAAGCCAGTAGGAAACAATGTACAAATGTACAGTCTGTTTCATCGGACAATCAGAACAAATGCAAACTTAATAACAGTGTTAATAAGTTATCACTTTTCAATGAAAGCCCGGTCCGGAATTTGTGTTATACAAGTCTGTGTGCTATTTTCAAGTTAAACCAATAACCAGTCCCATACTCACATGTACTCACGTGTAGTGGTAACGCATGTCATCCGATCAACGAAGTTACTCTACACCGGGCTAGGATAGTACTGCGATGAGTGACTGCCTGCCGACAGGTAAAGAATCTCAGTATGTAACCAGCCGCCTAGGTCAACTCAGCCTTCCATCCCTCCGGGGTAGGTAAATCGAGTACCAGCCTATCTGGCTGGGATTAAGGCGGGGCACATTCACCTGTGTTGGGTGACAAGTAATATTGTGTGATCCCATACGGCAGGTGATGCTCCGTAGCTCTGAGATGGGCTTCCCATTAAAAGCTATATCACCACCTTTAACCTTTGTAACCAATCATCAGATCAACTCAGCCAAATAGCCTCTCATCAAAGCAAAGTTGATGAATAAAGTACCAGTTACCACCTGGCTGGGGTTAAGAAGGGGCATGTTTACTTGTGTCGGGTGACAGGTAACAATGTTAGATCCCATATGGCAGGTGACACTGGCAAACAAGCCAGTCTGACTGGCTAAGATAAGCTAAGCCCAACAAAAAGCATACTCACTCGGGATTTGTCCTTCACGTATGACCTCAGATCGCCGTTAGCCATGAAAGGCAGGATAACCATTGGCTCTTTCTTGTAGCCGAGGCACAGACCAAGTAGGCTCAGTACATGCGGATGATTGAAATTCTTCATTATGATACCCTCCTGGACAAAGTTCTCCACCACCTTCTGGTTCAGATCCGAGTCTACATGTATTGCACAGGCTTTACAGTACATCCTACTGGAGCGGCGAAATCTGTATTAGTTAATGGACATCAGTAGTAAATTACCTTAAAAATGTCAGTATTAACTTGTGGGAAATACACTACTGAGGCCAAATTTTGGAAACTTCTTAGGAAGATCTTTGCAAGACTTCTTTTCCAAAGAAAAATTGCGGATTTTCGAAACTCCTTTGGAAAACGTCTTCAAAAGAATTTGAGGAGATCTTCCAAAGAAGATTTTGAGAAAAGGTGTACATTTTCAAAACTTCTTTAGAAACAACTTAGGAAGAATTTAGGATAAAATGTAGGAAAGCACTAACCTTGTCTTATATGGAAAAAGCTGTGTAATAAAAGGAAATTTGGAAGAAAAAAGCAACATGTGACGTCATATGTTATTTATGTGACGCTGTGGTCAACTCAGCAATAAGTAAAGCAAATCGACGTTTGGTTTGGTCAACTTAAACAATGAAGCGGTGTGTAAATTGCATTTCCCGTCGATGAGCCAAGATAAGAAGTTTTCCTAAAAAGTTTTCCTAAGAAGTTTTCAAACTAATTGATTATGTCGCATGGTTGGTATAAGCGCATCTGATTCGTAGGAAGATAGAAAAAGAACTTCTTAGGAAACGCAAAGAAAACCTTCGAAAATTAGGAAAATAAAACTCCTTTGGAATTCCTAAATCATCTGACATAGGAAGATCTTTGGAAAATGTCTTAGAAGTTTAGAAAATTTGGCTCCTGCTTCACACTTCATTTTACAATATAACGGACAACTTCACTTTTGCTGCATACATTAGAAAAAATACACAAATATTTAAAAGACTCGAGGCAAAAATTATCTTAGATAACACTGATACTAGCTATTAACTTGAATAAGCAGGAAATACTACTGCAGGGTATGTTTGCACAAAAAAATAACAATAATTCAATAATTTGATACACACTAACTAGAGCTGTCAAATTAATGTGTTAATTTAATGCATTAACATGTTAATAAATTAATGCACATTAAAAAAATTAACACACATACATAAATTTACTAAATTCTGTGAAGCAGCAGTTCCAATATTGCATTAAACCGCAGTTATTTGACCATCAAATAATATTCAAGTAATTAGAAATTGTTTTGTTGCCGTTCCGTCACTACTGTCACGGTCCTGGAACACAGGCATGAATTCGTGGGCTTCATTCCCATGACCCTCTTGGTGTAGTCCACCTACAATATCAGCCATATTAATGATGCATTAACAACGCATTAACACATGCATTAAAAAATGAACTCAATGCATTAACGCAAAAAAAAATCTAATGCTTCCATAGCTCTAACACTAACACAATAAACACAGTAGTTCACCTTCAATTGTCTTGACAGCAACAGGTATTGGATTCCTCAATGCATTATCTCTCAACGTAGCGGCATATACACAGCCAAAGTGCCCTGCAACAGAAAAAAAACAAACTAATATATCTTCATTTAGTTCCTGAATCAAATCATTACTTGTACACTGCGATCCATAAAAATGCCGTTTAACTTTTGTCTCTGTCTTCACCTGATACTGACCGACATGAAGAATTCTTTTCACAGACACACTCAGTGAAAAAAAGCGACTACTACACATCCCACCATACCTTAACTATGTCACTATGTTATCTTGTAAATATAAAAACTTTCCAAAAATCACCACAAACACAATAAATACATATGCATAGACTTACCTTATAAAACAATTTTCTATCAATTTTCTCATTTAAATTAAATTAAGTTTTGTTTTTTAAATAAACTTTCAGTGTTTATAAACAATGTTTATAAACAGAAGCAGGTAATATTATTGTAAACAATAATTTTTAATACGGTGACAAATATCGCTAATGTAACATGCCACTAAAATGATGATCATAAAATTGCACCGTGGATACCGAATGAAACAGCCGAAATGATTGTTAGAATATCTACAACTCATCAAGATGCAAAAAAACTATAACAATAAAATCCATTGTCTTAAATACAACATAAAGGTATCATTTCACACAACTTATGTTTCTCAAAATTCCAAGTAACTGCAGTATAGTCACCTTTTCCAAGCATGTTTCCAATTTCTAACCGTTCTCGGGCAATATAGACCTCCTTTGCTGCATTGCGAATTCGAGGATTTTCCATCCTTTTCAGAAGTTCTTGAAAGTAGCGAGCATCATCTGTGAACAAAAGCAAACAGGATAAAATGCAAAAAAATTCTTCTCATCAAAATGCTAAACATTAAAGACACTAGTTGTAAACTGAGTGATGAAGCTATTTGTTTGACCCCCACTACTTGTATTTAAGACAATGGATATCTACCTAGATATCTACCTGCTCATTCGCCAAAAAGAATGTGTCCCATGCAATAATTCTTTTTTATCTATGCATAATAATGATACCACTGCTAAGGATACGTCATTTTGCTGCAGTAACAAACTGCAATAACTCCACAAAATTAGCTCAGTTTTAAACAAATATAAGCTTATCCTAATTCTAATGTAAACATAGCAGATTGAGTACCTTTCACTGGTTCTTCAACATGAGCATTCACGTCGGCTGCAGGTGCCGGCTGGAGCGGTCGTAGTTCAGTCATCTGAGGCACGGCTCTGTCGTGGTAAGAGTTGTGCACTCGATCGGTGCGGGGGCCGCGGTTGCTCATAGTGACGATCGGTCGACGATGCTTTGCAGCCATACGGCGCTTGCGACGAACGCAGAAAATAACCAGCAGCAAGACGATTACTATCACCGGCAGAGCGAAGCCGAAAACCAAGCCAAAGATCAACCCCAACGGTGGGCCGTGGTCGACGTAGCTCACGTAACCCAGCTGCTGAACAAAGCTCCCTAGCTGAATCTACAACACATCAATTATTGGAGCCGGCTGAAAATTCTACATTCCACATACACATGCAAGTAAGTAAATAAGTACAGAAGTAAGCTTTCCGATGCTCATTTTGGAAGACTTTTGTAATGATTTAGTGACTTTTAGTGCTACATGAGCATTGCGTATTGTTTTTTTTTATCGTGAAATTTTATGTAATTAGCATCTGATGCCAAAGATGTTAAATGAATCAAGATCAAGTAAGCTAAAGTAACGTATATAGCACAACTGTAATAACAAAAGTGTTAAGTAATACGTTTGCAACCAACTACCTAGTGAGACCAACAAATAGTTGAAAAAATGATGTTATAGAAATTAAGCCAACAGAAACAGATAAAATTAATCATTCATTGGCCACACAAATCAGCTAACAATGCAGCTGCTACTGCTGCTCCACTATTACTGGTGCCACCACTAACCATTAATTCATGTGTAACTGGTTAACATTTAGAGAGTTAATTCCAGTTAAGTAACTCCAGAGAAAAAAAACTTCTGGAAACCGCTGGAACAGAACAAACTGTATATTCAAGCGTACAGTCTATCAGTGACTTTAATGTCACCTATTCACTCCAAGAACTTATTACCTGGACTGGAGCATCTCCATCATCGTTCAACAGTTCTTCGTCGACCACCGGTAGATCGCACGTGATCAATGTCTCACTGACAACGTCGACTAACTGACACTTGCTCTTGTTGGCTACCACCACCTCAAGGTCTTTGAACTGACTGTACGCATCCAACGTCTCTCCCTGTCATACGGCCAAATGGTAACTGCAGATCAAAGGTATGAACACAACGTTTTACAACCATTTTCCCGGTGAATCCGGGTTAGTGAGCTGCCCCTCTGCTTGATTTTTCTACTCCACTGATTTTTCATGTATGTACTCTGTTAAAACTCACCAAAACATACATGTACCTAACAATTCTTAACACTATCTAACCAAGACTTCCTCCGATGCCCCTATACAAGAGTCGTTCAAAAAGTTCCGAAACTGACATCCTTATACAACAACAATAAATCGCACATTTCTGACAGTTATGTTATTTTTCAACATAATCTCCCTGCAGTTCACTGCAATGTTCCCATTGTTCTACAAGTCGGCTGAAACCTGAGCATTAAGTTTTTGTTGGCACCGCGTTGAAATTTCCGGATGCATGCTGTTGCGCATCTTCATCGTTCTTAAACGCAATGTCTCCAAGTGATTCGTTGTGTGGACTAAACAAATGAAAAATCACTTGGGGCTAAATCTGGACTGCATAGAAATGCTGTAGCAGTTCCCAGCCCATCTTTTTAATTTTCTTAGCTGTCTAATGGGCCAATTGCACGATAAGGCACTGCCATTTTAAAGAATGACACCTTTCTGCAGCAAACCTGGTCAATTGCTGCGAATTGCTGGTCGTAATCAATCAGACAATGACACACAGTAATATTCTGCATGCACAGTATGTCATTCAAACAGAAAGAACAACTCTCCGAGTGTCCCAAAAAATGCTTTGCCTGCAGCTGATTGTTACTGCCATACACAGTGTTCCCACACGAACATCATCACTAACTGACAGACAAGAGATGCAACAATAGGTGAACTATTCAAATACTCTCAAGTATGATAAAGTGTCGCTGCTGAATACTACGGTACAAATAATCTACAATAAGTTTTAGCACTTTCTATACCTTCTGCGACTAGAAAATTGCATGGTTATTCTGTGACTATGCCAAACATCAATGCCCAACATTTATATCTAATTAATAATTAATAATTAATTAATTAATAATGATGTCACAGCGTGTGGTCATAAATGAAACCACAATAAGTAATGCACAACAGTGGCCATACAACTTCATAATAGTTTTGGTTTTCAACTGTCACTGAGTGCTTACTGAGAAGAACAGTCCTGGAATTTATTGAACGACCCTCGTATTTGGCCTGGCTTTATCCATTGCATCAACCTGCCAGGCAACTCGTATGAATCTGCATCCACGTTTTCAGTCCAAATGTGGCAAAAACAACATCAATCTAATCAGCAAATTCTGTTCTCAAACTTGTAAAATTTAAACATGTATAAAACATATGCGAACAAGAGATTACATACAACTATACAGAATCCAATTTTGCTAATAATTATGTCAGCAAACGCTCGTGCAAAAAAAACTTAACATACAAACTTGTAATCTTTTTATTGCAGTGCGTCATATTTTACCAGTATCTCAAGTTTCATTCCATCTGTGTACTTGATAACGTCGTCAAATGCAAACACCGTCGGATTCGGAATGTATCGGAAAGGTCTGAAGTTAGCCCCATCGGCCTTCCTCATGCTCAACAGCTGTTCCACATTGTCCATAATGAAACCATAGTCCAGTCCGTGCAAGTTAGACGACTCGGCAAAATCAACGAGGCTCGGTGTATTACAAATCATGAAGCTTCCTGCAGCTGCGAAGCACGGCTGCCGTAACACACACACAGAAACAGTTCAAACCAACAACTGGACAGTTATCCCTTTCCAATGAAACAAAATGTTACGTTAGGCACGAAATAATCAACAAATTGAGATTGTACAAACGAACAGTTCAAAATAAAATGACAATTCTGAATAAAAACTGTATCAAAAATAAACAAAAACATTAACTATTGTTTTCTGGTATCTACATGTATTACAGCTATCCAACACTTTTATGGTCACATCAGCCATCCTCCAATATGCCACCAGAGTGACCAGACCTGTAACAAGAAAAGCCCTGCTAACACAATGTTTGAAAGCCCAGTAAAACAAAGTCTAAGTCAGTTGCCAGAGGGCACCAGATGACCGACGGCTATAGTGTTTTACTCGTACTCATCAGAGGGAGCAACCTATCTTGATCAGCCAATGCTGTATTGGCTGGATATTGCAAATTTTCCCTACCCCCTCTCATTTAGTGCCTTCGTTCGGGGTGACCCCCTTCGAATTTATGTAAAAGCTTTACAGTTCCTGAAACTAGTCTTCAAGGCAGCTGACAGCAAAGATTCGGTGATCCTAGCTAGCACCATTTTTCACTAATCTACCTGTGTGATGGATGGACAGACAGACAGATGGACAAACAGAACTGCGATGGCTAAAACGCGCTACAGCAGTAGCTGCTGTTGCGCGTAAAAAGATACAAAAGTACATAAAATGAAACATGGTTTGTGTCTATGGCAATAGTATCAACAGTTCTAGTAAGAAACTAATTTTTTATTGTTCAGTAATGGAAAAATGCCACTAGACTGCACAACGTCAAAATACTCAATGCATAAAATGAGCAGGTAGGTATGTATTATACCGCAGTTCTGTTCTTGCCATTGATGTAAACAATAAACTGAGGCTTCTGAATACTGTTCAGATTGGAGCCTCGGACTTCCAGTTCATTGCCACCACTAAAAACAATGCAGACACAACATGATTGTCAGACATTGTGATGTGCCACATATTTACAATACAATACAGAATAATACAATTTTGAGCAAAAATTATCCCTATACACATTTTACTAGACACAAAACTGCACTATCACAGTTACTTAGCACTATTATACTGTTCCAATCACACATATATATACATTAAAAAATTCTAGATACTCGACCGCAAGCTCACTCCGTTATGGAAAGCGTCATCTTCGACACAGCCGCCCATGGACCAGCATGCTATGCGCAGAGGTACGATGTGGCACTTCATCACGTGATGAGTCATGCGATTGCACAGAGATGAACGACCGCCATATTGTTCCGCCATCGATTTGATTCGTCTGTAATTGATATTAAATTGCTGGGCGTTTACTACTTTATAACGTTAGTGTTGACTGCGATTTATTTGTGTTCATTTACTTTATTCGTAGCATATGATGAGAGTTCGCTTCGTTGCGCGGCATTTAGATCGCAACAGATGATGGTCTGTGGAAGGCTGTGTCGAAGACGTTGGGTATGGCTGGCGGCGCTGGCGCTGCGGTTCCAATCAATGCACTTAATTAATTAGCACAAGGGGTGCTGTTAACTTCTGCACAACAACATATCAATCAATCTGGTTGCCTACGCATTAGATGACACAAGCAGCAAACATAAAACCAATCTAACCTGATAATTGCAGTTTTGGGATCAACTGTGGAGACTGTCGGATCGACGACATAGTTAAACATGTGCATGTCCGGAGGTATCGGAAACGGCTCGGAATTGTCAAACTGAATGCTAATGGACACAGATATCTGATGTGGTTGTGGTGGTGTAACAAACTCCATGTGTGATGAATTTCGCCTACATAATCACAAGCTTTTTTAAGCAATACATGTACATGCATCAACTTCACTATCATCATCAGTGGCCAATACAACAGTGATGTGACACCACTGGTTGGAATACAAGAAGGTTACTTGTATATCGATCTTCTTAATGGAGCCCATCTGATTGGGATTTCTTTATTAGCCACTGTAGCCTCTACCAAGAAGCCAAAAAACTCAGACAGAAAATGCTGTATTCTGTACCATTTGTTTGTTTTTTTACAAATACGGTTGACCATAGTATTTACTGCGATTAAAAATACGTAACACAAAAACTAGTAACTAGAATGACGTCATACTAAGGAAGAACGAATACCAGCAGCCACTATTAGGTGAACTTTGTGCTATCTTACGTTACCTATATTCACAAGAAAGTTTTACCAATGGAAGCTAAGAACACTACGAAAAACTGTGCAAACAGACTCCGATATTAACCAGACAACTGGTGCAGGGAGGCGATTATTCATCATCACCCTAACTGTGCTGCCATAATGCAGGTCCGAGCCACTGACAACCACCAGCGTGCCTCCTGAGCACGGACCTTTCCGAGGAGACCAATCCGACACTGCGGGATTCTGGAAAGGCACACACCACGCTCACCCATCAGGCTGCTATCGAAAAAAACTACAGGGTGGGCCCAAAAAATGTGGCACTTTATTTTGTCCATATCTTCACCAATTGTTGATTGATTTTCACAATTCTTTGACTGGCACACTCTGCAAACAATTTGCTATAGCGTGATTATTACATATCCCACCACACCCTAAATGTGTCTCTACACTACCTTGTGAAATATCAATAAAAATGCATACATATCAATAATAGAAAACAAACATTTTGGCAAAATTGAAAAAAAACACTTAACATCAACATTGCAGTGAATGGTATGTATGACACTAAACTGTGCAAGTCTAACACAGTCTAGTGTCATACAGATCATTAATTGCAATGTTGGTTTGAAGTGTTTTTTTTTTCATTTACCTAAATCATTAGTTTTTGCTTACATTTATATTTCACCAGGTAGTGTAGAAACGCATTTACAGTGTGGTGGGATATATAATAATCACATTATTGCAAGCTGTCTGCAGAGTGCGACAGTAAAAGAATTTTGAAAATCGATCAATAATCGGCGAAGATATTAATAAAAGTAAAGTGCCACATTTTTATGGCCCAAAGTGTAGATTTGTATGTAGTCATTATAAGCAGAACATATGACAAGCAGGTTACATCATATGTGGCCACAATTCATTGACCATCAAATTACATCAAACTTCACTTCACTGCGTATTCCAGTGTTCCAGATAAGAATGTTTATTTTGTTTTATTGCACATCATTTCGCATAAAAATGCGTTCTACTTCAAGAGTAGTTAAATTTCACAAGTGTCCTTTGCATACTTTAGCATACAAATAAAACCACAAAATAAAATATTGCAAGTGATGCAATTAAAGAAAAACTATCACCAAAGAAAAAAGCTGCAAAAAGTAGTAACAGGGAATTTACTTTGAACGTAAACTGGTCTTCGGACTCGGCAGAATATTGTGCACTGACTGTCACAGCAATGGCACCACTAAGCATAGAGTCTGACGGCTTGGTCACACACTCAAAGCTATAAATTCAACAACAAAACGCACAAAAGTACAGCAACAATTAGCTGCCACAGCATACAATAGGAACACACGCTGAACAGCAGTCATCTGTTTAAAACATCGCTCAAATATCTGTTCAAGCTCATCTTCAAACCTGTTTAGGACAATGGGACATTGGCGTCGGGGCAATTTGGCAGCATGAAGCAGAAGTTAATTTTTAATAAACCAAAGGTCTACCGCAGCGAGAGTTCACACCTCATGCTCTATAAAGATGGTGTATAGCTTCTTGTAGGAAACCCATCTCACAGCTACAAAGCATCACCTGCCATATAGGATCACACAGTGTTACCTGCCACTCGACACAGGTGAACAGACTGCACCTTAACCCCAGCCAGACAGGCCGATACTCAATTTACCTAGCTTGGAGGGATAGAAAACTGAGTTAACCTTGGTGTTGGTTATATACCTGGATGATTTACCTGTTCGCAAACAGTCACACATCCAAGTGCTAACCACTCGATAGCAATCCGACCAACCGGCAGTCGAACCCAGGACCTTTCGATCAGAAGTCTGAACCTACACTTACGCAACCAAACCACCTTAAACAAAGTTGATGGATGACACGTCGACCATTTTCTGGCGCCTGTTTTCTGCCACCTGTTTCTGGCACCAGAAACAGGTGCCAGTTGTCTGGTGCTAGAAACCATGACACACTTAGCCATCAAATGATACCAGCAGCTTGTCAATTATGCTTTTGTTCAAGACTCTATCATAATGGGTTTTTAATAATGCATTATACAGAAATTCGAGTATTTTTTAATGTTTTTATACAGCCATTGGCTACAGCACATAATAAAAATGTCACCTTAAGCAGCAGTTGAATCTAAACTGTCCACATAGATTAAAAGCAGTCACTTCACCAATGAGCCATGTCTGCTCATAACATTAAACTCTTCAATAACTAAGAAATTCAGTAAGTAAAACATACAATAACGCTTGATGAATTCTTAATAAATAAATACTGATAGCAAAGTAAAGCATGCTGCACCTCTCAGACGGCACATAGGTGTCGTCGACAACAGTACAGGGTGCGCCAGCAACAGTCACAGCCAAGTCTGCTGCAGCTTTGCCCAAGTTAACGCCACTAACAGTCAGTTTGGTGCCACCCTCTACTGGTCCTCCGGCCGGATGGAACTGCAACAATGCATCGGGTTCAAAAACATCACATATGATACAAAGTACTGACGTGCAGTCTTTCAATCAGTCTAATAGCCAAATCCAAATCAAAATACAGTAGATTTTCCACAGTGGAAGCACCCCTTTAATGTTGCTTGAAGACCACGTGCAATCTGGGTGCTGATTGGCCAGAATGTGGTCATGTGACTTTACTTGAGTTGAGGAGAACGGCAGTTAAAAAATGGCAGTTGTAAATACAGTTATGAATGAGTAGTCAGATTGCGTAAAGTGACAATAAAACGGACTTTTAGTGTGAGAAAATCTGCAACAGGACGTCCTTTCTGACGCATTTACAGCCGCTGATGCAAACCAAGTGACACTACTCGGTCTACTTGATCTGTCCGCAGCGTTTGACTGTGTCGATCATCAGCTACTGTTACAAGACTTCATCGTGACGTCGGCCTAAGTGACACAGTTCGTGGCTGGATAATGTCATTTGTTACAGACAGGAGTCAGCAGGACCTGAAAAGACTGCATGCAAAGGCCAGCTGTCCAGTAAGCAACATGTTAGTATGGCGTACCTCAAGGTTCCGTTCTCGAACCTGTACTGTTTGTTATGCATACTGCTGAGCTCAGCCACATCAATGCTCGGTATGGTCTCCAGTTCCAACAGTATGCAGACGACTGTCAGATTTACGTCTCGTCACCAGTCAGTGCTGTTCACAGTTTTCGTGCTGTCTTCATGATGTAGAGGCGTGGATGAGTGCGAGCAGTCTGCGTCTGAATCCTAGTAAGACCGTGGTGCTCTGGTTGGGCTCTCGACACGTCACTGACAAACTCGATGTCCACGAAGTACAAGCGCTGTCTTCAACCGTCAAGATTGACAGCTCAGTTCGCAACCTTGGCATCGTCGTTGACAGCAGGTTGACAATGTCAGATCATATTACGTCAGTCTGTCATTACGCGTGCTACTATTTCAGACAGATACGACCAATAGTGCAGTCACTGACAGTCAATGCCGCAAGGACGCTGGTCCACTTGCAGGTCGCCTGGACTCAGCAGCAGTTCTAGCCCGCAATATCTGGGGAGAGGCACGGCCTCATGGCGAGTGCAGTAGCGCGAGCCTATAACGGGGGTCTGAAGGCAGAGCCCCCAGCCGGGTAAAGGGGCAGAGGTCCTGGTCAGAAGGCAGCAGCGTAACTATGGGAGGAAAATGAAGGCACTGCCTCCGGCTCAAAAGGAGCGCCAACGGTAACGCCAGGGGGGGTGCCAGATTCCAAAGCTCTATTTTTGAAACAGTATCATTCTGTTCTCAGTTTTTGATAAACCTCGCAAAGTGTCACACTATTCTGTCCTTCTGTATGTGCACCGTGGCGTACACTTCACAATGACAGCTTCAAAACGGTTACAGCTACAAATCTCAAAATTTGCAGGCTTGCATCTACATTTTTAAGCATTAAATGTCAATATCTCTAAAACGGTTAAAGATACCGGTATGGACTTCAAATTTGACATACGTGTTTAGGCCTTCATAGAATGATAGACAGTGCAGACACAACCCTTTACAATTTTAAGGGTACCGAGTTGTGACAGACAGACAAACAGAACTACCATAGCTAATACGCGCTATAGCTAGCTATGCTAGCTCTCGTACGTAAAAATTTGTGTTGTGTTTGAAACTCACATTTGCAACACTAAGCATAGTATATCAAAGTTCTGATATACAGAAATGATCTCCTGCATACTAGTGCTATCATCCATGATTTCCTGGCCAGGCCTTGCCGCAGATATGACGTGCAACCTTTCACCCCCTCCCCCAACATCACACATCGTCATAATATCGTGAACTCCTCTCCCCCTCAGTGCGCAAAGTCATTTATGGATGACCCCATATATTCAATGACAAAAACAATCACTTACACAAGCCACCACTGGCTTATAAATCTGGAGATATAACCTAACCTCTATCTAAATTCTAAAAACCTAAATTAGAAACAAAACTCCTGCAGTGATGGTGAGACCAAATCATGGTAGTCAGTAACCGAAGATGGATTTCTTATCAGCACACTAGTATGCTGTAATTCCACCAACATATATATATATATCAACAATCTAACAAAAAAACACTAGCATCAAGTTCCCTTCAAAAGCAAGGCAGCGATTTTGCTCATGTTGACCCAGTCGTAACATTAGCGAATGTTGGATACAAAATGGTGTCCAAGCACACCAAACTTTTAGTGACATTAAACGTTTTCTGCACCTGTTCACAGAAGTTGACAAAACTACCAGACTAAGCTGACAATTTAGCATGACAGAACGTTCACAAACTACACTTACAGACAGTATCTGTGGATCAGGACAGACATCATCGTGAGTGAGTACTTCAGCGGGTAACTGGCATGAAGCCTCGTTTCTGCACTGGTCGTCACACCAGACACAGCTGTAGTCTGTGGCAAGTGTCAGACATTGTCCACATGTAGATGCCAGCAGCTCACACTTGTACACTTCCACTAAACCAACATGAACAAACATTGCACAACGTCGCAGTACAAACTATCACATACCAGTAACTTCAGATGCAGACATTAACGACTGATCATGGAATTATTCATTTTAAACTTTTAACAACTGAGTGAACAAAATTTTTGACTAAAATCACATCACTAAGAAGCAAGAAAGCATTGTAAAACTATGCCACTATTCAGCTCGGATGGATGCACTGTCACCAGAAAAATGATAACTTCATAACCACCAACCCAATCATGTGGCAACACCTGATTACTAAAATTTACACAGTTGAGACTTCCTGCAAATGGAAAACTAGAAGGCGCACACGATAGTGCATATCTCCGCCAAGTAAAATGATTTAAACACAAGGAAAGGGAGGGAGAAGCTAGAGCCGCTTCGTTGCAGGGAAAAGAGGGAAATATAATAGCCAGCATTGCTGCTTGCGCTGTAGGTACAATGACGTCATTGCTATTATTAGTCATCATGTACACAGAAGGAACAAACGAACGACGGAAACACAGACAGAATGACCAATCTCTTAATCTCCTCCAATGTTCACTACGTTCACTTGACGCAGATAACAATCTTATTGGGCTGACTGGATTTCAGCACTAGAGCAACTACAGGCACGGATAACGTTGAGAAAAAGCTAAACAAAGCAACAGGCACAGCAAGTTGTATGACAAATATGCAATACATTTACTAAACCATACAGACAACAATACTGACCCATAACTGGGGATGGGCTGTCAAGTGCATGCTGTTCATTGTAGTAAACGCTCAGTGACACTAACTTCACTGCTTCTTCAGTATCGTACGACAGCTAACAACATTTTCCACACATCAAATACATTAAAAACAAGCACAAACAGTGCTCCCCTTGATATTATTCAATAAACGCAAATCTAAAATCTGAAGCAAAGTACATATAACGAGTTTCACAGCATAAACTACCATCTCCTGATTTCATTTTTATTAGAGCTGTCAAATTAACGTATTAATGCAACGTATGGCTGTCAGCTGTGGTGTTCAATGTATCAATATTCTTTCAACAAGTTACGCATTGCATATAATGATGCGTTTCGACAATTGTTACAGGAGCCACAATGGTGTAGTGCTTCTAAACTTTTTGTTTTTAACAGTGTTTCATCATTACCGGAAAATATGCGTAAATTGACTTTCTCACTATGGCGATCATTGCAGATTAGTGACAGTTCGCTTGTCAACGCTGTTTTATCATTGGACTTGTTTTTTAAATCTCCAGTTTTTAAATGTTGGCGAAGTAGTTTGTTTTAGTTTTTTTACTCTTTGTGTTTGTGTCTGTGTTTTGTGTGTTCATGGGCCTCGAGCCTGCTATTAAAGACAAATAAAAAAAAATAAAAATAGAATAAATTAACGTGCATTAAAAAAATTAATGCACATTGAAATAATTAACATGCATTAAAATAATTAATGCACATACATAAGTTTATGTTAATTTACTAAATTCCGTGAAGCAAAAGTTCCAATATTCCATTAAACAATTCAAGTAACTAAACTACAGTTGCTGTTCTATCACTACTGCAAATAAATAATTACTTTGATGACAAGCTAACAGATTTCTATGCTAGCTATGACGGCAGTAATTGTTGATTATATGTTTAAAATGTGTTTTTAACTTTCTATGTTTTACAGGTGGGGCCCTCTAACGTCACAGAACCTGGGTAACTTTTCTCCTACTCTACCTCTCGAGGGCCTGGGTGTGTTAATAATGCTTTAAAAAAATTAATGCAGTGCATTAATGCATTAAAAGAATTAATGCTTTGACAGCTCTAATTTTAATAAAATACAACAGCAGCTTTGCAATTACACTTGTAGTATATGACATACATAATACTGTGTTATTACAATACTATTATTATTTGTCACTGTGGGAAAATTGACATATGCACTAGCTCACTGTGCAATGAAACAAGCAAAAATGACGCCTTGTTATGTGCTACGTGATACGGCAAGGTTACTGCAACTGGTGCAACTTTAAACAGCAGATGATGGTATATGACTACATTGGCTCTGTGCCTCAAGGCAACATGAAATTTTGCATCATTTTTACGCGCGACAGCACGTAATGCTTCACGCGTCTTAGCCATCATCGAGGCATCTGTCCGTCCGTCTGTCCATCTGTCACACTCCGATATTGTGTGAATATAACACAAGTTAGGATCACAAAATCTTCAACATGAACTGCCATGGAAAAGCTAGTTTTAGGATCCATAAAGCTTTTCCAGAAATTTGAAAGGTGTCACCCCGATCGAGGGTGCTAAATGAGAGGGGGGTACAAAAATTGGCCATTTTGAGCCAATAAGTCGCTATATCTTAGAAATGATGTGAGATAGGGCCTAGCTTACTATTAATCACTAATAGAAAGTCCCATACGCAAACAGAAATTGCTATAGGCTGTCACGCATCTCATGAGCTTTGCTCAAATTACCTGTCTAAAGAATTTTGTTGTGATATCGTCCAGTGACAATGATCTTTATTGTTAACATTTTAAACTGAAAATTTGCACACTAGGTACTCCTATCATGGGGAAAATTTGCAACAATACTTGTTTCTCAATGCCGTTTTGTACTCGAGATAAAATACCCTATGTGACACAGAGACCGAAAGATTGATAAACAGGCAAGACAAGCAATGCAACCCGATGATGCACTAGGGCAAAGTTCTGCATTCTAACAGTCAGAATGCTGAACATGTTTGCATGAAGCAATACGCAGCATAATAGCTCAAACGGACGAAAACCACCAACCTCTACTTCAGCGCAGTTAATAACAGCAGCTGTTGTAGTCTGAGCATCGGAATTTACATCGAACGTAGCATCGGATTCCGTGATACCAGCGTCCGACTTGAAATGACACTTCAGATGACCATCGTATATGTTCTGCACACAAGAAACCAGCAATGCTTTTAATAATAGCATAAATAAAATTAATAAAGATACCTAAACTGTTTGACACTGCCTGGTAGCAAATGTATACACTCAGAAAGTCTAGCATGTTATTTGTCTGATTGATTGACTGATAAATGCAAAATAATCGAACAAATCCAGTTCAACGCCAGTTAAACTTGTAAGTAAGTATGTAAGTATGTGCATATTTAAAGTGCACAATGTCAGCCAGAATCATCATTAACCTTACATAATTGGACTAGCTTCTTTTTAAAGTATGAAAAATGATGAAAACAAAAAATCATCACAACCACAGCAAACAGATATGTAACAAACATGATAATATTAGTGTAAACAAAACAGACAGCACTTTGTCTAGAATTCTGCTACCAACTTAAAATGTTACACATTCGCTAACTTTTTCTCTAAGTCTTTGAAGCACAGTAGTCACTATCCAAAGCATAGCGCATTACTTTAACCAGACAATTTTTCCAGAGTTAGGCTGCATTCACATAAACATGAGTATGAGTACGAGTCCGGGTTTTCGTTTATGACTCGTAGAAGCTTCACTCGTACAAGTGGAGCGTTCATGATCACTTGTACAAGCACAAAACTCAACGCATGTCAGCCATATTGAAAATTCGCAGTGAAATCTAATTGAGAAAATGCTTCACCATTAAAACAACAATATTCCATTACAAATTTACTAATTTTACAAACCGCACATCTCTAACGATGAGCAATTTCATGCTGATGTCAGTTCTGACAACAAATATGCGCCACGGCTTTTATAAATTATATTAATGCTATTTACGAGTAGTTTACCTTCTGCAAGTTGGATAAAAACATGACCTGCACAGAAACTACTCGTACAAGTGAAATTTACAGGTAACAAGTACTCATATGTATGTGAGTGAGCGAGTGAGTAGGGTTTAACGTCCGACCTGACACAGTATAGATCATTTTGAGGACAGCCTTTCCAGGCGGAATGCACACAAACACATAATAATGGAACAGTAAGTTTAACCTTTACAGAAACACAAAACATAAGATACAAAAAAAACAAACTAAACCTAAAATTGTAAGAACTCCATTATATGTGTGCATAAGTAATTAACATAATGATAGTTGTAATAATCTTCGCTATTATCCTCCAGACAGACATCAATGTGATAATGCTGTCTATTGGAGGACAGGGGGATGTACGACTGCCATTGAAATACATGCAAACTCGTGTTTGCCGAAACTCGTATATGACAACCCAGACAGTGCCAGACTCGTACCTGTGTCTACGTGAATACAGCCTGACAACGGTTGAAGTAAAAACTCCAAAAGTAAACTGGATGCCTTTCCCATCGCTCAGCAAATAACAGCAACAGCACTGGTTGAAACCAAAGTATATTTTCACTGCAGTATTTTCAAAACTACACATTTGATCAGTAAGAAATTCAATCAAAAATCAACACAACCACAGCATTGTGTAAACTAAGTGTGAAAAGTGAGTGAGTGAGTGAGTGAGTAAAAAGACTGTCAGCTTACTGCAAGGTTATATCCTTGGACTGAAAATGCTCTGCTAACTCCAGAAGCCACTGAAACTTTATCGAGCTGCTCAACGTAAGGACACTCCAATGATTCCGTGACAGTCTGACAGCCATAACGCAGTTAGCACAATATTATAATTAAATATTACAATTACAGAGAAATGACTACACACATTACTGAATCAACCAGGTTAAACTTGCGACTCTTGGCATCATAAAGCACACCTAAAAATCATCTTAAAATTCATTCATATTGTTAGAAATGGTTGTTGTTATCACGAAGCTGTCTAGAGACAATGCATATACGAAGCACCATATGACACTACTTGTTCTCCAGTAATGCAAGAGCCTAACTAAAATCATACAAATTTTGCTGAATTCTGAACAAGTCAATTCAGTTTACACAAGACTACCTGTGTTTCCACAATCCAAGTAAAGCCAGTTGCTGGCTGATAATAAAATATGGAGAACTGAAACAAAGGTACATGTATTAGATAAAAGTAAAGACATTACCATCCAAGGCTCAGCACCGCAGCTTTTAGCCTTAATCCCACACTTGTGAGTCACAATGCACCAGTGACATTCAAAATCAGACAACGCCTCTGAGGAGCACACCATGCACCTACACAAGATAATTGTGTGCAATTACCTCAACCAACAATCAGTGGGTGACTTCACTTTTTGACTTAGACTTTCGCTAAGCCTTTCGCTGAGCCTAAACTTCGGTCTAAGTACACGCTTCAGTCAAAATGTGAAGTGATTTTGAAAGTTTGGTCTAAGTATGTACTTAGACTGAAGTTTTGGTCTAAGTCAACAAAACTTTGATCTAAATACCTACTTAAGTACCCATTTAAACCAAAGTTTAGCCGAACTAACCTGGCTAAAGTTGACCTGATTTGCAAAGAAGAGAAAACATTAGCCCTTAAGGCTAAACTTTCACTGAGCCTGAATCCACTTCAACTTTTGACTTAAGCTGAATGAAAACATAGCGACTATTTACAATCCTACATGTACAGATAGTTTAGTAAATTAAAGCAGTCTAGTATCAAAAATAAATGCTGTAATGACTTCACAATGATGTAAGACATAACGTAACACATCGTATGTGTGCGCGGTGCAATTAAATAAACAAGTTTAAGCATAACTAGTTGATTTATTTCACATCAGGCCTAATTTTCTGCCATTTTGAATTGTTTTGGTGTCGACTTAGACCAAGGTTTAGTTGAACTTTGGTCTAAGTACATAATTTGGCGTTCAGCTTTAGCTTTGGCTTAGCAAAAGTCAAAAGTCTAAGTCAAAAAGTGAAGTCACCCAGTGTATTTAAAAATAGCGGGTTTCATAAAATTTACATTTAATCTAAAGTATCCTAGTTTTGACTATAAAAAACAAACGCTCAAGCTACTGGTACCCAAACAGTTTGATTATATAATTTTAAAAATCTCGTAGCAAACATTTGGGATCAATGTAGGAAAACCTACTAATATACACAAAGCTGCCAGAGCCCACATATATCCAAATCAGGCCTGGAAACAATGTCATAATAGTGAGCGATTATGTTTGTACTGAACTATCGACATAACTGATAAGGCAAATGGTTGCAAATGAGTGGGAAAACGTACTGTTCAATACTGCGACAGGCATACAGCATCAACAAAGACGTGATCCATTCTTCACCATCAACAGTCACTACCACCGACACATTAATGTGAGCTGCCAACAAACACACATGCAGGTTATGTTAACAATGTTTAATAAATTGTTACCATAGTACAAACTGCAACAACAAACAAGCCTCTAGAAAACAACTTAAAAGCAAATGGGTTGGTCCAGGCCTGTCAAGACAGAAAGAGATGAAAGTTTTTCCCAAGCCCCGTGACTTTTTAGGGGACCCACCATCACTGGGATCTATGAAGTACACCAGAATGCACCACTGCAATAAGCAAAATTCAAAAATTTTCTCCAGCGTTGGGCCCTGCGGGAATGTTTTCTCCGAGCCCTGACATGGCTCTTGACGTCCCTGGTTGGTCTTGTTCTCAGAAGAATATTGTTATTAGTTAACACGATAAAAATCCGCAGTTTAAATTACAAGTTACCATAATGTCAGCGCTTTGATGTGGCTGGATGAGTGATGGAAAAGACATCCATCCTACTGGTAATAGATCCAACTTTCAACAATTTGCAGCATAGTTCACTTTTGGGGGACCCAGCAAATTGTGAACAACTTTGGAAAAAAATCGGCCTCATGAAACAAAAATCACAAAAGCAGTATTGGTGGTATGGTTATGTACATAATCGCAAAAAAATTTTTATTAGCTCCACAAAGCAGACCAATTTTACACAAAAAACCCAATAGTAACAGCAGTAACAAAGCAGCAAATACTAAATCGAAAAAGTAATCCACAGAGACTCACAGAGTCCTGGTGGAACGATGGGTGCAACGCTAAATGCAGAACATGTTATCTGTTTAGCATCGTTCGCAAAGTCAGCAACACTCGCCGACGATCGACCAATTTCCACCTGTTTGTCGTTCTTAACCAAGCACTCAATGTGACTAAAAGAACTCGGCATAAAATCCGCCACAATTCGCATCTACAGATAACAGCAAACGATAAACAATCTTACAACACGTTTATTGATCAATAACTACTTAATAAATCATTACACTCTCCAAACCATCAGCTACCGAAGCAACCAAAAATAACGCAAACTGAATACAGATTTTGCAGCAAAATTCTTTAAAATTTCCGGCAATTACCCTGTGTTATTACCATTATTATTACTTGGAGAACAACTGCAACCAATACTAGAAAGAATAATTTTACTATGATGCTACAACCATCAGTGTATAAAAATAGAGGAGACTCATACAGAAGTGTTAGAATAGTGGTCAACATGAAGCCGCGCGGGATGCGACTCAATAACATGCGGACATCTTGAGTCAAGCCAACCAACGTCAGCACTGCCGGCGTCACATGTACTGCGCTCTGTGCAGCTGAAACACGAAATACCGTTCACAAACTCAAACGCAATCATCCCTGCAGCTTACTGAATACTGAATGCTAACTTTTCAATTTTATAAAACGAGAAATTTGGGGCAGGGCCAACATGAGGCCCCAGTGCTGTACAACCAGTTATCTTGGCCGTCGATTCTAAATGTGGCAAAATGCTCCTCCCTCCAAAACCAATCAACCGACGTCACTGAAATCTGGCCTATATTCCTTCCAGGTATGAATCATGTTTCTCTCCAACTTTTGTCTTGATCTAATATCTGGTTTCTTAAAGTGGATAAAAAACAAGAAAAGCCCTGCTAACACAAACAGCAACGTGCAACAGCGGTGATGTTTGACAGCCCAGTAAATCAAAATTTACAGTCACCAGAGGGTGCCAGACAACTGGCTGATAATTATCTATTATATAAAAAAACTGCAAGCAATTCATTTAATGTTGTATAAGCGCTGATGTAAAACGGTAAAAATCAAAAAGTATAAGCACAAACTGATGTATTAGCTTAGACATTTAATCTGTTCTCAGTAGCCATCGGTCTTCTGGTGTGACCTGTAGGCGTGAGCAAGAATACAAAAAAAAGGATAGAACGCAAAAAGTAATGGAAAAAGCCCTCCCTACGCAAACCCCATTTCCATCGGCACACATCAACCAAATTTTGCATGTGCGGTCGTATCCCAGATATCTTTCTTGGTTTCAAGTTTCATTAAAATCGGTTGAAAAATGTGAGCTGTGGGGGGTCGAAATTTCGGCCTTCCCATTGACTTGGCACATCGCTTATACAACAGCTTGTTGCTATCGCACAAGCCATGATAGTGTTTTACTCGTCCTCGTCAGAGGGCATGACCTGTCTCACTCAACCAACGCTGTATCAGCTGGAAATCGTGAATTTTCCCTACCCCTTTTTCATTTAGTGCACTCACTCAAGGTGACCCCTTTTGAATTTATGGACAAGCTTTACAGATCTTGAAACTAAAGTTTTCCACGCAGCCAATGGTGAAGATCTGGTGATCCTAGCTTGCACCGTTTTTGACTGATCCACCCGTGTGACAGACAGACAGACAGACAGAATTGCAATGGCTAAGATGTGCTACAGCAGTAGCTGCTGTTGCACGTAAAAAAAGAAGAAACTAAGCGAAAACATAAGGATTACTGTTATTACACATGGGGAGCCTAATAAACTACGCTAAAGAAATAATTCAATTATATTCCAACCTCTTCTAATCAATAAACAACACCTGTAAGACAAAAGTCTTGCTAAAACAATTTCCAAAGTTTAATATCCTCTGTGCAACAGTAATGATAGTTTGACAGACATATTTACTAAACTGTCAGTAAACATCTACAAATGACACAGAAATTAAAACAACTAATTTCACTAATATTCACATATTCAACTGCTGTATAAAATCTCTTCCATTAATACGCACTCCGATATTAGATCACTGCTTTCTGACAATGCAAGCTAAAATAAAGCCTTCCTTTTTATGTTTTCATTTACATCGTACACACTTTACGCAAAACTACAAACCGAGTATATGACAAACACCAGCCGCAGTGTGGGTCCTCGATGCAAGCATCACAAGACAGCAAGAGTGAACAGTCGAACAGCTTCACGTTGTATACCTACAACACGCAAATGTTGCATACTGTTATATCAACCAACCATTTGTGGGCACACACACACTAAAGGGAAACTGAAGTGAAAAAGCAATGGCAGCGTTATTGGACACTCCGTATTTTGCAATTTTCACAGCAACACATTTTTTTAGTTTTTACAGATCAGATTCGAATGTCCTTAATGATGCCCGAACAACATCAATGCAAAGAGCGGACAGGTAGGTAGACGAGACAGGTGAAGCAAAATATATTGTGGCACAGTACTAAAATAAATACTCATAAGCATGTTGTTTAACTAGCACACTTTCCATGGACAATAGAAGTTATGATGTCCTAAAATATACCTTTGGCTGGTGGGCTTTTTTCTACTGGCTACTAGTTACTGATGCCCAAGCAACAGTGTCTAAGCACTAAAGGGCCAAAGCCATAACTATTTCTATAAAAAGTTAGCTAGAAGTCTTTTAAATTAAAATAGCAGCTTTGGCTACATGTTTGTTGCTAGCACAAAACTTTGCAAGCAAATATACATACAGCATCATCAGTCAGCAGAAAAGCAGTGCCCGAATCAGCAATGACAATGTCCTTAACGCTGGCTGCTTGTGGCAACGCAACTGTATCATATACCGACACTTGCTCTGAGCCAGACATCAACGTTCCCTAAACAACAACAGCCAGCAAATTAACAGCTCGTTTCACTTTCTGCAACACTGATGAACACACAAGTACTGCAGCATCATTTAAGTGCATATCGAAACTATACCAACGTAACTAAACAGTCTGCAGTCCGACTACATACATCACGGGCAGAGTGAGTGAGTCAGTACGATTTAACATCCCGCCCGACACAGTATAGGTCATTTTGGGTATGGCCTTTTTAGGCAAAATTGCACATACTCATAACAACAAAACAAAAAGTTTAACCCTTACACAAAAAATTTAACCTTCATGAAACACAAAGCACAAAAAATGACCTAAACCGAAAATTGTAAGAACTGCCGATTATAATTGTGCATATGTAATGATAACGGCAGTTCTAATAATCTTCCCTGTTATCCTCCAGACAGTCATCAATCTCATAATGCTGTCTGTCGGAGGATGGGGGATCATGGGCAGATTAGCCATAAAAGTTACTAGCAAGCTTGATGGTGAAAAGTGGCCTTACGTACATAAAAATCTTGAGTAACTGGATTTTGTGTATAAGTTGACCATATGATCAAACATACAAAATTACAAGTTACACTATGAAAAAACTAAACCACTTGCAGGTCATAATCCACAGCATAGATTCAGTTGCTATGTACAATGAAAGCAATAAGAATATATCACGGACAAAAATGTTTTGCTTACCTTCACCAACTGGCCACTGCTGGTACCAGCCAATGTAACGAGTAAGTTATTCACATAGTTCACCTTCATAGATGTTACAACCGAGTTTTCTAGCACTGCTGCATAGCTGGTATGGATACTGACATCGGTACTTGAAATTGGATGATTGAGTTCATAATCACCACAATACGACTGACTAATCTGAATATTCTACAATATAGTAATAACAAAAATAATGGCATATCATAGCATATGCCAAAGTAAAAATACAAGTAAAAATACTTTTAAAAATACAAATCACAAGCTCATGACAAAAACCGTTAAAAGTACAGCACAAATGCATATGTAGGGCCGTTATAAGCAACCATATTAACTAGCAGACACACCTTCAGTCATGTGGATCTGCTAACGCAGATATTATGAACGAAGCAAATATGTTCAGCATAAGTGTGCACTTAAACCTTCAACTGCATATGACAGAACATAATTTAGTTGCTAGATCAATTGCATTACTAATGCTAAGTAAATAAGTTGTAAAGTTAACGTGACAATTCTGTTGAACAAATCAATTTAAAAAGAAGCGAGCAGGTTTACATAATATATGCAAAGCACTGCAACCATTCATAATTCACAAGAAAATTACATCTAAGACTGCAACCAAATGTAAAAAAAGCAATAAGTAAAACAAAAACAACAGACCGTTTCAGTGCATGGTTCAACTTCAGCGAGGTATTCAGGTCCTTTAAAACCGTCTCCACGGTAACAATTCTGAATCACGGACTGGAAACCAACCTCAACATCAGACATCTGAAACAAGCACACTGCAGAACTGCCTGTGTCTTCTGCAGTACTGGTGAATGTTGCCACTAGTGTAAGACCTGTGACGGAACTGTCATCTCGCACTTGCAATGGTGGATCAAAGTCAACCAGTGTCATATCCCGTAAATAACTATGAACTTCATTGTTAACGGAGCATTCCAGACGCAATTCAACGATCGAATACATACGACGATCCCCAGTGCAGATTCGCAGCACATGTGAAGTTATCTCTCCTGCCTGCTGACTGGGCCGGCGAAAGAAGAAGTACACGTGACCATTGAAATGATATGCACGAATAAAGTGCAAAGCAAAGTTGTCTTGATAGGCAGGAAGTATCTGAATGAAGCTTGATGCTGAGGTTTCACGAGATGCTTTTTCAAATGTCTGAAGGCTACGTACAGAAAACAGACCAACACTACTGCGCAGAGCATCAACTCCTACAGTGCTATATGCAGCACCAACATACAGCAAATTACTGTCAGTAAAACCTGGAGCCACTAGAATGACTACAGATTTGCTTCTGTCATTTGGAACAACAGGACGATAAACATATTCGGCTGCAGAGAAGTCGACAGTGTTAATCTTTGCACATGACCCATAATAAAGAGTACCACATGCAATCAAAACTTTACTGTCAATATCCAATGCAAGGGCTTGGCTGCTGCTATCGGATGTTTCACCTGCCAAGGTACAGTTTAAAGAAAAACTCGAGCTACCAGTGCAGTCAACTATGTCCTGATGTGGTCCCAGCATAACAGCTGAATCTTGCTGCAAGTTCTCATCGAGTTTATAGACTGTATTGACCCCACCTACATACAGCTTTCTGCTAATGGAATCGAATACAAAGTTCCGCAAAGACTGCTGCGAAAATACACTGACAACACTGGCATCACACAGTCCTTGGCTTAAAACACTGCTGACAATAACTACGACGACAAGGAGATGCATGGCTTGGGATCTCTGCTGATGACATGCGTGTGGCATAAAGTCCAGAGTCCTGTTCAACAATCAAAACAACCAAATAAATATCATACTACTACGTACTTCATGACATAAATCAGTTTCTCAGTTTCCAAAAAACGCTGTATGCCATTCTACGAAAATGTGCACAGCCAATCAGAATAAAGAATTATACCGGTAAGACACCGCCCCAAGTAAACACTCTAGAGCCTGATATTTTAGTTAATTCAATGTCACAAAAGTACTTCGAATAACAAACCTTTTCTCCATAATTTAACGATACACAAACCTTACAAATAATCGAATAAACTGCGCCCGAAATTAACTAAGATCACAAAACAACAAACTTTTTCGCAAAAACATTACGACCAAAACAAGCACAAACCATATCCGGTTTATGCCTAATTACTGAAACCGACTCAACAATTCACTATTGACCCATCACTAGTAATTTGTATCGTATCGAGTGGATCTCTGGAGGACACAGTCTACTGCTTCCAAGGGCGATTGGCAATGGCAAAACCTTTTTCAACCACAGACCTATACATTAAATTTCAACAAGCGGCAATTAGGTTTGCATAGATATCATATTTATTTTCGTATGCCCCGGCTTTGACCCCCCAGAAGGGTTCCAGGAGAAACTGGACAAAACGTGGGGTACAAAAAGTTTCTGCTCGCTTCGCTTGCAGATTATTTGTGTCTTAGCGTTTACATTTGTGACGCCGCCTTTATTTGTTCTTATTATATCAGTTGCACTAAATTTGGTCAGTTGATTCTAGGGAAAAGCAAACGTTTATAATTGCCGCTCACATTTGAAGTAGAGCTGTCGAAGCGTTAATTTCTTAACGCATTAACGCATTGCGTGAATTTTTAAAATTTTCTGCTGATATTGTAAGTGGACTCCATCGAAAGGGTGAGTTGTGCCTGTGTCGCAGAACCATGCGCGTGACAGTAGTAATAAAACGTCAAAACGGTAGTGACAGAACAGCAACAGGACAATTTTTATTTACTTGAATTTTATTCGATCGTCAAAATAATAAACGTAGTTTAATAAAATTTTGGAGCTCGTGCTTCGTAGAATTAAGTGCAGAGCCGGGCGAAGGGCCCGCCGAAAACTCCGGTCCGGGGCCTCACGTACGTATATGCTCAGATGGATGGCAAATTTCATATCCACGGCAAGCCTTGAGTCGAGCGAGGTTTTTGACTTGCGGTGAAAAAAACCCGCGCATTCCTCGCGAAAATAACTGCGATTTCGACCGTCGAGTACTTTTTTGGTTTTTGTAAACTGACACCCAAACCGGAAGTAAAAATAGTGATCGCGTTGGGGCGTGGCGTAGTCCCCGGGAAGGGATCCCGTGCGGTGGAAAAACGTGCGCAACAGCGCGATATAATACCGCGATATCGTTCTTTTGGAGGGAGGCTGATCCCGAAACCGGAAGTGAAAATCGGGATCGCGACGGGGGTCATGTAGCGATCGTCCAGTCATGCCGTACGGTGAAAAATTTCGCCAATCGGTTGGAAAATAAGCGATATAGTTCTAAGAAAACTTGCAAGACTTTTTGGCCCCAGAATGGAAAAAATATTCGAACGTTTGCCCTTCGTACCCCTTAACTTTAGGAGAGCTCGAATTTTGCCAGGACATATTCCCATCGGAGACCGTTGGGAAAAAATTTTGCCGCCCCTAGATCCTTCCCTAATGATCGAGGAGATAGGCCTATAAGAAATCAAAAAATGTTTCCCTCGATTGCTTCTTCTCAAAATCTCCTCGATGTATTCGCCGAAATTTTTTCCCGTGGCTATGTAGCCCTTGCATGATGTTCCCTACAAACGCTGAAATTTAAATTTAGTGCACGGTACCACTATAGATTATTGGCTAGAAATAAAAATATGGGTTTAGTGGACGCTGGATCTAAGCATCGTCTCTTCCACTTGTCGCGAAGTTCACGAAGTCGTCCCCGGATTCAGTGAGTTTCTCGCTGACATTTGTGCGCTTTATAAATTGAATTTACTTAATTAAAATTTACTTACCCAGCAGAGGGCGTAATGGAATTTGGGCTTTGTAGGGTCGCGCTAGCGCGTTACCGCGCTTGCTATATGCCCCACGGTCACTACCTCCAGTTTTCACCGCCATTGGGATCAAACGGATAGTAAGTACTCCGCCAGCATTGGGCATTTGCACGCTGCTTGGCTACGCCATCGTGAGTTTTCTAGACTAGTATCGGTATGCCTAGTGCAGCACTGCTTCGGGGGCACTGACTGCTGCTCGCTAATCGTTAGGGCCGGTTTCCAACGGACGCAACATACGGAAGTTCCGCAACTGAGCAACTCAAGAATAGACACAGCTTTTGTAGCCTATAAGCCTTTCGTGTGACATTGCGTTATGACCGTTGCGCAACTTGCGTCGCAGTCGCTTGCGCTGGCCACGTTCCTATTTTCTTGCGTTTGTGTTAAGTGAGTTGGGTTGGATGGAAAACAGGCTTCACTGCAGGCCAGCAGCAGCGCACCACTGGCTGAGCCTGTGCCTGCGGTAGGTTGCGATGGTGCTATTTTTAGCTATTCTAGGCGAGTGGGCGTGGTGCTTCAGTGAGTTGGTTGTGTATTCAAGATTAATAATAACTTTATCAGTTATTGTTTAGTTATTGTAGAATATTTCATTGTGTGCTTATAGTCGTTTTTAAGAAGCAAGATCACCATTTTGAAATCGTCGGTAGCCTTTTAAGATTTTGTTATATCGGCGTGTCACAGTAAGAGTACGTGCCACATTTGTGGTGTGCGGTAGACAAAACATTCGTCAATGATGCGATGTTGAAATGTCCTGACGGACAGTACGGAGAGCTTAGAACTAGGCTAGGTGTACGGTATCTTTCCCAGTTCCTTGACGTAGAAGCGGCGCTGCTATACTATCACTCAGCTGTTATTGCTATGCTTACTGTGCGTGAACGGTTGTCAGCATTCTAGAACTTTTGCACATTTATGTACACATACTGATAGAAGCGTAGCCTACATCTACAGTGAGTGGCCATAAGTGAGTAACCAAGATGGCGCCATTGCGTAATTACCAGCAAGTGGCTGACGAGATTAAACGCATGTTTGTGAGTAAAATACTAAAAAAAATTGCCCGTAAACATCAGTAATTGGTGGAATAATTTTTGGCTTAAATGAACAACTGCAGTTTTTTCAACAAGAAGGCATAGCGAATATAAGCAAAAGGCAATGGCACCAAAATTTCAATGACTGCTCCAATTAAATCTTCTTGTATTTTGATGTTGGTCAGTCTATTGCGGAGCCTCAATTTAATTGTTTGTCATATATTTTCTGTTACACTTATGTCTTAACTCTGCTCAGCCAATGTCGTACTAGATATCCATTTTTCCATTTTCCAGTTTTTTGGTGGATTTTTAGTGGAGTGCTGGAGCTAAACTTCGTGTAATATAAAAGGCTTTTTCACAGCTTAATTAATAACAATCAACTATAAATTAGCATCCAGAAAACTTGTTGACTGGCCCTTATAAGACTAGTCATTCTAAATACTTGAAATAAAAATACAAAGACAGAAGTCGCAAGCCGAAACAATGTAGAACACCAGTTCATGCCGACACCACATATATTGCAGTGAATGCCAATGCCCATGGTAGAAAGACACGTCCAGGCATGACTGAATTTTAGTCTATCGGTGGCGTGACGTCATAGTGACAATGACGTCAGTAGGCCAGCAGCAGGTTATGCATTACCTGTAACGTCACCAGCTGCAATGCTAGCAGCGTACCAGTAACAACAAATTACAACTATACAATATATAGGCCATTACTGTTAAGAAAGAAAAAATTAAAATATTATTATATTAACTTTCAAATTCACTGTGCGTTAAATTACCTTAAGTAAAAACTTACATAGCGACTTTTACGTAAAGGCAATGTGAGTCAACACTCAAAAACGGTTTTCACTTAGCTTAGTTTGGCACCTATTTTGTGTCGATTAAGTAAAAGTATCTGCAACGAAATTTTGTTCAGGATATACAGTAATATTTTTCAAGTATTTAGGATGGCTAGTTTTGTAAGGGCCAGTCTGGAATTCAACACGTGATAATATCGCCCAAAACCATTTTTACCGTTTTCAAGTTTTGAGTGACTCATATCACCCTTACATAGCTTTGTAAACTGTTACCTCTGATCTTTACTGTAAACGACACACTATAAATGGCTGTGGTGATGATGATGATGATTCCTATCTTGAACCTTGTAAGTAACATAAGATAGATACTGTAAAACTTTGGATGGAAGTCCTCGGCCTTTATCAGTAAAACTACAGTAACGGTAACTGCTACAAGTGGTTTAGTGGTTTTAATCTTTAAGTTGTTGAAATTTGATGATACTGAGAAGGTGAATGCTTGAAGTTGAACTTACTTATTAACAGATTATGTTGTTGGATTTGTAGACAATGACAGACTATACAGCTGTCAAGGAAGAGGGCAACAAATGTTTTAATGAGAACAAATATGGAGAGGCAGCCGCATGCTACACCAGAGCATTGTCACTGAGCAGTGTAACAGGAAACGACAAAGCTGTGTTGTTAAAAAATCGCGCTGCATGCTACTTGAAACTGGATAAACATAATGAAGCCATTGCTGACTGTACATCAGGTATATTGATTTACTCTGTAAATACCAGCTTGTGTGTGGTATCAATAGTGCTCACAAACAGGACTGGTCTCAGTGCTTTGCATAAGTTTGCCATGAAAGTAAGTTTGTTTTTTTTGGTATTTTCAAGTTCAGTATTAATGTTTTTTTTCTTGATTCGTTGAGGCTGATAGACACGATTCATGTCTTGTTAATGACTCAATAGTGCTTTAACTTAATTTCACTTAATTACTTACAGTGTAGCTGAGCAGAGCAATATTGGTAGCCAGTTTGGTTTATTTCACGAGGTGTGTTTTTAGTCTACTCGGTGTACTAGTTAATTCTGTCAGTGGTAGCCGTGTGTGCAGTGTCATGCATAAGCGAGTGTGAGAAATTGGAGATTATATCTGGCACATGCAATTAGGAAGTCCTAAAATTTCTCATCCGATTCTAACCATTCGAGATTGTCCCTCGAGATCCATTTTCAGCAGTACCATGATTCTCAGTATCTGTGGTTATTAGTGTTATTATTAACTGTGATTCATTAGTGCATGTCGCAGGTTGTGAACTTGTGAATTCTACATCTATTAAGCTTATTAAGCAGACCTCTCAGCTGAAATAGGCTATACCTTATCGGCTTTATGGGCTTATTACAGATTCCTCTTTTTGGTTTTCAAATGTTGGCATGTATGAGATAAGCATGGATATGCTGCCTATTACAACAAGCACTAGTGACGAGCTTTTTAGTCATACCATAATTCTGATTCTCAGTATCTGTGGTTATGCTGTATGATGTGGTTTTCAACTTGTTTGGCACATGGTCTGTGTGATGTAGCTCTTGACATATGTCCCGTTGACACAAAGGCACTTTATCGGCGATGCTTGGCCCTTGAGCAGACAGACCGACATGAAGATGCTTACAGAGATGCTAGGAAGTTAATTCAGCTTGACCCCAAGAATACAGCCATTCAGCCAGTTCTTCGAAGACTTCATGCCATCATTCAAGATAAGGTATAAACTGAAGTGGTCAGTTGTGCTGCATGCTGCGTGATACTTGTAGGCAACATTTGCCTTTTAGCATTCTGAGGAGAACTTTCTAACCATCTTGCTTTTTTGTGGTAATTCTTGTATTAACTTGCTGGTTTGCCTTTATATTATGTCATTTCTGCATCTGTGTGGTATGTTATATATTGATGTATAATACTAGAAGTTACTGGTGGATTCACTTTTAAGAATTACTGGATTGTTTGTCCAATTTTTAGTATTTGCTTTTCGTTTAATTATTAATGTTTTGTTTGTTCAGTGAGGTAGCTGGTGTCTGCCTTTTTCAGTGCATACTAAAATCCATGCTATGCTCAGTGAATGTATCGGGTAGTGGCAAAACCATGTTGATTGCATGAACTTTTGCACATTTTTGGAACTTATGTTTAGGTATTTTGTATATATTTTTTTGTATTTGCTTGTATTTGTATTCATATCTTTTTGGTATATTGACTTTCATATTTCTGTATTTTTTGCATGCATTGCAAGTTTATCAACTGTTTGTTGTTCTGCTATTTCTTTATGACATTGGCAGCGGTGTTGTATTTTGCTTATATTAGGTGGACCAGATGCAGAGCACAGACAATCGTGTTTCACAGATGTTTGATTTGACGTTTCGAAACACATCCGGAGATGAAGAGAAGCGGAAACAGGTCTGTAAACTGCTGAGAAATGTGCTGCTATCTGTCAGCTTTTAGACATAGCCGGTGTTATGCAGCAGCAATATTCACAGCTTGTCGAATCAGAGTAGTGTGCAGAGATGCAACTACAATCAGTGGCATAGCCAGAAATTTTAATTGGGGGGGGCCTTGTCTCCCTTTTCCCTCCCTCCCCTTTTCCCTTTTGTCTCTGCCCTTACTGCCCTCCCTCTTTTACCTTTCCCCTCGCTTCCCCTGTCTTTCACTCTTTTCCTCCGCACCCTTTCCTTAGAAGTAGGCCCCCTAAAATCCAGCTAGAGGGTCTGCGGGAGCGCTGTGAGCTCCTCCAGTGGGGTCTGCAGTGGAGCCCCAGACGAAATCAAATTTGGTGCATTTCAGCTTTAAAAGATGAGATCTGGTGGCAACAGGTTTAATTTTTATAACAATAAACTGACCAAATAGACAAATTCTGTGCAGTTTATACGTATGCTTATGTTTTGTCTGGAGGATTGGGGGGCCTTGGCCCCTCTTTGGCTATGCCACTGGCTACAGTAGATCTTGTTTACTGAATCGTCATTAATCGTCATTGTTTTTTTTCTTTGTGAAATTGTGACATCAATATGCTCTTTTGGTGTGTAGGCTGCTAATAACCTAATCGTGCTGGCCCGTGAGCCAGCAGGAGCAGAAAAAATATTTGCAAACAACGGAGTTACAAGTCTTTTGCGTTTGTTGGACACAGAAAGGGACAAAGAGTTGCAGTTGACGGCTTTGCGTGTTCTTGCGTGTCTTGCGACCGATCATCGTGATCGGGTTTGACTGATTTCTCTTTGCATATTGTACCTATCATGTGGTGCATTTAAAGTGGAACATGCATGATTTACATATATCCAGAAACGGCCACCTTTTGGAAACAATTATCGTAGCATTGATTATTGCAGTGAACAATTGATATATTAAGCACAGCATTGGAGCGTTTAAACTGTTTGACTGCTCGATCTGTGCAAAACATGTATGTTTCAGGTTATTATATGCCAAGCTGTAAAACATGTGTCACAATTATTTATGTTGCAAATGATATCCTGAGCTCTGTTGATATGCTGCAGCATTAGTGATACAAAAATGCTATTGTGGTAGTAGGTTGTTTGTGCCCTGTCAGTTGCAGTTGTGAATGTGACGTTTTAGTAGGGCTAATAATGTTTTTAAAAATTTTGTAGATAACTTTTCACAGATTAACGATTAATTTAGCATTTATTTTGATTGCAGCTTCTACTGTGATTGTTGTCCAAAAATGTCGTCATCTTATTTTTGGTTTAGAAAGGTTAACAGTTACTCAGCTAACATCTATCACTAGTGCAGTAAGATGCAGACAGCAGGTGTTGTTTATCCATTTATGTATGCAGGTAGGCCAAATAAAGCAATGCCAGTTTGTTATATGGCTTGTAGGTTTTGAAATTTTGACTTGATCGGCTCCAAATTTGCTACAAATGAATGTTATATTATTCTTATCGTTAAGTCATAATTTATGGTTAAATTTTTTCAATCATTATATTTTGTTTAATTTGCAGCTTCTAAGTGTCGTCACATTGTATGATTGTAGGCCGCATCGGTGCTGGAGGACATGACATTGAAGAAGCTGTGTAGCATGATCAGCTATGATCACGAAGAACTGTCGACGGCCGCAGCACACTTGATGAGGAAGATCATTGAATCAATCACGGGCATTGATAACATTAAAGCTGAACGTGAGAAATATGAAGCTAAGAGGAAGGCCGACCCAGCAGCCAAGCTGAGGCCTTTTCCTTTTATCTGGGAAAAGATCGGTGTGTCATTGTCTTGAATGGTTCTTAACTTAAATTGTTAATTCCAGAGTTGTGCCATTGTTATTCGTATTTCTTTTGCATGATTTTGAGGAGTAACTTGTACAGTTTGTCTTTTAATAAACATAATAACAGAAAGCTGAGCTAATGTCAACTAAATGTAATCCAATGTTTCAACTCAGACAGCATGTTAGTGCTGAAGGTTATAATTATGTTATTTTTGTTGTATAATTATATCAAATTTTTTTCCACATCTTGGCACAAGTAGTGCGGCCAACAGAATGTATTAGTAATACAGTGGCATCAGGAAGGTTTAGCTTTTCAGTGTTTTCACAGCTGCAATACAGCTATATCATATCAGCAGAATGTATCTAAAAGGTGCTGGCAATATCATGCCGACTAACTTGTGTTTAGTATATGATAATCGTATTTATAAGTAGAAAGAACTCCAAGAGTTAAAATCTGCCACCAAAGACTGTATTTTATTTTTGGCTGCTTACAGGAATCGCAGCAGTAAATAAAAGTAACTTTAAGATGGACTTTAGATTGTGATCCAGATGCAAGAACCATGTTTTTTCTGTTGTTCGGTACTTCTGCCAACAATTTCACCAAAGTCTCTTTGAGCAGTCCTGCAAACAGACTGAGAAAGTGAGTGCAGATTATTTACGAAGGTTAAGTGATGGATTTCTGATGAATTAATACATCTTACAGACATTTTATAATCCCGTCACTCATTATACAATGTATGTATACAGCGGTACAGTGTATGCTTGTGTTGTCCGACACGGTATCGGGGCCAAATTATGATATGCTTGCATTGTTCGTGTACTGTTTGTGTTTTCACTGTAGACTATGATGCCGTATACACAGTGGATACAATGCTGCCTCAGATCATTCAGATGCTCGGCAGCTGCAAGGTGTCTGTGTACGGTCGTGACAACCTGCTCGAGTTACTCATAAAGTTTGTCACTCGCAAGGAAGGTGTTGGATGGTCAAAAAAGTTCATTGCACAACAAGGTAATTTTTTCTTTGTTTTATTATACGTTGTTTGTTGAGAACTTCATTTACTGTGGATTGCATAATTATTCAACAGTTTTGCTGTTGGTATTTTTTTATTAACCTCTTTTATTTTTACTGAAGAGTGGGCTGCTTCAGATGTAATAAACCACTCACTGATCGTGGACCCTTCCATCGCACTTCCTGGATTCGACGTACATCGACGCTTGTGGTCAACGTTGAACCACTTTTGCCCTGGCCAGGGTCGATATGCAGCCAACCTCATCCGCTGAAATCAGGCTTCAGATCCATCCTGTTCCTGTGGTGCACCTTCACAAACTATGCCACACATTGTGAACGAATGTCCAGATTTCTCGGCGGTTTGTCAGCCTTACATTTGGCTGATGGGAGGCTATTGCCTGGCTCAGCATGCAGAGCACACGCTAAGAAGAAAACTCTTAACTGAAATTAGAGGAAACTTTGTCATGCTTATCGCTCTTATGATTGAACCTGAAATACACACTGTTTTTATGTTAATGTGTGCTGCCTGCTTCCACACTGTGTTCGGAAAAAAACACACCCTTACGTTTTCTTTTTTTATCTCCGTGAAAAATGTTTAGATTAACACAAAATTTTCAGGGACTGTTCAGGAGGAAACTAGTGTTCCACAAGTATAAAAGTTAAATATTTTTTGTTACCAATGACGTCATGCTGACGTCATATATTTTATGTTTGTAAATTATGGGTCTACTGTTGAAGGGATTCGAGATTTTCATGATATCTTGAAACACAAATTGATCACTGTGATGACTGAACCCACTAGTTTGGGTCATTTTTGGGTGGGTTTACCCCGGTGGCTTTTTTGGGTATCTACCCAGGTATCTCAACCCTATATTTTAGTAATTCGCTCAGACTGCGCATGGGTTTCTGTTAATCATCAGGTATTCAGCAGCTGCTGACTGTAGCGGGCACAATCCCAGAGCACAAGACACTTGCCGTCAGTCAGAACACCAGGATGCACGTGTCTCTCTGCCTCTCTAAAATCCACGAAGATCTCACCAGCGACCAGGAACGAGATCTGTTCATACAAGCCACAAATTCCTACTTTGAGTGAGCATGCTTTTTATCAGTTAATAGAATGGACACTTTAATGGCAGCTTCTGCGTTGTGTTAGCATGTATCAGTTAGTGTTTTGGGTATCTGTTAGGCTGCATTCACATAGACACTAGTACGAGTCCAGCACTGTCCTGGTACCCATCATGTATTTCAATGGAGGTACAGCAGCAGTTTGCATACATACGAGTATGGATTACCTGTAAATTTCACTCGTACGAGTAATTTCTGTGCAGTTCGTGTTTTTATCGAACCCATGCAAAGTAAATTATCCGTAAATAGCATTGCCCAATTTATAAAAGCTATAGCGCATATTTGATGTCAAAACTGACGTCATTGTAAAACTATTCATCGTTAGACGTTTGTGGTTAGTAAAAATAGTAACTTTGTAGTGGAATATTGTGGTTTTATTCACAAAACATTTTTTCGATTCAATTTTATTAAATATGGCCGACAGGCATTGAGTTATGTTCTTGTACAAGCGACCATCAACAGTTCACTTGTACGAGTGAAGCTTCTACAAGCCACGCCATTGAAATACACGACAGATACCTGGACAGTGCCAGACTTGTACTCATGTCTATGTGAACGCAGCTTTAGTCTCAGGCTTTTACTAACTGTGGGTTTTTGTACTGCGCTAAAGTACAACTGACAACTGCACTGTCTCTTTTGAAATTTTTTCGGTTTTATGACATAGTTGATATGACACTATGGAAACAATTTGCTTGTTGTTTTGGCATTTAATTGTTTTGGGTTTAATTTTTTTGGTTTATTTTTGGGGTTTTTGGTGTGTAACATGGTCTAGAAGTGTCTTTGTTGTTATAATTTAGTATGTTGCATTTTAAGATGTATGTGGCACTGAGCTCTAGCTGCGTGATATTTGTTATTTGATACCCCATGCTTGTGTGTGAACTGATAATGCAGTGACTTGCTTCGTGATGAAATTATGGAGTCCAAGCTAGAGGCAGTCATGGCTCTTGCAGCTTTACTGCAGGTCTACATCATGTATCTTATACTTTGTGCTAATTATAAGTATCATTATGTAATTTATGATTAACTTATTAGATAGGTGATAACTTTTTAGCCGACCGTAATAACCATTGCGTTGTAAAGATGAAAAACGCAGGACAGTGGATGACATTGAAGGTCACTGACAACCAGTAGAGTCGGCTATCCTAGCAACAGCTGGGTTTCTTGTTATAGGTTTGTCGCAGTTGAACTGCGTTTTTGATGGCTTAACGCATTAGGCATACTATAGATATATTATGTATATATTATAAATATGCTAATTATAATAATACTTAAAATAATACTTTTAATAGTTTTAGCTAATCATTTTAATTTCTGTGATGAAACAAATCTCTTTCGAATTTTTCGTCTGCTGTGCCATCAGCAGAAATGATAACTATTAGCTAAAACTATTAGAAGTATTACTATTATTAGCATATTTATAATATATCTATGGTAGCCTAATGCATTAGGCCATCAAAAACGCAGCTTTAGTTGCCTGACATTAAAAGTATATGAAGTCATGCTGGATAAAAGTATCCCATAAACGTGGCTTGTTTAACGAAAATCAGAGTAATATTAGTATTAACAATAATGGTAGCAGTAGTAGATAATTAATATCAAACTGATTTTAAATTGTAAACAGTGTGTGGTTACTGCCTCTTTAGCACATTACCGTCATTACTTGGTCTGCTGTGTTAAGGGTCCAGCACGTGTCGGAAATCTTATTCTGGCGCGTGAAGGGATGCTCGATATGATCATTGCAATGGCAGACTCTGGAAGTGCTGTCCATGTGGTGAGTACATGCTCTGTCGTTAGTCGGTGCGTCAGATTCAGTTGCTGGTAAAGCTTGTTAAACTGAAGCAAGGTTCTTAGTTCGCATTTGGAATAGTATCACTGTAGTTGCCGTGGCATTCAGTGCCAGTGGATTTTGGTTGCTGATTTGCTTTCAGGATGAACTGCGATACACTAGGATGATCAGGATAAACTGAGATTTTATTGACGATTTTGGAATATTCACAATCGGAGATAAATTGGCATCTGTGAGACTGCTGGGTTTAGGAACAATGTCTTACTGAAACTATTCAAAATCGTTTCAGAAATACTCTTTATTGAGCCTGGGTATTTTCTACATTGTCCGTCAGACAGCAACGTTTGCGAATATGTTCAAAGATATGATGGTTGCATGTTTGTGCGTAGAAATGTGCAGTTGAAGCGCTGGTCTACTCTGCGTCAAAGAAGGAGAAATGTGCTGGAGTGATACAGCAGGCGACGCCAATACTGAAGCAGCTCTACCAGTCACAGAATGACAGCATTAAAGTTCGCGCTCTCGTGGTTAGTATGTGCACACATTGCATTAGATAGGACTATGTGTGTGGTTGCTATCACAGCATGGAAACACGAGACCTTTGACTCAACTCAGAATGATGTGCTCTGTTGTAGTTTATTCTTAGTGTAAAATAAAATAATGATATTGTGTGCCTTGCTGTGTAACAGTAAAGTCGTATAATGGTAGGATGTCAGATTTACAATCAGGAGGTAAGTAAGTAAATAAGTAGTCAGCATTTGTAGCACATATACCAGGTAGTGCAAAAAAAACGTCTCGAATATTTGCATGCGTTATTCAGCTGAGTGGTCAAAATGAATCATCTCAGAAGCATAAATGAAATGACCAAACATCTTGGAATATGTGTAGGAGTTTTTGCCTAAAACACTTTTGTATTAGCTGTGATACAAACAAAATTACGTCACACACCATAAAGCAATTTTTGCATGCGGTTCATCATTTGCGTTGCCGCTCGTACACAGGCTATGCTAAAACATCACTTCGGCTTAACTATCGGTCAACTGATCAGCAGAAAATGTGCTGATATAGGTCTCCTTTTCTTCTTTGCCACTGTTGCTAGTTGCAATTTTTGCTATATGGTTTTTCTGGATTTTGGCTGTCTGATGTCGACGTTAAACCATTTGTCTAAGATAACATTCTGAAGATCTTTGAGGTTCGCAAATGGTTCACGCGTTTTTTCATAGGTTTTTTTTTGCAAAGTATCCCAAACTGAATAATGTAGCGGATTTATATCTGTTGAATGCGTTGTCCATTCTTGTGAGCTGATAAAATCTGGTGTGTTGTCTCGAAGGTAATTTTGAGTCATTTTGATGCGGTGTGATGGAACATTATCTTTACATAATTGGATTTTCAGCTTTCTTTACGGCAGTAAGCGGCATTCAGTGGTGTTATTAGTGAGGTCATCGAAATTTATAAGTAAGTAATAACACATATTGTTTTACAAATGCACAAATGGAAATTTCTCGCCATGAAGTATACGCGCCGTTGTAGTTGTGCAAAGTTCAGGACGTTTTTTTAGCGCCACCTGGTATTGCGTTGTTATGTCGGGGTTTGAATTGCAGGAACGGGTTGTTGTAGGCAAGGTTGTAAGTTTAACTCGTGGGCAGGTTGCTATCAGGTGTTTAGTATTTGGATGGGTGACTGTTTACAGACAAGTAAATCATCCACCAAGGACGGTCAGCTAAGTCTTCCATCTCATCTTCTGTGATATGTTTATTGACGTGTATAGGGCCTGTGCAAGCTTGGTTCTTATGGTGGTAGTGATGCTAGTGTGAAGACATTCGCTGACGGCTCCAATCAGACTTTAGCAAAAGCTTGTCGACGGTATGCGTCACACTTGTGTACACTACATTCACATAAATTTTGCAGTGAAAATTTGTATTTTTGTACGCTAAGACATAAGTTATATAAATCTAAAAACATTTTATTGTTGTGTTACAATCTTCTGACTAAAATTACGCTGGGTAGAAGATGTGTCCTCTTCACAGTATACCTTTTTGGTGAATTAATAATATTTGCAGACACATGCATACTGTATTTTTATAGCATGTTTATAATGTATTGTTTATATTATTGTTATTGTTTTATCTGTACAGTTTTCTATGCAACCCAGCGAAGGACGTGGACCTGCGTAAGTGGTCAGCCGAAGGTCTTGCTTATCTGACGTTGGATGCTGATGTCAAGGAAGATTTGGTTGAGGACACGAATGCATTAAGGTCCATCATCGACCTTTCCAAGGTTCTCATTACACATAATTTTCATTTAGTTATCATCTGTAATCATCGACATTTTTTCTTAGTTTGATATGGTGGTCACATCCCTGGAAAGCCTGGAGTATTTGGGAATTCTCTGAACCTGGAAAACTTGGGGAATTCCCAGGGAATTCTGTGCAACCGCCAGGAAAAATTCAAACACGAGATGCGATTACTGTAGTGCAAAGATGAACTCTAACATACATTTGCAACCGGGGCTCTGTCCTGGACCCCGCTGGGGAGGCTCACAGTCCTCTCCCAGATTACCTTTATTACAATTACTTTTTGTTGTGATAATCTGTGGAAAAGTAAGTTTATGGCTCTTAAAAATCATGGAAAACTCAGGGAATTTTTATCTCCTACTCTATGGCCTCCCTACTCGAATCCCTTTTTTGATTTTGTTGCTTTTTATGAAATTTCAACTTAATGTCTTACTTTACTGTGAGTGCTCTTTTGTAGTTTTTTTGCAAACTATGTGTTCGATTACTCCAGCTTGTTTATTTGTTACATTGTTGATGTGCATTTTTACTGGTATTGAGAGCTCAATGTTTATTATCGAATGATTTTTAATTTATGTTGTCAGTCAATCAGTTAATAAGATATTTTTATAGTGCCAGTTATCGAAAAGTTGAATCTGAGGTCCTTCATGTGAGTGACTAGACGTGATCGGCAGAAGCAAAAAGGTGAGATTTGCAAACTGTTTATTTATTGCTATGTAGTTATAAATTACGTAATTTATATTATGTTGTGTGTAGATTCGAGACAAAGCCATTCTCTATCCAGTTGCACAGATATTTGTTAATCTGTCAAACTGCTATGAGAAGAAAGAGGTTGAGCCTGAACTATTGGAGCTTGCTAAATTCTCAAAGCAGCATATCCCCGAGGAACATGAAAAAGTAAGAAAATTCTCTGTACTGACTGTGTGATAAGTTACAAGGTAACATTTATTACTTTTCTGCTGAGGTGCGTGTTACATTTTTGCTGAAATTTGGTAATAATCGTAATGGCTACGGCATTGTCTAATGTGCTGTCATCATGGCACAGCCGTTGCAAGGGTTCGCCCAGTTCATTTGGCAAATGCAGGAAGCCAAAGCCAGGCAGTCGCTGACCCTTGGACTAAGCTGATTGGCATGAGCCACAGATCTGCCTAAAATGGCAGCTATAGCTTTACAGCCACTATCACCATTTATTGCTATTTAGCCCTAAACTGATAATAATTTATTGTCTCGCAGAGGGTAGAAGGCTGAGTTGACCTGTTGGCTGGTTACATATCTGGGTAGTTTTCTACAATTAATTAGTCACCTATCCAGGTACTAGCCATCCCTGTCGTAGAGTAACTTAGTTGATAAAACATACTGTGTTACTGTTACCGCTGTACCACGTCTCCAACCAAGTTATGAAACATGAGCTGCTGAAACTGTCGCAGCACATGTACATTGAAGAATAATTTGCTGTCTGAGATCTGACAGTACAAGATGTTTATTTTGACAGGACAAAGAGCCGTACATAAGCCAGAGAGTGGAAAAGCTTGTCAAAGTTGGGGTTATCAATGCGCTGGTCGCATTTGGAAAGTCCGACAGTGAAAACAGCAATGAGCTCTTATCAAGGTACTAGAAAATCTTTTTAGACTAATGACCGGAATTTGAATGCATACTGATAGGGGAAGTGCAGTACTGAATTTAGTTATTGTATAGTTTTTTTTAATGACGTATGCCTAGTGTATTAATCGTTCATTTGCAGCATGAAACGTTCAGTTGATAGTCAGTTGATTGGAGCGTAAGATATAAAGCTGATGTTTTGTGACATTTAGATGAAATTCTTCTTCGTCGAATATGTTGCAGGGTATACCTGGTTGTGGCCACCAATGCCGACAATCGTGGACTGATGGTACAGCAAGGAGCAGTGAAGGTAGAATAACATGTAGTTGATTGTTTAAAGGTTAAAGGTTAAAGGTGGTGATATAGCTCTTAATGGGAAGCCCATCTCAGAGCTACAGAGCGTCACCTGCTGTATGGGATCTCACAGTGTTACCTGCCACCCAACACAAGTGAATGTGCCCCGCCTTAACCCCAGCCAGATAGGCTGGTTCTCGATTTTCCTACCCCGGAGGGATGGAAGGCTGAGTTGACCTAGGCAGCTGGTTACAAACTGAGATGGCTTACCTGCCCGCAGGTAGTCACCCATCGCAGTATTGACCCAGCCCAGGATAGAGTAACTTCGTTATCGGATGAAACTGGTTACCGCTATGCCATGCCACCATAGCTAATATACGATACATAGGCCTATGATACTTATTGTCTTTTTTTGATTCCATGCTGATTGATAATACTATTGATTGTTCTGCAATCCTTGCTGTAAACATATGAACTGAATTTATTGTAGCATGTGCTAGGCTAGATGGTTCATTCGTGAAATTTTGCATGAAAAAATTTAAGGGGCAGTTGAAGTGTTATATTTTGGTTGACTGGTCGACTGTTATGGAGCTCGGTGGCCGAGTGGTTAGAGTGTTGGACTCAGGTCAACTTCACCAGAGCGAGAGGTCCTGGGTTCGATTCCTGGACGGACCCCTCAAAAAAATTGCCAGGCCTCAGGACAGTCACGTGGTCACGTGTCCAGCGGGTGGACCAGGAAAAACACGATTGACTAGGCCTTCTACTCCGAGCTCATCCATCCAACTGTAGCGGAGCTTTACCCCGGGAACATAGAAATTCTGGCTTGAAAACCGGCGGGGCGCTAGTCCTTCACCAGTCCTCACCCAGGCATAAAGGTAGCGGTCAACGGCTTCTTCTTCGAAGAAGGCGGATGAACTGCGCCTCGTTGGTGCGATGGTCGAACACCAGCGGGAAGCCTCT
>Ga0209367_1000165_pt1 | contig 51636 bp, 41 predicted proteins | sample WorMetLIZISLAND2_FD_187412 | JGI IMG/M metagenome (GOLD analysis project Ga0209367, IMG submission 187412) | Marine gutless worms symbiont microbial communities from Max Planck institute for Marine Microbiology, Germany - Olavius geniculatus... ... | reverse complement strand
CGTCCCACCCGCCCCTTGTTTTTACCGAACCACAGCGGCACCGTGAGACCGAACTGAACCCCAAAGGCATCGCGGCCCTCATTCGAGGGGGGATTGGGTGTGTCGGTATCCCCGATCGCCGAGTACGTCACACCGACCTTGAAATCAGGCAGGTTCTCATAACGGGCCAGATCAATTTTGTTTTCCGCTTTTTCTACCTGGGTCTTGGCGATCTGAATATCTTCCTGGTATTCTTCTGCCAGGTGGTAGATCTCCTGTATGTTGTAGGCCAGAGGTTGAAATGTCACCTCTTGCAGTCGGCCGAATTCCGCATCCGGGTCGCGATCCAAAAGACCGTTGAGGCGCGTCTGCTCGGTCATTTCCAACTCATCCAGCAAAAGCGCATCGTAGCGAAGCTGGCCGGTTTGGGCCTGGGCTTTGACCACATCGAAAAACGTGGCACGATCACCGGCGTAAGCGGTTTCAGCGATTTTCCGCAGATGATCCAGCAGTTGGATATTCTCGCCGGTTACCTGCTTTGCTTTGCGTATGTATCCGAATTCATGAAAGGATTCACGGATGGACACCGTGACGCCGCGCACGGCCTTGTCAAGGACGAACTTGGCAAGGCGCGCCTCCACCTGCACGATCTCCCCGGCCTTGGTTAACTTGCCCGGAAAAGGGATCACCTGGGAAAGGTCCAGCTTCCAATCCTGCGAGCCCAGCCGGGTTTCAATCGGCTCGGGAAAATAGGTCACCGAGAATTGGGGGTCCGGATAACCGGTCTCCAGGCGATATTTTTCCACGGTCGCTTTCCAGGCCTCCTTAGCCGAAAGGATCGACGGGTTGTTCAAATAGGCATAAGTGACAAGATCGGCGACAGTTACCGCCTGAGCCAGCCGGGTGTCCATTTGGGCATTGCGCAACAGGCTTTGCTCGGTTGAACTCGATGCAGCGCTGTTTCCGGCAGCCGCCGCAAACAGCAGGAAGACGATCCAAGATATAGTTTTCATCGACGACTCCTTTATTGTAAGAAACCCACTCGAAGATGATTCGGCTCCGGTTTTCCCCCAACATGGAACTCTGGGTTCAAACAACAACCGTACTGGAGTATTGGAGTAATGAATTGATATAAAATGCATCACAGGGCATTTCGGATCCATCAAAATCAGTTGCTCGCAACTCTCCGATATTGCTTATACCTGATCACTTTCATCGAACAATTGTTCATATTATGGTGTGCACCAATAGTTGGGTAATACTTCTCAGTAACTTTACTTTTCCAACACTCCAACCCCCCCCAATACTCCAACACTCCGGTTACCTCACAGTTTATTGTGAGGAATCGGCGGCATATCTCTGACAATCAATGGCTTTGAGTTGTTCCGGTTTTTCTATATTTGGTTTCTGTTTGAACTTGGAATTCAATTCGACTGGTTCAATTTCTGATAGCAAAAATATATGGGTGAATGTAATACAATGTCAAAGTCAATTCACTGTTTCCTTACTACCAAAGCAAAACTAGAAATCAAATATAAATATGTCCTACCTTCAGCCTCAGCAGCAAATTGCATGCCGCATAAATCATCGACCCACGACAGAAATGTGGGATAGAGGAAAGCCGCTCGAAGGGAGCGGAGCCGCGCTCAGCCGGTGGTCACTGATCTATGTCAATACAACAAACTAGATTTTCTGACCGTGTGGATACCTTTTTTGCAGTTGAGAATTGATTTGGAGTTATAGTGCGAAAAATTTATGCAGCAATCCTGACAGAATAAATTCCTACTTCAGACCTAGTCGACGAGATCAATTCAGATTAAAATTTTTAATAAATTATTTCAGATAGTTAATCCAATTATAATTTTGCTGATTATTACCTGGCATGTCGTTTGCTGAGTTTGTAGAATAAAAATATAGGATTATCCGGCGTAGAATTATTCCGCCGCGGCTTCAAATTATTTCACCCTTGCAGTATTAGTACAATGTTCACAGATCTGCCGATACCAATTGCCGGGCGAAATAACCAGAAACTGAATTAAGGATCAACGAATCGTGTCACCGCTAGCCTGGTTGCGAAACCTATTTTGCAAAGGCAAATCAGAAAACGGAGATGAATCCATCCTCCCGTTGCAGGAACAAATCAAAGCCTGGAGGAATGCCAATCGCAGGATGGGTTGGAATATATCCGAGAGCGAATTCCAAAAAGAGGAAACAACACCATTAACGACTGACAGCAGGGTAAATCAGGGGTATATCGGCACCGTTCTTTTTTACGGATTTGGCGATGACGGGTCCGGCAACTCGAATGCCGTCTTATCCGGCGAGTTGGCCTGGGATTACGGCCTCGAGCGCCGTAAAGACAGAACCTGGCAATGTGAATACATTGATTTCGAAAAATCGGATGATATCAGGCTGCGGCCGGGTGCCCCAATCAGACCAAAGGGATTTTATCTGGCCGATGTCCAAACGGGTGCAAGATATATCAATATGACCGTGACACAATTACGGAAAATATTGAGCAGTGAAACAGGCATGGGCCCGGAAGGATTTCAGTTTCTCTGCGTCACGCATCCTCATTTTGCTGATTTGATGTCAGCCAGAAAAATACCCTTCATGGCACTGGCAGACTATGACGTGGCATCTCATGGCTTCAATGACTTTTACGATGCCCCCCAGATTTTCTGCAGCAACCAAATACTGGGCCTGGGTATCGGCAACGTGGATCGCAACTATCCGCTGTTTGGTATTCCAACCTTGCGGCCTGGCCGGGTTGGAGGTTTTGCATGATTTTTAAAGTTGACTCGCTGTCTTTGTTTTTATATACTATCAAAACAGTATGATTTCTAAACCTACCATATCGCTTGCATTTTCTCGCAAGGTTTTGTGTATCACTTTGACGCTGATCATTGGCTTTAGCTTAACGGCTGGCGGCGTCATGGCCGATAAATGCCACGGCGGACCCGGATGTATAGTTTGCGCCGGTTCAATGCATCCTCAACTACCGGGAATGGATATGGATCTGGGCATGATGGCATCGCAGGGTTGTCAGCCGTCAATTCCTGACGGAACTTGCAGTTATCAAGTCAGCCCGAGCCCCAAGGAATTTCAGGGAATCATCTCATCCGTAAGGCCTGAAAAAATCGACAGCGCCTATGTTGTTGCCTCCGCATTCGACGGCGACCTGGGATATTCGTTCGGTACACTTCGATTGCCGACCCGGCATTTTGCCCCGGGCCAGTCAGCACCAATCTTCTTAATCAACCAATCTTTACTCTGTTAAATCCTCTCAAAGCTACCTGGTATAGTTTATCGCCCTATTTCTGTGGTGACTGCGTTATTTTTATCCGCTTCGAGTGACTACCTGGATATTTAGTATCCAGCCTACGGGTGTATACCGGCGAATCGATGCTGAACAGAATTGATTTCAAAACCATCTAAAGATATATCCTTCAAAAATTCAGCATATTATAAAGCTATCCGAGTCACTGTAAAATATGGCACAGGGATTGCTCATCATTGAAATGTTTAAGAATATCTGATGATTCGACAGAGCAGCAACAAAATGCTCACCTTTAGTGTATATCTATTGAAATCACATCATGTTTGCGAAGGATTTGTAACTATAGCAGACAAATAAAATAGATTCGCCGAAGGCGGAACATAAATATTCAATATTCAATATTCAATTCCGGCTCTGCCGGGTTGGGAATAAATTCTGAATACCCAACGAATTTGTGGCTTCAAAATAATTATTGAGGAGGAAAAATCATGACAAAACTAAACAAGATAACGTCAGCGGGAATTTTGGTTTTAACGATCGTCGCGCTAACCGGCTTTATCGCAATCGACTTTGCTGCCGCATGCGGCTGGGGGAGATCCGGTGGTGGCGACTATGTACCCCAAAGACGAGATTCCGGTGGATTTTTAGCAAAAAAATCATCTGTCACTGAAAACCAGGCCCGGGATATTGTCACCAGCTATGTCAAGCGATTAAATCCCAGCCTTGAAATCGGTAAAGTTAGCGATAATGGCGGGTTTTACGAAGTGGAAATACTTGGCGAAGGCCAGGAAATCGTCCAACTGCTGGGAGTGGATAAACGCTCCGGCCGGCTGATATTACTAAATTAAACCTTTTGAGGAGCTTTCCATGCGAGCCGGAAATACAAAAATGGATCTCTTCTATCTGGCAGTGATCATATTGGTCTTGGTGACTCTGCCATTTGGTATATCGTTTTATGACAAGTTGCTGTCAGCGACAAAAGTCCCAGCGGATGCCCGGCAATTTACATTGACCGGGCACGCGGAACGCGGTTGGCTTATCGGTGACGTACCGGCCTACCGGGCGGTAAGCTTCTGGAAGCAGCAGGGGCTGCCGATCCAAAAACCGATTATAGAAGTATCCAAAGGCGACCGGGTTGTTTTCAAGTTGACCAGCAGTGATGTGGTTCATGGTTTCAGTTTGAAGGATTTCGGGGTTTATCTAACTGAAGGCATCGAACCCGGCAAAGCGACCTATGTTACCTTCACGGCCGATAAAGCGGGAACCTTCACCTTTTCCTGCAATGCGATCTGCGGTGAAATGCACCAGAACATGCAGGGTACCCTTATCGTCAAGGCGTAACAGTCAGGCAAAAATGAAACTATTTAGTCAAAAGCCCTATTGGTTTGGAATCGTTGCGATCATAGCTTTAATTTCAGGCACCGGCTATTGGGTGACCACCGGTGCCGCTCAAAATCTGTCGGGAACGGTCATCCGGGGTCGGGTGACTTCCACTTACGGACCGGTAGAAAACGCCAGAGTCAGGATAAGGGGCCAGGAATCGTATACGCTCACCGACCGGGAAGGGCGTTACGAGTTAAGAGCTGATCTTCGTCCTGGCGGGAGGCAGGTGGTGACCGCCGGAAAAGAGGGCTGGTTCAACAACGGTCAGTTAGTGGACCGCTCTGGGCGGGTGCGCGATATCTTATTAAATCCGATCTATCTCGACGATCGGCCCGACTACCGGTTTATCTCGCCGGTAACGTGTTCCAGGTGCCATGTCAACCTGACCCGTTACTATGATCAATCCAAAATGGCCCACACCACGTCCAACCCCAAGGTGCTGGACATGTATTACGGAACCGATGCCCTGTTGAGAAAGGGTGTTGGTCCGGGATATCGTCTTGACAACCCACAAAGCGACGGTAACTGCACGGTTTGTCATGCGCCGTCGGTTGCAGGAGGCATCCCCTGGTCCCAGGACTTAAATGATGTCCTGCGGTCGCCGCGCACCGAATGGGACGGCATCAGCTGCGACTACTGCCACAAAGTTCGAAAAATTGTTACGGATAAATCCAAACCCAGCGGCCGGGCCGCGATCCTTGAAAGACAATCACCCGCCCGGGGCAACTCAATTCTAGTGTTTGGTCCCTACGATGACGTCGTGGTGCCGCCCATGGCGGCATCTTACAACCCAATATTCGATAAAGGTCAATTTTGTTCACTCTGCCACAGCCATAACAAAAAATTGGCCACAGGCCAAACCTGGGATCCAGCCAAGGTGTATTCAACTGCCGAATGGGAGGGATTTGGCCTGGATAGCGAGGAATATTTGCCAATTCAGACAACCTTTCAGGAATGGCAGCAGTGGCAGGATCAACTGCCGGCCAATGACAGCAACAAGGGCAAGAAATGCCAGGACTGTCATATGAGCTGGCGCAAAGAGATGCTGCCCTATGACAATTATGTAATTGACGGCCACGCGCGTCAAATGTGGGGTACCTATCGTTCGCCTAAAAACATCCGGCCCCATCATTTCGACGGCGGCACCGAAACCCAGCTGAAAACAGCCTTGTCGCTAGAGCTGGAAGGCGAGACCGACGGCAATCAACTGGTCGTCAATGCCTACATTACCAACACCAACGGAGGCCATTGGGTGCCGACCGGCGAGACCATGCGCAGCGTGATGCTGCTGCTCAAGGTAACCGACTCAAACGGCAAACCGCTGAAAATGAAGGCCGGCAGCCGCCTGCCGGCCTGGGCCGGAAAAGGCGGCATCAATGACGGAAACTATGCCGGACTTCCGGGAGCGGCATTTGCCAGGGTGCTAGGCGACGACCATGGCAATCTGCACGTGCCGTTCTGGCAGGCCACCCGGGTGGTTTCCGACACCCGCATCCGGCCCAAAAAATCCGTGGAGCTGAGATTCGAGTACGAACTGGAAGATCCTGACGACGAACCCACGGCCGAGGCCAGCCTGATTTATCGGCCGGTAATCAGGCCCTGGGCCAAGATCAAGAACTGGCAGGCCGATGATATTTTGATTACCAGCAGGGTCTGGTAATTTTTCCGCCCGGTAAAATAGATGGAAGTTATCAGTTATTCGTTATTAGTAAATAGTCCAAAAGGAATGAAGTCTAATTTTATATCTAACTGATGGCAAAAAAATGAGATCAGTCTCTCTGCCAATTCCAATAACGAATATCCAATAACAAATAACGTTGAATTGAGCGCTTTTTACTCAATGAAGATATTACTATTTGGAGGCAACTGAATTGCGAAAGATATCCTATGTAAATGTACATGTTGTTATGTTTGCCTTGGCGGCAATCATAGTACTGCCGCAAAAAGCTTTGGCGGGCGAAATCAAGGGCAGCGTCAAGGCGCAGGGATTGCGCCGTCCTGCAAACATCGTCGTATATCTTACCAAGGCGCCGGCGACTGATCTTGACTTATCTAAAGCCAAGTTTGTCATGGACCAGCGCAATCTTGAATTTTTACCCAACGTGCTGCCGGTGCCGGTGGGGTCGACGATCGTGTTTCCCAACAACGATCAGGTGGACCACAATGTTTTTTCCATGTCGCGAACGAAGAAATTCAACCTGGGAAGTTACAAACCCGGGGAAAGCAAAACCGTACAATTCGATAAGGCGGGCATCGTGGAGCTGCGTTGCGATGTGCATGCCGAGATGGCTGCCTATATCCTGGTGATGAAAAATCCCTACTATGCAGTAACCGACAAAAAGGGCAACTACCGGATTCCCGACGCGGCCTATCTGAAGCGGACCGGGCTGAAAAACCTGCCGGACCTCGCCCCGGGAAAGTACGCTATCAAGACCTGGCACCAAAAGCTCAAATCGCAGAAAAAATCCATAACGGTCCCTGAGAATGGAGACGTTACGGTTCAACTCAGCCTCAAAAGAGGTGTGCCGAGTGTTTTGTATAAATGAGGATGCTTCGGGTTCAAAGGTTCAGAGGTTCCGGGTTTAGAGGTTCTGGGTTCAGAGGTTCAAAGTTCAGAGGTTCAAGGTTCAGAGGTTCAAGGGTTCAAGGTTCAAGGTTCAGAGGTTCGAGGGTTCAGGGTTCAAGGTTCAGGGGTTCGGCGCTGCCGCTGGCCGCATGCGCCCAGTCAAATTGAGAAAATAACGACTGTGCATCTATGGCACTAACCTAGATTGTGGGAGCGGTTTTTAACCGCAATACCCGCCATTTGGACGGGGAAAAACCCCGCCACTACATTGTCGGTCAGGCCCATCGACAGTTTTAGTTTCATGCGAGCGGGGCCGCAGGCCAAAAGAACGGCCAGGTTAATCAAATACGAAGCTAATGAACATTGAACAACGAACGTTCAACTCCGAATAACGTATTTAGGCCTTTTATAAAATCGGGAAAAGGGAATTAATGAAATGCAATTTAGGTAGGAGAAGATCTTATTTCTTCTATATAGCTTTACTGTTTTTCGGATTGGCTGCCGTACTTCTTTCTGATGCCAAATCATGGGCCAAGATTGAGGACCGGGAACTGGATCGGTTATTCAGTGATATCGGAGTGGTTAAAACGCTTAACGCGCTACCGGTGGAGGTGGAACTGAAGGATCCGGAGGGACGGACAATTCGTCTTTCCGATTTCAGAGGCAAGATCGTTTTTCTCAATTTCTGGACCACCTGGTGTTTCGACTGCAGGATCGAAATGCCGCACATGGAAAAATTACATCAAAAGTTTAAAAATAGGGATTTTGCAATGGTAACCATAAACCTGCAGGAGTCGGCCTCCCAGGTAAAACGGTTTTTCAAAAAATTTAAGCTGACGTTTACGGCCCTGCTGGATTCGGACGGCGAAATCGGCGCTCGTTTCAGGATAACCGCGATACCAACGACTTTTATTTTAAACAAGGAGGGCATCATAATCGGCAAGGTGATGGGTCCCCGGAAATGGGGAGACAAAAACGCATTCGCCCTGTTTGACTACCTTACCAATCGGACTCTGACGGCGATTTCGAACCTGGCCTCAACGCAATGACGGCGGCAACCTGCGCGGAAACAGCAATCGTTAAAAATGAGCAGAAAAAAAATTTGGGTTATAATTTGTTTAGGTTTCGTGGCGGCGGTGGCCATTCCCCTGACGATTCAATATTTGCCCGCCGAAACCAAGACGCATACGATATCATTGGAGACCAAAAAATACGGCTACTCCCCAGCGCGGATAATTGTCAATCAAGGCGATACCATCCTTTTCAAGCCAAGTTCATTGGACGCCACCCACGGATTTCTCCTGGACGGACACCCCCTTGAATTTGTTATGCGCAAGGGGGCGACTTTCTTGAAATACACCTGGGAGGATGACGACGGCAACCCGCAAAGCGACTGGGACCGGGTGTCTGAAGTCGAATTTGCTGCCGAACGGGCCGGCAAGTTTACTTACCGGTGTACACAAACCTGCGGCAACCTGCACCCCTTTATGACGGGCGAGCTCATCGTCAGGCCCAACGGTCCTTATTATCTGTTTGTTTCACTGTCGATGTGGCTGGTTATAAGCCTGCTGCTGTATATGCGCTCTGACAAAGGCCGCGGATTTTCAGGATTTAAACGCATCAACCTGCTGGAAAGCTTTCCGTGGCTGGCAAAAATCTTCAAACTGCGCAGTTTCCAGTTTCTGGTGATCCTGCCGAATTTCATCGTCTTTTACCTGTTTATCGTCAGCAGCCTGCAGGGCAGCCCGGTGGGCAATCGCAACATTACCATTATCTTTGTCTGGATCCTGTGGTGGTTTTTGCTCAAGGCCGTCATCGTGCCGATCGGCGGCAGGATCTGGTGCACGGTGTGTCCCCTGCCGGCGCCCGCTGAATGGTTGAGCCGCCGCAGCTTGACCGGCGTGCGGTATTTCGAAAAAAAATACAGGACATTGCATCACCGCTTTACCGGTCTGCAAAAAGACTGGCCGAAGATTACGGACAACATCTGGCTGCAGAACGTCCTTTTTCTAGCGCTGATCTCCTTCGGCATTATTCTGATCACCCGCCCCATAGCCACGGCTTTTATGTTTCTCGGCATTCTGGTTCTGAGCATCGTCATGGCTTTGGTATATCGCCGCCGGATCTTTTGCCAGTACTTGTGCCCGGTCGGAGGTTTCCTGGGCACGTATTCCATGGCCTCGATGACGGAATTGCGGGCCGTCGATTTGGAAGTCTGCAAAAAGCACAAGGAAAAGTCTTGTTTTGCCGGGGGGCCTGAAGGATGGGCCTGCCCCTGGAAGCAGTATCTCGGCACGATGAACCGCAACAACTATTGCGGCCTTTGCACCGAATGCATCAAGAGCTGCCCCAAGGATAATGTCGGCATTTTCATCCGGCCATTCGGCTCGGACCGCGTACTGAAAGGCTACGACGAGATGTTCAACGCGATCATCATGCTGGTGGTGGCCATCGCATTCAGCATTACCATGGGGGGGCCATGGTCCGTGATCAAGGATGCCGCCAACGTCACCGAAAGCAGACAAATCGTTCCGTTTTTCATCTACCTGGCTTTCCTCTGGGGCTCGGCGCTGCTGCTGTTTCCGGGAATTTTCGCACTCGTGGCGCGACTGGCAAACCGCATGGCCGGGGGGGGCGGATCAAGAATCGAACGATGACCCTGCGATTGGCCTATATTCTGGTTCCGATCGGTATATTTGCCTGGATCGCCTTCAGCCTGCCCATGCTGATGGTCAACTACAGCTATATCTTCAATGTATTGTCTGACCCGCTGGGGCTGGGCTGGGACCTTTTCGGCACTGCCAATTACCCGTACAAACCGTTTCTCCCGGACTGGATTCCAATAATCCAGGGGTTATTCCTGCTGGGCGGACTTTATTTCGGCGTCAGTCGAGGATACCTGGCCCTTAAAGATATCATCGGTGATTCGATTTTAAGAACCAGGGCCATGATTTTGCCGTCGATCCTGGCGCTGTTGGTGGTCAATATTTTCCTGAAGCTTTATATGGGCTAAAATTAGTGCCTGAATTTTACTCCTGTTGATTCTTTGGCGAAATTCAAAACAGGTTACCAAATACGGGCTATTGCGCTAGATGGTGGTTAAAAATTCAGGCACTAATTTTAGAAAAAATACATTCAATTTTAAATTGGAAGGCAGGAAGTAATGAGTATCGAGATATTGATATTGACTGCGCCGGGCTGCGTCACGTGCGGCAAGGCAATTGCGATGGTCGAAAAAATTGTGCAGCAGAACTCGCAGGAATTTCCCGGCTTGAACTACCGGACCGTAGACGTAGCGCAATCGCCGGAAATCGGAACAAAATATGGGGTACTTTCAACACCGGCTATAGTCATTAATGACGCATTGGCATTCCGGGGTGTTCCAAAGGAAAAGGCATTGCGGAAAAAATTGGTATCCATAAAAAAGGACATCAGGTGAAGCTGTTTAAACGCGATCGCAAGGATCACTGGGAGCGGGTCTACCAGAAGCTGTTGCCGGACGAGGTCGGTTGGTACCAGGCTTATCCTGAAAGGTCTCTGCAACTTATTAATGACACATCCATAGGCACGGATGGCAGGATCATCGATGTTGGCGGCGGAACTTCTTCACTTACCCGGCACCTTCTTGATAAAGGGTATCGGAATCTGACTGTGCTAGACATTTCGGGCAACTCGATCGAGAAGGCAAAGTTACAACTTGGTGAAAAATCAAGTAACGTCAACTGGGTAGAAGCCGATATCACATCGTATGAATTCAAAGAGAAATATGACGTCTGGCATGATCGGGCTGTGTTTCATTTCCTGACAAAAACAGAAGATCGCAAAAAATATAAAAATGCTCTCAATCAAGCTTTAAATTTGAACGGCAACCTGATCATCGCAACCTTCAGCCTCGATGCCCCCCCAAAATGCAGCAGGCTGCCGGTTGCAAGGTACAGCCCTGAGACGCTCAAGAAGGAGCTTGGACAAAATTTCAAACCGGTCGAAACTTACGAGGAAGAACACGTAACGCCTTTGGGCGTATCCCAGGGCTTTATATATTGCCGGTTCGTCAGGTATTTATAAAAATAGACTTAACTACATGCTGACGATTTACAAGCTCTCATTAAAAAATTGAGTTGTACAGGAAACAAATGTTATTCCTTGACCTGTACCTAAGTCCAGGTCTTATAGTGTAACCGGAGTCTAAAAATGGAAACACTCTAGTTTTCGCAAGAAAGCAGAGTCTGCAACGTCTCTGCTTTTTTTGTTGTGACCATGCAACTTCAAAATTATGTATTACATTTTAGGAAACCAATTGCGCTGGAATGGTAATAAGTTCGAATCAGGAGAATTCAGTATGATAATTATTAAAAAAATAAGTTTAACTCTTATTTTGATATTCGCCGGCCAAATTTGCGCATATGCCGAGCAGCCGGTAAAGCTTGAGGCGGGAGAAAGCCTTTACCAGTTCCCGTTTTTCGATACCCAAACTCCGGTCTGGTCCTACAACGGTCTGATTCCGGGACCTGTTATTCACGGCAAGGAAGGAACAACTCTGGAGATTGATTTTTTAAACAGGCTCAAAGAGCCGTCGAGCATCCACTGGCATGGCTTGCGCATCGACAATGCCATGGATGGGGTACCGGGTGTCACCCAGGCCCCGGTCGAACCGGGTGAAAATTTCATATACCGGCTGAAACTGGAAGAGGCCGGCACCTTCTGGTACCATCCCCACTTCAATTCCAGCGAACAATTGGAACGCGGTCTCAAAGGGGTGTTGATTGTCGAGGAGGCCGATAAACAGCCCTGGTCCCGGGATATGGTGTGGCTGATGGATGATTGGCTGCTGCAGAAGGACGGCAGCATTTATCCGCAATTCAACACCGGCCACGATCTGATGCACGACGGCCGTTGGGGCAACGCGTCGACCGTCAACGGCAAATACCGGCCTGAGTTCACCGTGAAGCCGGGCGAACGAATTCGGCTGCGACTCATCAACGCCGCCAACGCCCGTGTGTTTTCTCCCCACATTGCCGGCCTCCCGGCCAATGTCATTGCCGTGGACGGCCGACCGGTAACACAAATCTTCGCATTCAATCAATTCGCTTTGTCGCCTGGAAACCGGATCGATTTAGATATCACGATTCCATCGGAGGCGGGCGGTAAAAGCTACGTCGTCGAAGATCAATTCACCCGTAAGTCGTTTATTCTGGCAAGCATTAAAGTTGAACAGTCAGATCCCGTGAAAACACCCGAATTCACCCCTCCCACTGCAAAGGGATTTATTCCAGCCAACATATTTGAGGGAATCAATGTGGAAAAGACCTGGGATATGAATGCTGTTCGCGGTGGTAAATTCGGAATCGGATGGACCATGAACCAGAAGCTGTGGCCGGATGCCGACAAGGTCGAATATTCATTGGGCACTCCCAGAAAGATCGTTTTCAAAAACAGCAGCTCACGGCTTCATCCCATGCACATTCACGGCGTTTTTTTCAGAGTCCTGGAACAAAACGGCCAAAAAGCAGTCGAGCCGTTTACCCGGGATACGGTTCTGGTCGGCCCACGCGAGAGCATCACTATCGGTTTCGTACCGGAGCATCCCGGAATCTGGTTGACCCACTGCCATATCCAGTCCCACGCGGAAGCGGGAATGATGACGACAATTGAGGTGAAACAGTAGCGACATCGGGGCAAAAGGCCCGTCCGGGTACCGCCCCGATGAAGTCTCTGGACCAGGCCTCTTGATATCACGGCCGCCGGGTCAGCCGGATAATGTGGATTTTACCGCTTGTCCGATGGTCTCTATATTGTATGGTTTTTTGACATAATCCCCAGCCCCCAGCGCTTGCGTCCCTTTCACACGATTGGTTTCGGAAAACCCGCTGGTGATGACGGCCTTCTGACCCGGGGATATTGCCAGAATCTTTTCGTAGGTAGTCAGACCGTCCATTCCCGGATCCATGATCATATCCAAAAGGATTAAATCCGGCCTGTGCCGTTTCACGCTTTCTACGGCCTCTTCACCGCTTGAAACCGTTTTCACATGATAGCCCAGGCGGCCCAGTAGAATCGAAGCGATTTCACGTTGTTCAGCCACATCGTCGACCACCAGGATCGATTGGCCCTGTCCCATCAGTTCCTTCGTCGCTGTTGGGATTGGAGCCGCGGACAGTTCCTGTCGGGTCGCGGGCAGGTAGACCGTAATGGCAGTGCCTTTGCCTTCCACGCTTTGCAGGTCGACGTACCCGTGATGATCCTTGACGGTCCCCCAAACCACCGCCATGCCTAAACCGGTGCCGCTGCGGCCCATAACTTTTTTAGTGTAAAAGGGTTCGAAAATCCGATCCATTTCGGTTCGCCGGATGCCAACTCCCGAGTCGCGAACCGTGAGCACCACGTAGTCTCCTTCCTTGACTTCGTCGTAGCCCCTTATGGGCCTGTCGATGTAGCGGTTAGCGGTGGAGATCTGAAGAAGCCCGCCATCAGGCATGGCTTCGGCCGCGTTTGAAATCAGGTTCATCACCGTTTTGGACAGGTGAACCGCAGAACCGGCGATCGGCAAAAGATCGGAATGCAAATTGGATTCAATCCGAACGTGGCGATGGCGCGATTGCAGCAATTGATACTCCGGGCTGCTCATCAGCTCGGAGATGATTGCGTTCAAATCGACGACCTGAGTGACGACTGCCCCCCCGCCTGGACAGGGTCAGCAGGTCCTGTACGATGGCTGCGGCCTTTTCGCCTGATTTCTTGATGGTCTCGATGGATTGTCTCGAGGCGCTTTCCTGGGGTAGATCGAGCAGCAAAAGTTCGGGGTAGCTAACAATACCCGAAAGGATGTTGTTCAAGTCATGGGCCACACCACCGGCGAGAGTTCCGATGGCCTCCATCTTTTCGGCACGTTGGAGCCGAGCCTCCAGACGGCGCTTTTCGGTGATGTCCAAACCGAACACCGCCACCTGGGTAACGAACCCTCGGCTATCAAAGACCGGATAGTAGTGAGTATCAAATATATTATCCAGATATTCGGTTTCCCGTCGCACCGGCTTTCCCGATTTAAACACCTCATATATGTCTTTTTCCTGTTGAGGGTGCGCATGGTCTAAAAACAGGACAGACAATGGTTTTTCGATCAGATCGTCGGCCTTTTTTCCGAACCGCTCCGTCGCACTTGAATTGGCAGCCAGCACGGTCCCTGCCGTATCGACCAACATCATCGGTTCCGTGATGGCGTTGAGCATTGACAGGGCCTTTTCCTCACTTTCGCGTACAGCCTGGCGGGCCGCCTCAAGTTCTTTGATCTTGGTCTTGAGCGCGCTGTTAATACGCTCTGATTCCTCGCTTCTTTTCTCGAGCTCCAAAAAATTGGATTTCAGGGCAAATTCCATAGCCTCGAAGTTGCTCACCAGTGAGTCGATCTCCGTCACCGGGCTTTGGGGGAGATGCGATTTCCCGGGATCTGAAAGGCGCTGGGGGTCCAACATCTGCTCGGTCAAACGGGCCAGGTGTGTCAGGGGACGGGCCAGCCTCGGACTGATAATGGAGGTCAACAAAAACGTGACGACAGCAAAAATTAAAATTGTGGCAAGATAACGGTTGTAAAGTGTGAACAGCATCTGCTGCTGCCGGGAAACCGGAAATTCAACGATGATTTTCCAGGGAAGATGCTCGGAAACAAGATTGTCCGTGACATAAAGCGACCGTCTGTATCGCGTTACGGCCGGCAGGTGGGGATCGTCGGGTGACCAGAGGTAAAAAGACTGACCATACGGTTTGAGATTACCGGATTGGCGTCCGTCGTAAAACTGCATCGGCTCCCGTCCAGAGACGCTGCTGGAAATTATGCGGTCCTCTGCATCGCAGAGGGTTATCCGATATTGTCCCTTTTGGCTGTATTGATCGACCAGGTTGCGGATTCGGGCCAGATCAAGGGCTGCCAGCGCATAGCCCCTGAATTGATTTTCTACGATTACGGCAGCGGATAAGGTGACAATGGGAGAAAACACGCCGCCGCGACCCATGAAAACTTTGGAGAGCACGGCGCTGCGGCCGGCTTTCAATTCTTTGTAGTACGATCGATCTGAAAAATTGAGGCCAAGGGTTGATTGCCCCTTCTCATTAAAGGGTGGAAAGAATGCGATGGTGGTACCCGCGGCGTCGGCAATGTACATATTATGAAAGTCCGGAAACATGCGTTTGGTTGTTTCCGTCAAGCTCTGGAGGGCATTGGCCGCCATCGGGGGCGTTGCTGCCGCCATCGATGCGAGCTGCCGGACCGCATGCAGGCGCTGTTCATACCAAGCCTGAAGGTGCCTGCTTACGTCCACTGAAAGGTTCTTGAGGTTAGCGGCAATTCCGCGTTCCATTCGGTTCATGGCGCTCCTGCCTTCGACAAACATAACGCCGAGCACCGGAAACAAAACCAACGCGACCATGAAGTTGATTAAAATCTCGCGCAGGGGAACGGATCTAGATCTGCCAAATTTCAATCGATAGCGAAGCACCGGCAACAGGTTAATCAGCAGACTTGCAACCAGTGCGTTGAAGATGCCGTTGGTCCCCTGCTTGAGCATGATCAGCAAGGTGGAAACCCGGTCCATATCCATGATTACGTGATAGAAGAGGAAAACCGCGGGAATACCCACAAAAATCCAAAACGCCCCGGCGCACATGAGCAGACTGTGGCGCGTTTTGACAAGGCACCCCCCTACTACCAGTAACTCAAGGGTGAAAATGACGATCGCATACGGGTGTCCCCAGAGAACATAGGTATAGCTGCTGACGATAACTGCTGACACCACTCCCCAGATCCGACCGTAAATTGAAAGCACGATAAGACTGCAGATACTGCCAAACAGAAAATCGACGCCAAAAAACAACGGAAAGCTGAAGAAGTTCCCGGCAAAGCCTAAAAGCAACAGCACGAGCAACAACAGGGGCTCCTGGGGAGGCCCAAAGCGTCCGTTGGCCATGTTTCCCATGCGTAATTCTCCCTTTAATCGCCAGGCGTCGTTAGGTCACCTTGAACTGCTTTGCGGGCGGCTGCCTCATAAATTGATGCTTTTCGGATATGAAACGGTATTTGCAATTGCTAGGGGTTTAGAGGAGTCATTCTACGCACTGCCCGCATCTGCCCTGAGAGGTGGGCAAATCGGTGATATTTGCGCCAAATACTTTAGGTTAGCATGCCCCTGAAAAAGGATCAAGTAGGAATTAGTCAGCCCGCAGAACGCTCTGTGCTGGAATCGGAGTGCAAATGCCGACTTTTTGCCAACAGTGGCGACGTTAGTATAAGAAGGGAATATATCTTTGGGTCGGGCGGCGATCCTTGTATATAACTTCCGGATCATCACGGTTGACGTTCACCAGTTCACGCTTTTTTATCTCTCACAGGACCAGGTATCCCAGGAATAACAATAAAACCATTGATCCTTCCATGATATTACTTCCCATAACTATCACTTTCATGACATAGATCCTAGATGAGCGAAAAGCGCTCATTTAGGTGTTATTGGTTATTGGTTATTCGTTATTAGAGTTTGTCGAGGACCTGATTTTATATTTCTACCATCAGTCAAATGTAAAAGCAGATTCCATTCCTTTCAGACCATTAGCTAATAACGTATAACGAATAACTCTCAATTGGTTTTTGACTCAATTGAGTTTAGAGATAATCCTTGTGGAGTTGGCAACTGCGAGCAGAGCCGTTCCCATGTCCGCAAATACCGCCTCCCACATCGAGGCCATGCCCACAGCACCGAACACTAAGAAGATTCCTTTAACGGCAAAGGCCAGAACGATATTTTGCCAGACAATCCGCCGGGTTTGTTTGGCAATGGAAATCGCCTCGGCCATTTTCATGGGTGAGTCGTCCATTAAAACAACATCGGCCGTCTCCACCGCCGCATCGCTGCCTAACGCTCCCATGGCCACCCCGACATCGGCCCGGGCCAGGACCGGCGCATCGTTGATGCCGTCCCCCACAAAGGCAATCTTACCTGCCCCTCTTACCTGGCTGTCTAACTTTTCAAAGATGCTCACCTTGTCTTCAGGCAGAAGATCGGCGTAATAGTTGTCGAATCCCAGGTCATTGGCGACAGCCCCGGCCGCCCGCGCATTGTCTCCGGTCAACATGACAACCCGCTCTACCCCTTGCTGTTTCAGTTTTTTTAGGGCATTCGCCGCATCCGGTTTGATTTCATCATCAATAGTGATGTAACCGGCATAGTCGTCGTCCACAAGGATGTGCGATACCGTGCCGTCAAATTCACATCGCGGATGATCGATTAATTTCAAATGCAAAAGGCGGTCGTTGCCGACCATGACGGTACGATCTCCGTAGCTGGCTTTGACGCCCTGCCCCGGGATTTCGGAATGACTCAGGATTAGGGTCGAATCCAGTTTCCGCCCGCCTTCCGCAAATGCGGCATTTATCGATGCCGCAATTGGGTGATTGGACTGCAGCTCGGCCGCGGCGGCGAATTCCAGCAGTTGATTTTTGGAGTAGCCGTTTAAATTGACGACCTGCCTGACTTTAAACACACCGCGGGTCAGGGTTCCGGTTTTGTCAAAGACCACAGTTTTAACGGCTGCCAGGGCATCGATGAAGTTGGAACCTTTCACCAGGATGCCGTTGCGGGAGGATTTGCCGATCCCGCCGAAATATCCCAGCGGGATACTGACTACCAAAGCGCAGGGACACGAAATCACCAACAGCACCAGGGCGCGGTAGATCCAGGTTTGAAAAGAAGCTCCGGTAATGATCGGCGGTATGAAGGCGATACCCGCTGCGATCATCACCACCGCCGGCGTATAATAGCGGGCAAATGTGGTGATGAATTTTTCGGTTTTAGCTTTGCGTGCCGTGGCATTTTCGACCAGATCCATCACCTTGGCAATGGAAGATTCGCTGAAAGGCCGCGACACACGCACGGTCAAGGCCGCGCTTTTGTTAATCTGTCCGGCCATTACCGTGAGTCCCGGTCTGACGGATACGGGCATGAATTCACCGGTCAAGGCCGATGAATCCACTTGAGAGTTTCCGGTAAGGATTTCTCCATCCAGCGGTACTTTATCACCGGGTTTAATGAGCAATACATCACCGACGGCCACTGATTCCGGAGCAACTTCCCGATACCCGTCAGCAGTTTCCAAAACCGCCTTGTCGGGCTTTGCCGCTAACAGCGCCTGAATCGAGCGACGCGATCGCGACACGGCCAGATTTTGCAGCAATTCGCCGACTTTATAAAATATCATGACCCCGACGGCCTCGGAATAAGCATGGATTGCCAGTGCCCCGCCGGTAGCGATCACCATAAGCACATTTTCGTCGAATAGTCTGCATTGGCGAATCGTCTTTAATGCACCCAGCAGAACATTGCCGCCCGCAATCAGGTAAGCGGCAACCACGATGGCAATCTCCAGCACCACCAAGGGACCCTGATGAACCCAGTCTTCAAAAAATAGCTGAATGCAGAAAAGGACCGCCGCCACAGCCAGGATGGTCAGCTCTTTTTTAAGTCGGAATGCGCCCGGCCCTTCTTCGGGCGTATGCGGAACTGGATTTTGCGATCTTGGTGCCAGTTCGACCCCAGGCTCGATTTTACGAACTTCTTCGGCTATCCTACTGAAATCCTTAGCCTTTACGTGCAGAGTCAGGCTGGCAAAATCGAACACCGCATCCTTGACGCCGTCCACGGCTTTCAATCCCTTTTCGATTTTCGCAGCACACGAAGGGCAATCGATATTTTTAACGTTAAATATTTCGGTTTCCAGTTCTGCCATGTTAAAAATTCATCGTTGTAAATTCATTCAGTATAAACAGAGGGTACAAATTTTCAATATTTTGTCATATCCAGACCGACTATTTAAACGACTCTATCGATTTTTTTTAATGTGACAGAGCGAAGCGAAACCATAAATAATCAATCTTCAATCTTTATTTCCGGCTTCGCCGGATTGGGCATTTGTTACTCGACTTCATCACGCAGTCACCGTAAAGTCCGCAAACAAAGAGAAATATGTTTATTGATAGTCAATGCTCTTGAATGTGCTCCATACCCATATTTAGCAGATCGCGGATATGCTCATCATCCAAACTGTAGTAAACAATTTTGCCGTCCCGTCTGGCTTTGACTACCCGCGACTGCTTTAGATTTTTCAATTGGTGTGACACCGCCGGTTGTTTCATTTTCAGCAGTGCGCATAGGTCACAAACACACAGCTCCGATTCGCTCAGCGCCCAAAGAATGCCAATTCGGGTACTATCTCCGAATAATTTGAACAAATCAGCCAGCTCATATAGAGCAACCGGATCGGGCATGTTTTTGTCCACTGCTCGGATGGTATCTCTGTGAATGCCTTTGGTTATGCACGTTTCGATTGGATTATTGATGCTGCGTGTTCCGGTGTCCATGAAACTCCCTTTTCTATTATTTATCAAATTATCATATGTACATATAATAATATATTAGATAGCTGTCAAGCACTTTTTGAGAACCGGCTTTTTTTTACGCCTTTAGGAATACCATTAAAATCGTTTGCAACGTTGACAATTTTACTACAGCGTGACATATAAACCTGCTCCTATTCGGGAAAAACCATGAAAAACTTATACATCAGCGTTCTTTTCACAATTCGCACGTTTTCACGGGAGACCGGAATTGAGACCGGCATTGATATCGTGGCGTGGGCTTTGGTTTCAAGGCCGCTCTTTCTTAATCAATCAAAAGGGAAACCCGGAAAGGTCCTGAGCGTAGAAAAATGAAAAGAGAAACCCAAAAAGGTCGATGGGTCAACTACCAGTCCATAATACTGATTTTGCTGTTAGTAATCGGTATTGGGATCTTCGTCCTCCTTCAAACCGACAAATCGTCTATCGATCTGACAGGCAAACCCCGCTTCAAAAAGGGTGCGCAAGCGCCAAAATTCAGCCTGCCGGATCTGAACGGGAACATGGTCAGTCTGGCCGATTTCAGGGGCCGGGTGGTCCTGCTGAATATCTGGGCCACCTGGTGTGCCCCCTGTGTCGAAGAGATGCCGTCCATGGAAAAACTCTATCAGGTGTTGAAGAATGAAAAATTCGTGATTCTCGCGGTCAGCATCGACGAAGCGGGGGCCGGTGTTGTGCGGCCGTTTATGAACAAACACAAATTGAGTTTTCCGGCCCTGATCGACAGCGCCGGGAAGATAAACAATCTCTATCAAACAACCGGTGTGCCGGAAAGCTTTGTCATCGATAAGCAAGGGCGTATTATGGAGGAGATTATCGGCCCAAGGGATTGGGCTTCCCCTCGTGCGATCAGCTATTTTAGAAGTTTGATCCAGGGTAATTAAGCCGCCCTGAATATGGGCTATGGCAGAGCTGAGGAATTTTGTCTGATATAAGAGAGTATTTGCTGGTTTTCACTGGAGGCGGCTTAATTACATTATGCTGAGATTAACGAAAAATATTAAGCAAACTTTATCACAAGCGAAGGGGGGACTTCTTCTCCACGGGATAATTTGCCCTAAACCAATCGTTCCAGCCGCCTTCAAGGGCATAGACTTTGGCATAGCCACTGTTTGCTAGCTTCAGTGCCAGACCGGCACTAGTTTCTTCATTTTGTCAGGCTCAGTATAAAACAAGAGTTTTTCCACGGGGCAACGCTTTGGCCCAGGAATCAAATAATTCCGGTCTCTTTCGGATTGCTCCCCTAATTTTCAACTCACTTTTTTGCCAGTCCTCGCTGGTACGAACGTCCAGGATAACAACATCAGCGCTGTCAATCAGCTCTTTGAGCTGTTCCTTGCTTATCATGGGATAACCATCTGCAGCCAAAGCCAAATTTACAACGAAACCAGTTAGGATCAAACCTAAGGATATCGATTTAATTATTGAAAATTTATTATTCTTCATCTTTTCCTGACTCCTGATTTTTCCGGCATTTAAAACGACAAGACAGATCATGCCTGGTTACCCGCATTCCAGCCCAAAGTGGCAAGATGGATCGCCCAACCATTAACTTACTCAGTACTATGGGCCCTGGCAGGTTGGTTAATTCCGGGATTCCTGGCGGGAGATCTTGTTTGGAACAATTAAACTCCTCGTCGACCTGCTGTCTCAACTCGGTCGATGTCAGATAATCGAACGCGGTCATGGCCAGCATTTTAGCGGCATTCAGCAAGGCCTCGCGGCCGCGGTCACTGGTGGTCGCATCACGAAACTCCACCGAATGCCCCGGAATCTCCGGCTCCACGATGGCCAGCACCGGATGCATGGAAGGCAAATAGTGACTGAGATTGCCGATGTCGGAAGAGCCCCTCCGGCCGTCGTCCGGGTCCGTGGTAATTCCCAAAGCTTCCATGTTTGAGGTGACAGCGGCCTCCAAGGCCGCATTGCGCTTCATGGGGTCCAGCTTGGGCGGATCGATTTCAATTTTGCACTCCGCGCCCAGCGCCATGGCGGCGCCTTTGGCACAATTGACAACCCGCTCAAGTATTTCATCCCGATAAGTTCGGCTGCCGGCCCGCACGTAGAATAATCCGGCCGCATAATCCGGGATGATATTGGGTGCATCACCGCCGTGGGTAATGATGCCGTGGATGCGGCCGTCGGGCCGCAAATGCTGCCGGATGGCGTTGATGCTGGTATAGGCCGCCACCATGGCATCCAGGGCATTGATCCCCTTGTCTGGCGATCCGGAGGCATGGGCGGTGCGGCCGAAAAATTCCATCTTGAATTTGATGCGGCCCAGCATATCTTTGCCCGCAATGTTCAGCCCGCCGGGATGAAACATCAGCGCCATATCCATGTCATCGAAAACACCGGCCGCTGCCAGCCGTTCCTTGCCGCCGCCGCCTTCTTCTGCGGGGGTTCCCACAACGACCAGTCCGCCGGCATCAGTCTGCAAAACAGTATTCAAGGCGATCGCCGCACCAAGGCTGGCCGCGGCAATCAGATTGTGACCGCAGCCATGACCGATTTTTGGCAAGGCATCATACTCTGCCAGAAAGGCAACGGCGGGGCGGCCGGCGGACCGGTTGGCAGGCCGGGCCAGAAAAGAGGTTTCCACCTCTCCCACACCTTTTTGCACCTGAAATCCGTTTTTCTCGAGCACGCCGCTCAAGTGATCGCAGCCCTTGTATTCCTGATAGGCGGTTTCCGGGTTGTCTTTCAGATATTCGCTAATATCATTCATTTGCTGTGCCAGCGCCTCGACCTCGCTGCAAATCTCTTCCTTCGTAGAATCCACGGTTTCTCCTTCTGCTAATATGACAGGTTCACTTAGCAAGTTGTATTGATTTCAATTAGCTAATCCGAAGATGGTAAACCAATCGGATGTTATTCGTTATTGGTTATTAGTTATTCGTTTAAGTGGAATTCTGTCCATATAATTGTTAGAGCGCAGCGATGCCATCAATCCGAAGTCCGCAATCTAAAATCTCCAATATTTACCTCATAGCTCAGTCCTAATAACAACCACCTTCCAACAACAAATAACCAATAACTAATCATCATTAAGGTGGCACGCCGACCACCACTGCGGCGCAATTTCTTTTAGCACCGGCTGTTCTTGTGAGCAGCGCGGCATGGCATGCGGACATCGAGGATGAAAATGACAGCCGGACGGCGGGTCCAACGGCGACGGTATTTCGCCTTTGATCGGTTCAAACTGCCGGCGACGAATATCGAGGCGCGGCACCTCGTGCAGCAGCGCCTGGGTATAGGGGTGATTGGGATTGTCGAACAGCGCTTCGGTTGGCGCCATTTCGACAATCCGGCCGAGATACATGATGGCCACCCGATCCGCCAGGTGCTCGACGACACCGATGTCATGGCTGATAAACAGGTAGGTCAGTTCAAAATCCTCCCGCAGCTTCATAAAAAGGTTCAGGACCTGGGCCTGAATGGAGACGTCCAGGGCAGCCACGGCCTCATCACACACAATGAACTCCGGCTCAACCGCCAGGGCCCTGGCAATGCCGATGCGCTGGCGCTGACCGCCCGAGAACTGGTGCGGGTAGCGCCGCTTGTAGCTCGGATCCAGTCCGACTCGCAGCATGATGTCATCGATATGCGCCTGGACCGCGTCGTTGGCGACCAATCCATGAACTCGCGGGGCTTCTCCAATGATGTCCGCCACCCGCATCCGCGGATTCAGAGAAGCCTGCGGATCCTGAAATATCATTTGAACTTTGAGAGCGACCTGTTTCCGGTCGGCCGGCGACAGCGTGCCGATATTTTGACCTTTGTAGAAAACCCCACCCTCGCTGGCATCCAGCGTGCCGGCCACAATTCGCCCGAGGGTCGATTTTCCGCAGCCGGACTCCCCGACGAGACCCAGCACCTCACCGGTGGTGACCTGCAGATTGACGTTTTCCACCGCCCGTACCACCTGTTCCCGTATTTTGGCCCCCATCAGGTTGGCTATCTTTTCCGACATGTCCAGGGTTTTGGTGAATCGTTTGGTCAATCCCTTTAATTCGATGATCGGAACATTCATATTCACACTCCATCCCCCAGGTGCGGATGGAAACAGCGCACCTCCCGGCCGGTCTGCAGGGAGGCGATGGACGGCATTTCCAGGCAGGACCGGCTGGCTCGCGGGCAGCGGGGACGAAACGGGTAGCCTGCGGGCAGATTGAGCATAGAGGGGGTCATGCCGGGTATCTGGTGCAACGGTTGCCCCCGCCGGCTGTGGCCCGGCACCGACCCAATCAGACCGCGGGTATAGGGGTGCAGGGGGTGGTCCAAAACCGGGTCGACATCACCCGACTCAACGATCTTGCCGGCATACATGACACAAACCTGATCCGCCAGCCCCGCAATCACGGAAAGATCGTGGGTAATCCAGATGAGAGATGTGGCCGTTTCCCGGCAAAGCTTTTGAATTTCATAAAGGATCTGCCCCTGAATGGTCACATCCAGGGCCGTTGTGGGTTCATCGGCGATGATCAGATCCGGTTTGTGCAGCAATGCGATGGCGATGGAAACGCGCTGGCGCATGCCGCCGGAGAACTGGTGGGGATAGGCTTTCATCCGTTCTTCGGGCGAGGCAATGCCGATTTTGACCAGCGCGTCTCGGCTGCGGCGCCAGGCTTCATCCCGGCTGACCTTCTCGTGCGCCAGGATGGTCTCGATCATCTGGGTGTCGATACGCAGCACCGGATTGAGCGTCATCATGGGGTCTTGAAATATCATGGCAATCCGGGTACCGCGCAGACGCTGAATCTGCTGCTCGGGCAAAGCCAGCAAATCATCCCCTTTAAACAGGATTCGTCCCCCGACCACTTTGCCGGGTACATCGACCAAACCGATTATGGAGAAGCCGGTAACCGTTTTGCCGCAACCCGATTCCCCCACCAGGCCCAAAATGTGCCCGCGCTCAACTTTAAAACTGACGTCGTCTACGGCCTTCACCACGCCGGCCTTGGTGAAGAAATAGGTCTTCAGCTCATTCACAGCCAGTGTTGGGGTATCGCCTGCCACGGATTGCTCCTTATCTCCGAAGACGGGGGTTCAACACGTCGCGCAGTTGATCGCCAACCAGGTTGATGCTGACGATGGTTATCAGCAACGCGATTCCGGGGAGAAAGCTGATCCAATACTTGCCGCTCATCATATACTCGAAGCCGGTGTAGATCAACAGCCCCAGGGACGGTTTTGTGATGGGCACCCCGATTCCCAGGAATGAAAGCGTTGCCTCCAGCAAAATTGCGTGCGCCACCTGGACCGTGCCGACCACGATCAGGGGCGGCAGCACGTTGGGCATCAGATGGCGGAACACGATCCGCGGCTTGCCGAGGGCCAACCCGTGGGCCGCCTCGATATATTCTTTGCCGCGCTCCACCAGCGCACTGCCGCGCACGGTCCGCGCATAATAAGCCCACTGAACGGTGATCAAGGCGATGATGATTTTGTCCACCCCACGGCCAAGGATCGCCAAGAGCATCAGGGCAATCAAAATGGCCGGAAAACTGAGCTGCAAATCCACCAGCCGCATGATAACGGCATCCACCCGTCCGCCAAAATAAGCCGCAGCCAGGCCGATACAGGCGCCCAGACACAGCGCAATGAAGCCGCTCATGGCGCCCACCCCCAGGCTGATGCGCAAGCCATAGAAAATCGCACTGAGCATATCACGGCCCTGGTCGTCGGTGCCCAGCCAAAACATCATCCCGGTCATGCTTTCGGAACCGGGCGGCAGCCGGCCGTCCAGGATGTCGATTTCAGCCAGGTCATACGGGTTTTGCGGTGAGATCAGCGGTGCAAATACCGCGACCAAAACAATCCCCAGCAGCACAATTAAGGCGCCGACGGCGACTTTGTTTTCAGTGAAATCAGAGATGAACCGCCGCAGACTTGCTTGTGCCACCGGGGCTGTGGTCTCCGGGAGATCGTTCAGGATTTCTGTTTTTGGTGTGTCGGTCATGCTTTTATATCCTGCAGTCGAACTCGCGGATCGAGCACCGAGTATAAAATGTCAACCACCAAATTGATGGTGACAAACATAAATACGATAATCATCAGATAGGCCACAATAATCGGTCGGTCCAGCAGCTGAATCGAATCAATGATTAGTTTGCCCATACCCGGCCACGCAAACACGGTTTCGGTCACCACGGAAAACGCAATCAGGTTGCCGAGTTCGAGCCCAACCACGGTGACAACCGGTATGAGGATGTTCTTTAGCACATGCACGAAGATTACGCGTTTGTTGCTGAGCCCCTTGGCTCTGGCAAATTTCACGTAATCCTGCAGGATCACCTCACGGGTGCCCGCACGGGTCAGCCGGATAACCAGCGATATTTTCAACAGGGCCAGGTTGATGGCGGGCATCAGAAGGTGTTTGAATCCGGCCCAGGACAGGAAGCTGACATTAATTCCCAGTATCGCCACGGTTTCACCGCGTCCGGTGGACGGCAAAACTCCCAGCATCACCGCAAAAACCATAATCATCATGATACCAACCCAGAAAGTCGGCAGGCTGAAACCCAGTATAGATCCGCCCATGATGGTTTTGGAGACCGGCGAGTCAGGCTTTAAGCCGGCATAAAGGCCCAGGGGAATGCCGACCAGAATCGACAGAATCAAGGCTGTAAAAGCCAACTCCAAGGTGGCCGGTACGCGCTGGACGATAAGTTTAAGCGCCGGCTCCCCGTAGACGAAGGATCGGCCGAAGTCACCCTGAAACGCATTTTTGACAAAGTGCAGATACTGTTGCCACACCGGAAGATCGAGTCCGAGAGCTTTAATAGCCCGCTCCATTTCCTCCTGATCGAACTCCGGGTTGATCAATATATCCACCGGATTGCCGATCACGTTGACCGAAAAAAATACAATCACCGACATCGCAACGATGACCAGCGACGATTGGATGAGTCTGCGGATAATGAAGACGGACATGGACAGGTGTCCCCTTTTTGGCAATGAAGCCCTGTATCGGCCAAACGAACTTCAATCTAACTGCGATTATCAGTCTTGGGTTTCAGGTGTCGGGTCCACAAATGACGAATGACGAATGTCTAATGACGAATTAATGTATTCTATCTATTTAAATTTCTGACAGGATTAACTGGATCGACAGGATAGTGGCCTGCTATACAAATGGCAATCTTGTCGGTCCTGTTATCCTGTCTAATAACAGTTTAGTTTCGCAAGAGCGGCGGCCTGTGGCCAAAAAACGGCCAGTCTGGTCAAAGAATAGAACCTAATGAACGTCGAACATCGAACGTCCAACATCGAACATCGAATAATGTATCCTACCTGTCGTGAGTCTTTTGTCGAACGATCCATTTTAAAACGACTGAGCGACCTTTCGGGTCGTAGCCGAAGGCGAAGCCTGAAGCGATTCCACCATTTGTCAATCGACATTCGTCATTCGTCATTCATTGAGTTTCACAAGAGCACGGCCTCCGGCTAAAGGACAGCCGGTCTGATCAAAGAAAAGAAACTAATGAACGTCGAACATCGAACATCGAACATCGAATAATGTATTCTGTCTATCTTATTAAAAAGACAGAGCAAAGCGTTTCCACCTTTCGACATTCTGCGGTTCGATATTCGATATTCTGCGGTTCGCTTTCAATGTAGTTTCATAGGAGTTTTCAGGTATCAGGCATCAGGTCTGAACACTGACACCTGACACCTGAACACTGAAATCTTAAAAATCAACATCGTTCCTGGCAAACTGGTAACACATAACGCCTGTTTAGCGGAAGATATTGCAGGCGTTATTTGACAACCACACTTTTGACCATCGTATATTCATCAGTACGCGGCGTGTAGGCCAATCCTTTGCGGGTGCCCCAGGTGTTGACCTGGTAATGCAACGGAATGATGCCAAGGTCCTGGATGGCGATCTCGGTCGCCTGCTGCAGCAGTTTTTCGCGCTTGCCGTCATCCACTGTCGCCAGGGCTTGCTCGATCAACTTGTCGACCTCGGCATTCGAGTAGCGACCCCGGTTGGAGGCCCCAAACCCTTTGGATTTGTCGTAGGTGTGCAGCAAAGATTTGAGCGGCGATGACGCCTCGCCGGTGCCCGAACCCCAGCCCACCAGGATAAAGCTGAAGGCCGGCGATTTATTGGGCCCGCCGCGCGAAGCCTTGCGAAAATATACGGATTTGGGCATGGTTTCGACCTTGGTGTCGATGCCGATTCGGGTCAGCATCTGGCCGATGGCCTGGCAGATCTTGGCATCGTTGATATAGCGATCATTGGGTCCGTGCAGGGTTAGGCCAAAGCCGTTGGGATATCCCGCATCGACCAAAAGTTTTTTGGCGGCTTCCGGATTGTAGGCTTCCGGCTTCAGGTTGGGGCTGACGCCAAAAAACGTTTCCGGCAAGAGCTGTCCGGCCGGGATGGCGACGCCTTCCATCACGCGATCCACGATGGCGGGGCGGTTGATGGCCTGGGAGATGGCTTTGCGCACCCGCTGATCCATCAGCGGATTCTTGCCGCCGGCTCCGGTGATGAAGGGCGAATTATCCCGATATTGGTCCAGATGCAGGTAAATCACCCGGTTGGACACTCCCTGGGAAAGCACGACATTATCGTTCTTTTTTAGCCGGGGAATGTCGGCGGTCGGCACATTATCGATCATGTCGACATCACCGGCCAGGAGAGCTGCGACGCGGGCCGGTCCGGACTTGATCGGCTTGAAAACGACCCGGTCGAACTGCGCTTTTTCCCCCAATAACCCGGGTTTTTCTCGATGACTAGTTTGTCGCCGGGCACCCACTCCACAAATTTATAAGCTCCGGTGCCATAGGTGGCCTTGCCGGAATTGTAATCGCCGGTTTTAGCGCCCGACCCGTTTTTCTTGGAAATTATAAAAATCGTGGACACGTCGTTGGGCATCAACGGATAGGGTTTTTCGGTCATGATGTGGATAGTGTAGTCGTCGATCTTCTTGAGCGTTTTGCCCTTGGTGTACAGCGCAAAGGAAGAAGGACTCGCCTCGACGTTGGGTGCCCGCTCGAAAGTGAAAAGCACATCGTCGGCCGTAAACGGCGATCCGTCGTGAAACGTGACGCCCTGGCGCAACTTGAACTCCCAGGTCGTATCGTTGAGGGGTTTCCACGACAGGGCCAATCCCGGTCCCAGACGCTGGTTCTCATCGGTATGGACCAGACTTTCAAAGATATGGCGGGCCAGCTGATTGTTGGGGCCCAGATTGTGGTAGTGGGGATCGACGGATGACGGTTCGGATCCCAGGCCGATGACAAGCTGGCCGGCGAGTGCAGGACCGCAGGCCAGCGCGACGGATAAACATACCCCCAAAATGACCTTTGAAATTGATTTCATCACTTACCCTCCTTTGGTATTGGTAGAATTTTCTGTTACCCCCCTCATTGACAAAATGAATCAACGAGATGGAGCTTGGGTTGCTATGCGCAAAATTGGAATGGTGGAATATTGATAAACTGGAAAATCGGGCTTAACAGGATTTCAATATTATTTAACCGTCGAACTGTCAAGGAAATAGCGAGAGAATTCATAACGGGTGGTCGCTCAATGGGCAATCGACCGGCTTCCGTTTCCGATTTGACGAGCCAACCGTTCTGATACCGTGTTTTTTTAATTTTAAACGATCAATATTTGTTATATAATTAAGTAATTATTCATGGAGCGGCCCCAATGAAAAAAATAATATTCACAGCAGGTCTGTGTATTGTACTGATCAGCGTCTCAATTTTTTTGTTCCGCCGCAGCGATGATATCCAAACAAACCTGACCCCGGCTTCAGTGCGACAGATCAGTTTATATCATTACTTTTCGGGCACATTGAGCGGTGGCCTGAATGAGATGATCGAGACGGTAAACAAACATCATACCGATACCAAGGTCATCGCGCAAGCCCTGGACCACGAGGCCTTCAAAAGCATGATCCATGCGACCCTAGCCAAAAGAAATCCACCGGAGCTGTTTAGCTATTGGGCCGGGGCGCGCGTACAAGAATTAGTGGACCTCAATAAACTGGCACCGATAGATGACTTGTGGAGCCGGATGTCACTGGGAAAACGTTTTTCAAAATCCATAAGCGAGGCGGCCTGTACCTATAATGGTAAAAAGTATCTACTGCCGATCACTCAATATATAGTCGTTTTTTTCTACAACAAGCATATTTTTGAGCGTGAACAGCTTGCGCCGCCGGCTACCTGGGATGAATTCGTGAATCTATGCCGCGAAATCAAAAGAAAAGGCGCCTATCCCCTGGCGCTTGGCGCCCGCGAACGTTGGCCGGCCCAATTCTGGCTGGATTACCTGCTGCTGCGCACGGCCGGCCCGCAATACCGCGCCGACCTGATGCAGGGCAAGGCCTCATATACCGACAATGAGGTCCAACGGGTGTACAAGATGTGGGGCGAGCTTCTACAAAATGGCTATTTTAACGCAGACGCGAACCAACTCGACTGGGCTCAGGCAACGGAGCTGGTCAGCCGGGGCCAAGCAGCGATGACCCTGATGGGGAATTGGGCCATGCAGGTGCTCAACGACCCCGCCGGTGGTTTTACTGCGGGTCAGGATTATGACTTTTTCCCGTTCCCTACGGTCGATCAGGGTGTACCAAAAGTTGCGGTGGGCCCGGTCGACGGCCTTGTTTTGTCTCGCGATTCCCTCAACCTTGAAATTGCTAAATCGGTAGCGATCTATTTCTCGGAAACGGAACCCCAGCAGAAAATGAGTGAAGGCTCAGGCGCTGTGTCTCCCAGCATGCAGGTGCCGCGCTCGTTTTATTCGCCTTTTAAACAGCGCATTATAGCGGAAATCGAAAGCACGCCTCACTGGGCCTTTAACTACGACCTGGCAACACCGCCGGCCGTGGCCGAGCAGGGCATGGACAGCTTCAACGAACTCATCGAGTTTCCGGATCAGCACCTGGCCATCCTTGAAAATCTCGAAGCGGAAGTGCGGCTTCAATTCGACCGCTAAATCCCGGAGCCCCAAGAGGCGCTTAGTGGCACCATATCGACAATTTGTTTTCGAAGTTAATTGAGTCATTGTGTTTCTAAAGTGACAAATGATCTAAAATTTAAATTGACTAAAATGAACTAAAATTGTGGAATACTATCTTTTTTAAAACCGACCATTCGACAAAAGACCCACGAAAGGCAGAATTCATTAGTTTTAGGCATTTTAGCTCATTTTAGTCAGCTTAGGCATTTGCCCCTAAGGAATCTATTAGATCACTGTTCCGCTGGGACCACTTCTCCGATCGCAGCAAAAATAAGTATAGATAATCAAATGTCTTTTCGAGTGAAAATCGGAATCGCTTTCTCAAGCGTCCTCATGCTAATGGTGCTGATCGCCCTGACCAGTTGGTGGGGTATGGACCAGGCCCTGCAACGCCAGGACAGGCTATACGTCTTCAACAGTGATCTTGAACGTAAATTTCATCAGATGCTCCGGGAGGAACAGGCTTTCGAGGCAGACAACCAGCTTAATCATTCGCGGGCGGTATCCAATATCCTGTTCGATATCCAATCCAAGATCAACAATGTTCTTTCCCTCACCCGGGACGAGGAGCAAATCCAAATCGTCCGGCATGTGCTCCTGGCACTCAGACAATATGAAGATAGTTTCGCCGTGTTTATCGCACACAATGTCGATATGCAAACCATGGAAAGCCGGATGCTGCGCGAATCAAAGCGATTGCTGGCGAACGCCGCCGCCCTCGACCGGGAAGGTGTTGATTCCATTAGAATTCAACAGCTGATGAGCAGCGCCCAGCTCGCAGAAAAAGATTACATTCTCTGGGAGCAAAAGGCGGCGGCCGACAAAGTGAATGAAATGTCGCAGCTGATCATCCGCCAATCGGACGCCATTCGTGAAAAAACCGTTTCCAAGTCGATAAAGCTCAAGGCCTATCGAATTTCAAAAGTTGCTGCGGTCTACCTGGCAATCTTCAATGAATTTGTGGCTGAAAAACAGCGGCTGCAAGCTGCCGTCAAAATCATGCGCCAATCACTTGAGCGGTTCAAACAAGAGCTGGCTCGCTACATGACACGCGAAGCCGTCATTGCAGAGGAAAACGTCGCGTCTCTGAAAATGCTGACGATTGCAGTTTCGCTGTGTGCTGTAATTTTAAGTGTTTTTGCCACCTTTTTCCTTTCGGGCTTAATTACGATACCCATCAACCAACTTAAACAGTCTGCCAGCCAGATTGTGAATGGGAATCTGGCAACCTCGGTATCGATTAAAAGCCGGGATGAGATTGGCGAGTTGGGCAAAATTTTCAATTTAATGACCCAGCGGTTGAAAAAGAGCTTTAACGAGACCGAGCTGCATCGCGGCCACCTGGAAGAGCTCGTCAGAGAGCGTACCCTGGATTTGGAAAAAGAAAATTCCGATCGTATCATTGTCGAAGCCGCTTTAAGAGATAGTGAAGAGAGACTTTCGCTGATCATCGAACAATCGCCGATGGGCATCATTTCATGGGATCCGCAATTCAGGGTGACCAGCTGGAACCGCGCCTCGGAAAGAATTTTCGGCTATGCAAACAATGAGGCCATCGGCCGGCACGCCGAATTTATCGTTCCGCCGGCGGCTCGCAAACACGTCGATGAAATCTGGCAGGGACTTATGGCTCTGGAAGGCGGCCGGCGCAGCAAAAATGAAAATGTCACCAAAAAGGGCGCCACGATTCTGTGTGACTGGTATAATAGCCCGTTGATTGATTCAGACGATAAAGTAATCGGCGTGTTGTCCCTCGTTGAGGACATTACTGAGCAGGAGCAGATGGCAAAAGAACTGCTCAAAATCAAAAAGCTTGAATCCACCGGTGTGCTGGCCGGCGGCATTGCACATGATTTTAACAATATCTTGACCGCGATTCTGGGCAATATCAGCCTTTCCATGCAGGATACAACACTTGACAACAAAACGAGATCGCTTCTGGCAGAAGCAGAAAAAGCGTCTGTCCGCGCAAAATCCCTTACCCAGCAGCTGCTGACGTTCGCTAAAGGCGGAGACCCCATCAAAGAGTCGACATCACTGGCCGACATCGTCAGGGATTCCGCCAATTTCGTTCTCAGCGGCAATGCGGTAGCCTGCCGGTTTGCCATTCCGGAGGATCTGTGGTGGGTCGATATTGACAAGGGCCAGATCAGCCAGGTAATTCAAAATATAGTGCTTAACGCCAGTCACGCGATGACCAACGGCGGCACCATCGAGATCGCCTGCAAAAATATCGATGCCGCGGATCGGGAGGATGTTCCCTGGCCCGACGACCGGAAATTTGTAAGGATCACCATTGAAGACAGTGGCAGCGGCATTCCCGCCGATGTGATCGATAAGATCTTCGACCCTTATTTCTCGACCAAGCAAAATGGCAGCGGGTTGGGGCTCGCGATTACCCACGGTATCATAACAAAACACGGCGGCCGAATTTTCGTAAAATCAGAATTGGGTGCCGGTACAACCTTTACAACTTACCTGCCGGCATCCGACCAGAAAATCAGGATCGTGTCAGAACGGGAAGAAGTGTCTCTACCCTCCGCCGGGGCCAGAATTATGGTTATGGATGACGAAGAAATGGTAAGGGATGTGGCCGCGGCGATGTTGGCCAAGTTGGGATACGAGGTCGTGTTGGCCAAAGACGGTGTTGAGGCACTGCAATTGTATCAAAAGGCTGCCGCGTCCCAAAATCCGATAAATATCGTAGTGATGGATTTGACGATCCCCGGCGGTATGGGAGGCAAAGAAGCGGTCAAATCCATTCTGGCTATTGCCCCTGAAGCCAAGGTCCTCGTATCCAGCGGCTACTCGAATGATCCGATTTTGTCATCTTACGAAGAATACGGTTTTTGCGGCGTGGTTACCAAACCGTACCAGTTGCAGGAACTATCAAAGGTCATTGGAACGGTTTTAAAAAATCAGGCATGAGCGGGGATCACAAGCAGGTTTCAGGTGTCGGGTTTCGGGTGTCAGGTGGCGGGTGCCGGATGCCGGGTTTCGGGTTTCGGGTGTCGGTCGGGTGGCGATAGTAAAAACGCGCGGCCAAAATCCGAAATCGTTCGTCAAACGCCATTAACTGCTTTGTCCTAATTTGACAAAAAAGGAAAATATAAAATTAGAGGGGGACCTGTTTTTAAGTCCCCCTCTAATTTTATGTGGTCTTGGTCTTGTACTCCCAGTCGCCAACTGACTTTTCGTCAGCCACTTGCTCCCAGCCCGTGATCATGGCCCGAACATGAGCAAAGATCGTGTGTCCGGTGGTGGTCATGTAGACGTGCACCACAATAAACGACAGGATGGCAAATGCTCCGGCCGTGTGAATCAGGGCCATTACTTGCAGCGACAGCCAGCTCAATCCCCACTCACCCCAGGAATTGTAGCCCCAGTACAAAAAGCCCGTCACCATCTGCACCGGCAGCAGCAGCGCCGCCAGGATCAAATACACAATACGCTGCAGGGGATTGTGTTTGGCTTCCTTGCGCTTGGGCACCGGATGGGCTTCACCCCGGAAAATGCCGTACATGTAATAGCGCACCACCGACAGCATTTTCTTGGTGGTGGGAATGTACTGCTTCCATTCGCCGGTGGTGAATATCCAGAAAACGAAAAAGGCAAACGCAATCAACCAGGTCAGGCCCACGAAATTGTGCACCTCGACTGCCGTGCCGAAGCCGAACAGGGTAAAGGCACCATTGACCTCAAAACCGGTCAGCAACAGGATGATGATCAATAGCGTCTGCAGCCAGTGCCACAATCGCTCGAAACGGGCATACAGGTAGATATTCTTCATGTTTCCGTTGGTTGTCATTTATCTTGCTCCTCCTTCTTGCGACCGTTGCCCCGGCTGATCATCCGCCCCAAGGCATGGATTAAGACACCCATCAAACTGGCCAGAACCACACCCCAGCCGGCAAAGTTAAGCAGCTTGGATCCGTCGCGGCCGGGCATGTAAAATCCCTTCAGGTCCGCCAGGCGGCTGTCGGTTCTGGAATGGCACTCGGTGCACGACAGTGATTCGTCCTTGGGTGCCACCATATGCGTGATCGGAAACACATAGGTGGTTTCGACAAAGTCAAATTCTCCCGAGAAAGGCAGCCCCATGGACTCCTGCCCGATCGTAAGCGCCTCATCCCAGTCAAGGGTGTTCCAGAAGCCTTTTTTGCTGCCCAGCAGCGGCATCAACAGGGTCTGGTTAACCTTGTCGTAAGGTTGAGTTCCCCGGTGGACCTTGAAAGGATAGATGCGGGAATTGGGATCCTGCCGATCACCCACCGGCCAGGAAACTTTTGGCTCGCCGGAGGGATCGATCTTGTCTTTGGCGGTGACGGATTTGATCACACCATTGTACCAGAAGTAATCAGGCTTGACGTTTTTGGCCCATTTCATTTGCCCTTTGATGGACAGATAATCAAATTTGCCGAATTCGTCCTTGGTTTTATATTTTTTACCGTCTTTTAATTTGCCTGACTTCGACCAGTCCCAGGACATCTTGGTAGGGTTCACTCTGGCAAATTCCGATATATGGCAGCTCTGGCAAGCCACTTTATCGGTATGTTGATTCATCTTCTGGCCGCTTTTGTGGGGCTGGGCCGTATGGCAGGATTCACAAGTAATTTTGGTGGTCATATCATCTTCCAACAGGCTCTTGCGATCCGTTGCCGCCGGTCGCGTGTAAACGCGTCCGGAAATATCATGCAGCGTCGTGGTATGGCAGCGGGTGCAAGTAAAATCCTGTCCGTCCACCCCCATGTGGACATCCAGTGTTTTGCTGGGTTTGACCAGAGACGTATCCAGATCACCGTGTTTGACACCGTCTCCGCCGCCCCCGTAGAAATGACAGGAGCCGCAGTTCTTGCGTCCCGGCAAGCCGATATTCTGGGCGGCGTCACGCAGCTCAGCCTGAATTTCACTTGCGATTTCCTTAGACTCATCGTCCCCGTCCTCCAGAAATCCCTGGATGTCCGTCATGGCTTCGTCAAAATTCATATTCGACTTGCTGTGGCAGACCAGGCAATTGACCGGACTTTCTTTAGAGTTGCCCCAGCCCGGATGGCAGGAAAGGCAGCCGGCATCGACGGTTTTGTTGGTCGATATACAATAGTTATTGAAAGAGTTGCCGGCCTTGCCGTATTGCCGGTCTTTATCGGACGGATCCGCCAGCCAGGTCCAGTGGATGGTCTTATGAAATTGCGTTTCTGCTTCCGAATGGCAGGAGATACAGGCCTGGGTTACCTCCGCGCCGGATTTAAAATCTTTTTGCAGGACTTCATGCTTGGAATGATCGGTTGTACGCCATAACTTTTTGGACTTGGTGGCCTGTTGGGCCATGGCTCGCCCCGGGGCCTGATCTTCCTTTGATTCGGCCGCAAATGCAAATTGTGCAAACAGCATCAGGCAGCAAAACACAATAACAGTCTGCTTTAAAAGAGGACGTCTCCTTCTGTTAATTTCCATGTTCGGCTCCAACTTTATGCAAGAATTATCAGGGACAATAATTCGGTAAGGCTGCAACCGCCCGCAAAGGACGATTGCAGCATTGGTCAAACGACTTGTAGAATCAGCCGGCGACAGGGTCCTTGATTTCGAAAGATCCGTCGTCCTTGAATGTCAGGGTTCCTTCGAGGTAGTAGACATTTTTCAACGTGGGTCTGACATCCTGCACCATGTAATAGGACTCACCGCTGCGGGCGCCGGTGCCGCAGACAAATACGATGGGTTTGTCCGCCGGCAGCGTTTCGATTTTTTCCTCGAGATTGTCCACCGGGATATTGATCGCTGTTTTAAAAGATCCGGTTTTGAATTCATCCGCATCCCGCACATCGATCAGCAGGATACTTTCCGGGTTATTCTTGACGATCTCGACAAATGTATCGGTGTCAATGCTGCCTTCCTCCTTGCCGGCTTTCAGCGCGGATGGGGCAGCAGGTTTTTTGGAAGCAACGGCAACCGCGGCGCCTTTGCCATAGGCAGCTTTCCAGGCCGGGTAACCGGCAGCGAATACCTTAACATTCGTGTAACCAAGTTTAACCGCCTTCCTGGCGGATTTGTGGCTCAACTTTCAGGTAAAGCCGCCACAATAAAAAACCAGTGGTGTCGCTTTGTCGGCCGGCAGTTTGCCCTTTAATTCGTCAAACTGGGTGTCGGGGATGCTGATGGCCGAGGGAATGTGCCCTTTGTCGAATTTTGCGCGTTTGGGCCGCGAATCCACGATAATCATTTGATTGGCTTCGTACTGGTCGGCGACGTACTCAACGGAGACCGCTGCATAATTGCCCGGGACTTTTTTCCAGGCTGGAAAGCCGTCTTCAAAAACCTTGACATTGGTGTAACCAAGTTTTTCCGCCTTCCTGGCGGATTTATGACTCAGCTTTCAAGTGGGCCCCCCGCAATAAAAAATGAGCAGGGTATTTTTATCAGCGGCCAGTTTGTCGGTCATCTTGTCAAATTGGCTGTGCGGCAGGCTGATGGCCGTTGGAATGTGCCCCTTGGCATATTTGGGTTTGTATGGGCGGGAATCGATGATCATGACCCCTTCGGGCTGCGGCAGTTTGGCGTATTGCTGGACAAAGGCCACATCCACGATATCATGAAACTTCCAATCGACCTTTTCTCCCGCCTTGGCGGTGTCCGAAGCCAGGACCGTGCTTACGGATCCTATACTGGCCACCAAGGCCAAGCACAGTATCAGAGACACGGCAGACAATTTTTGAAATCGCATAACTTCCTCCTCTCTTGGTGATTAATATTAGAAACAACAATCTTATTTTTAAATTGAAGCCGACATCGATGCCCAGGCCTCAATTATTAGGCCTACTTGCATTTGGCCGGCGTCGGTGAATCCGAAGCATGTTCATACATATAGGTGTAGATATCCGTGACCTGGGTATCGTTCAGGTTGCTCCATTCCTCTGCACAGCCGAACTGGGTGTAATCTTTGCTGCTAAAGAGAGCTTCCCACTCGGCCTGGGTCTTGTCAGCCGGACTGATGGGAGGTGTCTTGGATTCAACCTCTCCGCGATTGAAGCAGGCTTTGTAAACTTTGCGATAGGTGTATTTTCCTTTGCGCTTGTTGCCTTTTTCCAGGGCGAAGCTAATCCCCACGGTCGAAAACATAAAAAAGATTGCCATTACCGTTACGATAACTTTTTTAGTCATGATTTCTCCTTTCCGATATGATCAAAAAATTAGTTTAAGTTTATGAACTGTTTATTCTGAACGCATTTATCTAAAAGCACAATTTTTGAAATCAAATATTCAGGCAATGCTAGAGTAGCAAGCCCTGTGCCAAATATCCAAAGTTAGGAACAATTCTTAACTGCATGAAATCTATGTAATTTTTCAAACTCAATTAATTTGGGGATCGGGTACCGACGAGCAAGTGTTAACGCCTGTCAAGTTTACAGGTTAACACTTCAGAGTCAGAGGTGGCAGGGGGAACAAATCCTGTGCCGGCAGATCAAATTGCGGGGGTCAGGTTTCGGGTTTCGGGGTCCGGTTTTCGAGCAAATACGGCGGGATAGTCGTTGTCGACAGCCAAACTATCTTTTGAAACTTCAGTGAATGACGAATGTCGAATGACGATTGACGAATGGTGGAATCGCTTCAGGCTTCGCCTTCGGCTACGACCCGACAGGTCGCTCAATCGTTTTAATAAAGACCTAATTCATTATTCAATGTTCGATGTTGGACGTTCGATGTTCGACGTTAATTCGTTTATTTTCTTTGATCAAACCGGACCGCGACCAGCGAAGACGTTTGTGGGAAACTTCAGAAAATGACGAATGAGGAGTGTCGATCTTCGGTAATCGTTGACGATTGAATGAAGTCTGCTGGATAAGCCGGGAATCAGTACTTTTCCCATTGTAATGGTTCACCAATAGTGTTAAGTTAACACCCGACAGGTTAACAGTGTTAACAGTTAACGCGCCACAGTAAACACGTTTTCTTTGAACGTGCGATGGGTATGGAAGCGACCGCCTAAATGGTTGATCCTGTAGGTCTGGATACGCATTTTGTTTGTATTATTTGACATTTAATGACTTCGGCAAAATTAAAGAACCGCGCATCAATCAACTAGCGCACGAATTTTGCATCACGGGAGTACATGCTGATGGAAATAGCTAAATACTGGAAAACCATAGTCGACACATTGCAGGACGGGCTGATGGTCATAGATCCGGAGGGTAATATCCTGGCCATGAACCCTGCCGCTGAAAAACTCACCGGCTATACCGCCGATGAATTGGTCGGCCAGAATTGCCGTACCTTGAATTGCACCGGCTGCAAACTATATGGTCGCGGGGCCGGAGAGGACTGGTGCCAGCTGTATGTGAAGGGCAGCGTCAAGGCCAAGAAATGTTTGATATCCAAAAAAGACCGCCGGGCACTGCATGTAATCAAGAATGCCGCCGTGTTAAAAAATTCCGAGGGTCAAATGATCGGTGCGGTGGAAACGTTCAGAGATATCTCTGAAATCGTCCGTCAGCAGCAGGAAATCGAAAGCCTGCGCAAAAGCTGCCACCTCGAGGAAGAGCATCACGGCCTTTTAGGCGAATCGTTGCCCATGCAGCGTCTATTTGAACTCGTCGAGAATGTCGCCCGCACCGATGCACCGGTTTCGATCCACGGTCAAAGCGGCACAGGCAAAGAGCTTGTGGCCCGGGCCATTCATGAGGAGAGCGCCCGGCAGGACAAACCGTTTATTAAGGTAAATTGCGCCGCCCTGAATGAAAACCTGCTGGAAAGCGAGCTCTTCGGCCATGAAAAGGGCGCCTATACCGGTGCCGACCGTACGCGGATCGGCCGTTTCGAAGCTGCCCATAGCGGTACGATCTTTTTGGATGAAATCGGAGATATTCCGATGGCCACCCAGGTAAAGCTACTGCGGGTGCTGGAAGAAAAGGAAATCGAAAGAGTCGGCGATCACAAAACGATCGCGGTGGACGTCCGCATTATTTCCGCCACGAACAAGGACCTCGATGCGTTGATCGATCAGGATCTGTTTCGTGAGGACCTCTATTTCCGAATCAATGTGTTCCCCCTCAACTGCCCTTCCCTGGCCGAACGCTACGAAGACATTCCGCTATTGGTCCAGAATTTTATCGACCAAAATGCCGCCAAAGGTGGCAAGGAAATCGTCGGTTTGACTCCTGAAGCCATGGAAGCCCTGCTGACCCATTCCTGGCCGGGTAATGTCCGGGAATTGCGCAACGCCATTGAATATGCGTTTGTTTTGTGTTCAGGAAAATGGATCGGCCGTGAACATCTCCCGCCAAAAATCATATCCAATGGAAGAAAACCATCAGCCAATCACAACCAAAATACCGTTTCCTGGGAAGAGGAGCGCAACAAGCTGACCAATACACTGCGCCAGGTCGGCGGCAATCAATCCGAGGCCGCGCGCATCTTGGGGGTAAGCCGGGTGACCATCTGGAAGCGCATCAAAAAATATGGAATTAATCTTAGTGCTGAGTTAGGCAATCTGGATTCCGCTTGATCCGTCAAAGACGCTGTTTAAATGTGTCGGGTGTTAGTAATAAAAAAAATTCAAATAACAAAACACAAATGAAAAACAAATTACAACGACCAAAATTCAAAATTCTAAACAACCGGCTTTAGATCCTGTTTGATATTTGGATATTGAGATTTTGAATTTATTTGTAATTTGGTGCTTGAAATTTGTCATTTCTGGTTTGCCCGGAATTTGTTCTTTAAATATATGCAGTCAGATATCCCTCTCAAAGCCAATGCTGTCCTGGCACAGCACCATCATTTCCGATTCCCCGCACGGTAGCGCTTGAGGCAGTTGTCAATGCATTCCGGGCAGTTCGCCTCCGAAATTCTATTGTTCGTATAGAAAGATGTAAAGTTTTGAATCCAATCCTCGCCGGCCCGGGGACATTGTTCAATATATTCGATAAATTGTACCAGGCGATCGATGGCTTTTTTGTCCATGGCGTGTTCCATGCGGCAGGCGTTTTCCTCGGCCTTGTCCGGATCCAGCAACAGGACATTTTCTAAAAAATTGCGGATCGCCAAGTGGCGCCGGTTGACTTCCCGGGCAATAGACGCTCCCTTGGAAGTCAGGGTGATAAAGCTGTAGGGTTCGTAATTAATCAACTTTTTCCCGGCCAGGGATTTTAACGCCCCGGTCACGGTACCGCGCAATACCCCCATCCTGTCGGCGATATCCTTGACCCGCGCAACTTTATGGGATGTTTGCAGCTCCAGGATTGTTTCCAGATAATCTTCAAGGCTTGAAGAAAGCTCTCCGGTCAAAATAACACCTCCCGATTCAACGTTTGCGCCACCTTGTCATAAATAAACAGAAACTTCAAACATCTTTTCACAATTATAACATTTGTACTTGACATCAAATTAAGTTTGGTATACCTAACTCTGTCCAATTTAACAAACTTTTGTAGTTCAAAAAAACTAATAAAAAGGAGAGTTAACTAATTTGAAAAAATCAATTATCACCCTGCTTGCCCTTACTGTCGTTTTCACCACAGTTGTTGCCGGTTTTTGCGAAGAACTGGTGGTTTACACCGCCCGCAAAGAGCATCTTATCCGGCCGCTTTTTGAATCCTACACCAAACAAACCGGCGTCAATATCAAGTATATTACCGGCAAAGCCCCGGTTCTGCTGCAGCGACTCAAAGCCGAAGGCCGCAACACCCCGGCTGACATGTTAATTACGGTCGACGCCGGCAACCTCTGGCATGCTGCCAACGAAGGTGTCCTGCAGCCGGTGGACTCCAAAGTACTTGACCGGAATATTCCACCCCATCTCAAAGATCCCGGCAATCGCTGGTTCGGCCTCTCGGTCCGGGCGCGCACGATCGTTTACAATACAACCGGCGTGAAACCTGCGCAATTGAGCACTTACGAAAATCTGGCCGAACCGCAATGGAAGGGCCGTTTGATTCTACGAACCTCCAAAAAGGTCTACAACCAGTCCCTGGTAGCCATGCTGATCACTGAGCACGGCGTCGAAGATACCGAGCAAATTGTCAAAGGCTGGGTCGACAACCTGGCGACTCCCCCCTTTTCCAATGATACCAAGGTCATGCAGGGCATCGCCGCCGGTCAGGGCGATGTCGGAATTGTAAACACATACTATTACGGACGATTGATGCGCAAGGATCCCAACCTGCCGCTGGCCATATTCTGGCCCAATCAGCAGACCGGCGGGGTGCATGTCAATGTGTCCGGCGCCGGCATCACTACACATACCAAGCACAAACAGGCCGCCGTCGACCTATTGGAATGGCTGTCTTCAACCAAAGCCCAAAACCTGTTCGCCGACGGCAATCTGGAATATCCGGCCAATTCCGCGGTAAAACCCAATGCGGTGGTCGCCGGCTGGGGAACCTTTAAACAAAATCCCATCAATCTGGAGAATGCCGGTGCTTTTCAGGCTAAAGCCATTCGCCTGATGGACCGAGCGGGCTACAAATAACCGCAATGAATAATACCATTTGCTTAGATTGTACGCCGGTAAAGGATTTCGGCCGTCAATCGGTGCTGGGCCGGATCCGCAATCAGGCGGACGGCTGGCGCCTGGCGGCGTTGTTTCTGTCGACATGCGTGATTCTGCCATTGGCGGTCATCTTCTACTTCCTGCTGCAGCCGGAGCTGGATATTTGGCGGCATCTGGTTGAGACGCTGCTGGCCGATCTCATCTTCAACACCATCATCCTGACGGCCGGGGTTTTGACCGGGACTTTTTTGCTCGGGGTTAGTTTGGCCTGGCTGACCGGGGTATGCGATTTTCCGGGGCGCAAACTCCTTTCCTGGGCCCTGCTGCTGCCAATGGCCATGCCGACTTATGTCTTGGCGTTCGTGACCCTTGGCTTGTTTGATTTTAGTGGTCCGTTGCAGACCGCCCTGAGGGCCTGGCTGCCGGCCGCCGGCCGGTGGTTTCCCGATATCAGGTCCGCCGGTGGTGTGATTGTGGTCATGACGCTGGCTCTATATCCTTATGTGTACCTGCTGGCCCGTAGCGCTTTTCGAACCCAGGGCAAACGGGCCCTCGAGGCGGCTCGCTCGTTGGGATACGGCCAGGTTGATGCTTTCTGGAAGGTATCCCTTCCCATGGCCCGCCCCTGGATTGCCGGCGGCCTGTTGCTGGTGCTGATGGAGACCCTGGCGGATTTCGGGGCCGTGTCCATCTTCAACTATGATACGTTTACAACTGCGATTTACAAAGCCTGGTATGGCTTTTTTTCCCTGGCGGCAGCGGCGCAGTTGTCGGCCTTGCTCGTGCTCCTCGTTTTTTTAGTGGTGGCGATCGAACAGAGGATGCGCTCCAGAACCCGATTTAACCAGAGCGGTCGAATGACGATGGAAGCGGAACGCATTGTGCTGCGCGGGTGGGGCCGGTGGGCCGCGGCCGGTTATGCCGGTGGCGTAATTTTGCTGGCTTTTGTAATTCCGTTTGCCCAGCTTCTGAATTGGAGCTGGCAGATTTTTGCAACGGAATTCAACAGTCGGTACTGGGGTTTCCTGACCAATTCATTGATACTGGCAGTATTGGCCACCGGGCTTGTGACGCTCAGTTCACTGTGTCTGTCTTATGCCCGTCGCAAGCATGCGGATAAACTGACCCGCCTGTTGGTCCGGATATCGGTAATGGGATATGCTCTGCCCGGCACGGTGCTGGCCGTCGGGATCTTCATTGCCGTCAACGCCTTTGACAATACTTTGGTCGGTGTTGCCAGGATATTTACACCGGTAGAAAGCGGCCGGCTTCTGCAGGGCACGGTTTTCGTCGTCATGGCCGCCTATGTCGTCCGATTCATGGCCGCCGGGTTCAATGCCGTCGACAGTGCCATGCATCGTCTGACGCCGAGCCTGGATGAAGCCGCCATCAGTTTGGGAACCACCGGATTCCGGCTGATTCGCCGCGTCCATCTGCCCATATTGAAAAACGGGTTGCTGACGGCCGTGGTATTGGTATTCGTGGATGTCATGAAGGAGTTGCCCATCACGTTGATGACGCGGCCCTTCGGCTGGGATACGCTGGCAGTCAAAATTTTCGAATTGACTTCCGAAGGGGAATGGGAACGCGCCGCTTTGCCGGCCGTGGTATTGGTGCTGGGCGGACTCGTGCCGGTAATTCTGCTTACCCGGCGGGCGGATGCAACGTCAAAGCCGAATTGAGCTGAACGCTCAATTCGGCGTTAATCGTTAATCGTTATTCGTTATAAATCCTTCGATACCAATAACCAATAACTGATAACTGATAACTGATAACTGATAACTGATAACTATCAATGTCAGAAGTCACGTTTGGATTCAAATTAAAATTATATTATCCGCAAAATTAGGACATCATTATGCAAACCATCCTGGAACTACGCAATATTTCAAAGTCCTTTGACGGAAAAGCTGTCATCAGCGACCTTTCGTTGACCCTGCCCCAGGGCAGCATCGGCTGCCTGCTGGGAGCCAGCGGATGCGGCAAAACGACTGCGCTGCGCACCATAGCAGGATTTGAAACACCCGACACCGGTCAGATATTGATCAACGATCGGTTGGTGGCCAATCAGAAGGGCGGCGTGCCTCCCGAAAAAAGATTGATCGGCATGGTATTTCAGGATTATGCGCTATTCCCTCATCTGACGGTCAAAGAAAACGTCAGTTTCGGGCTGCGCCGCGTACCCGGACCTGAACTAAATCGCAGGATCAGCGAACTGCTTGAAATTGTTGGTATGACGGCGTTTCAGGACAAATATCCGCACGAGTTGTCGGGCGGCCAGCAGCAGCGTATCGCCCTGGCAAGAGCATTGGCACCGCAGCCGGAGATTCTGCTGCTGGACGAACCGTTTTCCAATCTGGATGTGGCCTTGCGGGAACGCCTGTCGATGGAGGTGCGGGACATCCTGAAACAGTCCGGAATTTCCGCCATCCTGGTAACCCACAATCAGCATGAAGCCTTTGCCATGGCCGACGCAATTGGCGTCATGCACAATGGACGTCTTGAACAATGGGATTCCGCCTACAATTTGTATCACCGGCCGGCCAGCTTGTTTGTCGCCAAATTTATCGGGGAAGGTGTCCTGCTGCCCGGAAAAGTGGTTGACGACAGGCTGGTCGAAACCGGCCTGGGATCTCTGCGGGGAGCCTTCAGTTACCCATGCCGCAACGGTTGCCCGGCACGAATTTTAATCCGCCCGGAGGACGTCGTTCACGACCACGACAGCCGATATAAAGCTAAAGTGCTGAATAAAAATTTCAGGGGCCCCAATATTCTATACACCCTTTTGCTGCCATCCAAAGATACGATTCTTTCACTGGTACCCAGTCATCATGATCACCAAATCGGAGAAGAAATCGGTATCGTGCCCCAGGTTGAAGAGATTATTTTATTCGAAGAAACGAATAGTGCTCTGCAAGCTTTCGCCTAGTCAATCAAGCTGTTGTATATTGCTTGACAGTCCAGGCAATCATTTCGACCGTTTAGTTGATGTGTCGAACCAGACCATTAAATTTTTTACCATTTAAATGTGAAATTATGTAGATTAAAACAATTTCTTACACCATAGTATATTCGTAAAATCGCTTTAATATTATCGATAATGGGTAGTGACGGTAATGAGAATTACAAGATTAAATCCGATAAGCACTTAATTGAGCATTTTTCGCTCAATTGTTATTTTTCTTCACAGACACGGCAAAGGGGATTCTGCAGCAGCAGAATCTTTTTTTTTCGTTTCAGGTAATGGTCTGCTTGCCGGTCAATGATATGTGCTTTATAGTTTTTTATAACATGCGAAAGCATGGTATCCATGCAAATCATACTTGCGACGACGACATGATACTTGGAACGTACGATGACTAAAAAAAGGAGAATCACATGAACACCAGACGCATTTTGAATATATTTTCGACAGGAATGATCCTTGGATTACTAACGATATTCTCTGTTTCAGCACATGCCGCAGAAACCTATAAGCTGGATTCGGGCCACACCTCGGTCGTATATCGGATCAAATATCAGGGGGTAACATTTGTCTACGGTCGGTTCAACGGCCCTACGGGCAGCTTCGTATATAACGAAGCATCCCCGTCCAATAGCTCTGTCGAAATGCAGGTGGACGCCAACAATATCGACACGGCTATCGAGAAAAGAGACAAGCATCTCAAGAGCCCGGATTTCTTCAATGCCGCTGAACATCCACTGGTAACATTTAAAAGTACTTCGGTTAAGAAAATGGGGGGGTGACACTTATCAGGTCACCGGCAATCTGACGCTGCTCGGTAAATCCCGCCAGATAACAGTGGATGCCAAACACACCGGCGCCGGCAAAGACCCGTGGGGCAATTTTCGGCGAGGTTTCGAATCGTCATTTACCATTAAGCGCAGCGATTTCGGTATGAATTTCATGCTCAACGGACTCAGCGATGAAGTGGACATCACCGTCAGTGTCTCAGGAATCAGACAATAATCCATCGAAAAGATCTAAACTATATCATAGACTGCGCTCGGTAAAAATGGCCCCAGCGGCGCAGCAATAGCGCTGTTCATTGGTCTAAGGTTTCAGGTGTCAGGTTTCGGGTGTCAAGAAAAAGAGGGGCTAAGTGCTGACACCTGAACACTGACACTTGAAACCTTTGAAAAATAATTTCGCGCGGTGACATCGCCAATAAATTGTCTATGTGATGTCACTAAGCGCCTATCTCGTTTACTCTTGTTAAACTCGCGATTTCGTTCAGGGCTCGTCGGTGTATGGCGCAGGCCGGCCGGAATCGCTGAATTGATTTAACATACAAATGCGGGCTGCACTGCTTGGATAACGACGGTATTCAGCAATGGCAACTCCAGCAGCCTGAAGGCAATAACCTAAAATGAATAAAATATTATCAAAATCTCAAACCAGAATACCCGGGTTGGCAGCGCTTTTGCTGACAATTTTCTTGTTTCTGCCCCAAAGTGCCGGGTCTACCCCGAATAAAGGGCAGTTAATCATATTTGTGCAACCAAAGGCATCAACCGTTGATGACGACTTCCAGCAACGCTCACTGCCGCAAATCCGCAAACTGGCAGAAAAAGCGGGCGTCAGTTTGCACGTGGTGGATGCAGGGGAAGGGGCACCGGCCGAAGTTGCGCTTACCCCCCCTGATCGTCTATCAGAACTATCGCGGCCGATCCGTATATCAGGGCCGTACGACCACTCCCGCACGCATCCGCAATTTCATGCGCACGTCGCGATTTGTGCCCCAGGGCAAAGAACTCAATCGCCGGGAGAATATCCCGATCTGGTCGCGCGGCCGCAGCAGCGTTTGGGCGCCCTTAAAGGTGGCGCCGGTCAGCGGAAAACAGCCGGATGGCTATAACCATGACGCCTTCGTGGCCGAGGCCCTAACAAACATCGCTAATGGATTTAACAAGTTCCGTGTCCAGCAGGCAGCAGAATTGGATCGTGCCGACCGGGGTTTTTACATGGATTTCAATCCTTGGCTGTCAGGCGACGGCACCCTTTACCTAACCGTCGTGGTTTTCTCCCAATTTGACTGCAAGACGCCGGTGTATTCCAAAAAAATTGTCGGCCCCTGGGAGGACCAAAAGCAATAATTTCGCCAGGTGGCCCTGGCAGGTGAAGAGGCTGTCGTCCGGATTGCCGCCGATCCCGCAAGCGGCGACAGTTTTAATCCGGTAGCCGAGGCCACGCCCCAAAAAACGTGGGAACAGATCGGCTTCCCCCTGCCTCCGGCGCCCAAGGTGAAAACCGCCCGGACGGCCGTATCGGCCGAGGTTCCGCGAAACTGGGTTCTGGCCGAATCGGGCCCGGATGACCCGCCCATGATTCAGTTCCGATTCCCGGCACCACTAGATAATTATGCTGGGGAAGTAAAATCCGGCCGCGGAGAATTCTCCTTTGCCGAAAATCGGATGGTAAAGGGCGCGCAAGGCTTTGTTGAAATCGATACCCTCGGCAACATAACCATGGGCGAACCCAGGCTGGATGAGGCCATCACGGGAAGCATGATGCTTTATGCAAAAAAATTTCCAACAGCCAGGTTTGATATCGAAAAAATATCGGGAGACGACCAACCGATTGCCTATGGGCGCCTGTCGCCAGCCTTCGTGGCCGGCAATTTCAGGTTAAAGGGCAAAAGCATACCGTTGACCTCAATGACGCAAATCGAGCCGGTAATGGGTGATGACGGCCGCCCGCGTCTGTTGGTCAGCGGCGCTTTCAAAATCGACCTGCGCACTTTCGATATCGAAGGGGCGGACGGTCCGGCACCGGCCAGGCACATGTTGCTGTTTGATTTAAATTTGATCCTGAAAGAAAGATAGGACCTTTCTGGTTTGAAAGCCTCCCTTAAGCGCAAACTGCAAACCAGGATCCTGCTGGTTCTCATCGCCCTGATTACGTCCTACATTACCTTTGGGTTGTTCCAGGAGCGCTTCAAGGCTTGGGATTCCCGCATCATTGACGGCCTTTTCGGTTTGCGCACGGAGGTTAACCCGCCTGGTAAACCTGCGGCTGATGCCGTCGTGCATGTCGATGCCAATTTGTATTTCAGCCGGCCCCAACATGCCCAGGTTATTCGAAACCTGGCGGATATGGCGGTATCAGTCCAGTTGGTCGATTTCATCTTCACTGATCAAATCAGTGCCGCGGATGATCAACCCTTAATCGATGCCACCCGCAATGCCGGCAATGTTTACTACGGCCTGGGATTTGACCAACTGCATCGCAAGCCTGAAACAATTCCCGCATCTACGCCAAGCGTGGACAGCCAACTGCGGGATTCCGGTGCCTGGCCGATCCATCTTGCCGGCGATCCCCGAAACTTTTGGATCGGCAGTCAACCGCGCAGTCCTTACAAGGCCCTGTTCCAGGTTTCAGGGGGAACAGGCTTTCTCAATCTGCGGCCTGATCCGGACGGCATCATCCGGCGCCTGCCCCTGCTCGTCCGCTATCGCGGTGCCATTTACCCCAGCCTTGCCTTGCGGGTGCTTTGCGGCCATTTGAAAGTTGCCCCGCATCAGGTCGTCGTCACCCCCGGCAAATCCATTACCTTAAAAAATGCCCGGCCGGTCGATGGCTCCGCATCGCGCAACGTCGTTATCCCCATCGATAGCAGCGGCAGCATGATTCTGGATAACCTGCAATCATGGACCGATATACCTCACTATAGCTACAGCGAAATTTTTCAGGCATCGCAAAACCCGGCCGAACTGGCAAAATTAAAACAGGCGTTGACCGGCAAAATCGCAATTCTGTCCGAAAAAGTGGAAGCAATTTATCAAACCAGGTCAACCGGCCCCTCAAATCGGCTGTCCGCCGGTGTGATTCGGGCTCTGGTTCTGCAAAACATATTGGAAGGAACATTTGTACGTGAGCTCGGGCCATACGCCCGGCACTTGATTGAAATCGGTCTGCTGGTGACAATGCTGCTCTTGTCCCTGCGGTTTTCTTCCCCGCTGCTGTCGCTGGGCGCAGTTGTCACCACCGGCGCCTACCTTGGACTGGCAGCGACCGGCTTTATTTATGGCGGGGTTATCTTCCAATTCGTGCGGCCCTTGCTGGTCATGGCAATTACCCTGGCTTTTCTGTTGATTGGCCTTGGGATTGAAAAGGCGCTCATATTTGCCCAAACGGAACGGGCCCGCAAAATGGCTGAAAGGGAGCTGGAAATCGGCCGTCAAATCCAGTCCGGATTTTTTCCGACCGCCCTGCCGGCCCCGCAGGGCTGGGAGCTGTCGACGCATTTCCAGGCCGCCCGGCATGTGGCCGGTGATTTCTACGATGTTTTTACCATGGGCAAGGAAAAGAAAATCGGCCTGGTCATTGCCGATGTCTGCGACAAGGGTGTCGGTGCGGCCCTGTTCATGGCCCTGTTTCGCTCATTCATCCGGGTTCTCTCAGGAACGGCGCACAGCGACGGACATTTGGATATCAGCAATCCCACAACGGAATCGGCCGAGATTTTGCAAAAGACCATTCTCGCCATCAACAACTATATCTCGATTACCCATGAAATGGCCGCCATGTTTGCCACGATTTTTTATGGGATTCTCGATCCGGCAACCGGCACCCTCACCTATATCAACGGCGGCCACGAGCCGCCGCTTGTCATCGGAGCCGGGGGAATCAAATCCACCCTCGAACCCACCGGCCCGGCCGTCGGGCTAGATCCGGATCTTGAATTCAAAACCGGCATCACGATCCTGGAGCCTGAAAATACACTGCTGGCCTACACCGACGGCGTGATGGATGCCCGCAACAGGATGGGGGAGGGTTTTGGCAAAAAACGGCTGCAGGAGATTGTCGAGGGCGACTTTCAGTCTGCCGAAGCACTCATCCAAAAAATCAAAAACCGGTTGAACGATCACATCCAAAACGAAAATCAATTCGACGACATCACAATCTTGGCCTTGCGGCGCAAGGGGTAATTAATCCCCACCCGGTGGCATGGATCTTAAAGACTTATTGAAGTGGAAGCCGCGAAGATCCCGAGCGAGATCGATAAGGCGCTTATGAAACTCGGCAAAGAATTAGAAGTTCCGTATTATCCGCGAAACCCTTCCTCCTCATGCGATCCGTCGCATATCGGCTTCTTTTTCGAAGCTCCGCAGCGGCACAGGACATAGTGATCGGCATCGGGAAGCAAGGTTTCCGACTCCTGATCGTCTTTTAGCTCGACTAGACTTTGTAAAGGATCTGAGGATGCAACTTAAAACCGTCTTAGCACGCCTCATTTTGGCATTCAACGGAATCTTGCATCTGTATTATGGCATTGTCTTTCTTGCGGATCCTCGAGCGATGATGGCCAGCTTGTCACTATCGGCTTTAACGCCTGCGGGAATTACTGAAATGCACGCTTTTCATGGCGGCTTGATGTTTGCGATGGGCTGTTTGTTTTCTCTGGCGGCCCTTTACAAACGCTTTACCATTGCGGGCCTAGTCATGATGACGGTCACATATGCCGGAGCAGTATTCGCCCGGACCGCGGGTATTATTATCGATCAGACACACGACAAACTTATTTTTCTATATATAGAAATCGCCGGGCTGATACTTGGAATTGCAGGGCTGTGGTTGGTTTACAAGTGTGAAGAATAAGCCACAGCAAATCGAGTACGTCCCTCCGAATTCCAAAAATCCGGTATTTGACTTGTGCGACTTTTATGTCTACTTGACTATGGCTTATTCTTTATATCCAGGACATACTTTTTGATTGCCTGTTCCACTTTAGGCCTCATAAATCAAGAAAATCATACATCTCTGGGCTTTGACCGGCGATCTTCGATCCATTCCACTTTATTTTCTGTGTCATATTCTAAATGCTCCACGGTTTCTTCAAGTAATTCGGAGTCTACAAAGAAACCTGCTTTGTAAGTAAACACCGCGCCCGGTTTTCCGGGGTTGTAAAAAATAAGGTCTTTTTCCATTTTTTTTGCTTTCCATAAAGATCACCTCCTTTTTTTGTCATAAAAATGACTAGAGGCCGGGAACAGGCAAAAACTTTTTTAATAGGTCAAACGATGCTTCAAGGAAAAATCGCTTCTTTGCATATGCATGTGGAGAGTCACGGTGTGCCGCAAAATCTATCGGAATATTAGAAAGAGATGGCGGTAGTAGGTGCAGTGCGATATCGAAATGCGAGATGTTGAACTACGGGAGAAGCTGCTTCATAGTGGATTTTCAAATTCGACTAAATTGTTGTTTTTTAAATGATTTTAAGAGAAACGGCACATAATGTCAATGAAAAATTCAGTTTTGTCCGACAAGAAGTAATTTTGTGAGGGGAAGATTCTCCCTTTACAAGCCCTTTAATGGGTGGTCCCATATTGACTGAAACAGAATAAAACAGAGGGATCGCGTCTTCATTCTTCACACTATGTCAATAATGAACGGTTTGTTGCTGGAATCGACATTTTTGGAGCGCAAGCAATAATGAATGCTTCATATTTTCTGAATTTGGTTTTACTGCCGCTCAGCCAATGGTCTCAGCTGGTTGGCAAGCCGTATTCTGACCCA